>Ga0228536_1000043_pt1 | contig 308243 bp, 285 predicted proteins | sample SJ1Smetagenome_FD_168611 | JGI IMG/M metagenome (GOLD analysis project Ga0228536, IMG submission 168611) | Enriched culture of PCE-dechlorinating microbial communities from Ithaca, New York, USA - SJ1.S | ecosystem: Engineered > Modeled > Simulated communities (microbial... > Unclassified... | reverse complement strand
CCGGGTCGGGTCGCTTCGGCCCGTGCAGAATATAATGCAACAGTGAGCCGCCAATCACTCCCCCCGCGCCCAAAAGGCTTAAGGGCTTGAGCAGGTCTTTCCAAATAAACACGGAAAGCGGAACTTTGGGGTTTTCGTGAATATCTGCGTAAACATCCTTTCCTTCTTTAAGCACGTACATAAAATGCGTTCCGTTGACAAATTGATCCCCGTAAACAGCAGCATTACCGCCAATTTCTTCCACACGTTTTTGCGCCAGCGCGAGCATTTTATCCTTTTCGCCCCACTTTAACGCGCCGGTGGGACAGGACTTGACACAGGCAGGCTCCATATTATTGGTTATTCTGCTTTCGCACATGTCGCATTTGTAAACTTTAGATGTTTTGGAATCATATTTGGGAATTTCAAAAGGACATGCCGCTACACATTCCTTGCAGCCGATGCATTTTGTTCTGTCCATTCCCACCGTTCCGAATTCTTTATTATAGTAAAGCGCACCGCTGGGACAAACTGTTACACAGGCTGCGTTTGTACAGTGCATGCAAGCTTCTTTGCGGAAAAGCCATTTTACATCACCCTCTGAAGTGACATAATCCTGGTAATGGATAATCATGTAAGTATTGGGCTGCAAAGTGGGAGGGTTCTGATAAGTGCCTCGGTTTTCCGTTTGTCCGGCTTTAAGTTCATTCCATTGCTTGCAGGCCAGTTGACATCCTCTGCAGGCGGTACACTTGGAATCATCGTATAATTTAATCATCTCGGACATGTTATCTCACCTCCTTCTTTACAACATTCGCCATGAAGGCCTTTGTCTCGGGTATCATAGTGTTTGCGTCTCCAATGGTTGGCGTCAAAAGATTTGCCGCGTCGCCGAACGTGAATACCTCCGCTTTTTTATCGCCTTTATTGTATTTGCGGTCTTTGGTGGTAATCCAACCGTAATGCCAGGGGATGCCTATCTGATGTATGTCGTTTCCGTTGATAACCAGTGGCTTAAAGCGCGGCGTGACAATTGCCGTGCATTCCACTTCACCGCGTGGCGAACGGACAATGCACTTATCGCCGTTTTTGATGCCTCTTTCTTCCGCCAGTTCATTGCTCATTTCCACAAACATGCCGGGCTGCATTTCCGCGAGCCACGGACACCAGCGCGTGAGCACGCCTGTCTGCCAGTGTTCGCTGACACGGTAGGTGGTGGCGACGAATGGATAGCGCGGATCGCATGTATCCACGCCGGAGTAAACATCCAGGTCGGAACCGACGCCGGGTTTGTCAAAGCGTTTGATGGTCGGGTTGTTTTTCTGCGGCGACATTAGGTTTTTCTCCACCGGGCACTCCAGCGGTTCGTAATGCTCGGGGAAGGGTCCGTCCGCTAGACCGGGACCATAGAGGCTGGCCACACCATCCGGTTTCATGATGAAAGGCGGGCGGCCCTTGCCGGGATCGCCGACGCCATCCGGAACATCCCCTGTCCATTTTGCACCGTCCCATTTGATGACCGCGCGTCGGGGATCCCAGGGTTTGCCGTTGGGGTCAACGGACGCACCGTTGTAAATAATTCTGCGATTCACCGGCCAACTCCAGGCCCAATCCGGATAGAGCCCTATGCCGGAATTATCTTTTGTTCCGCGGCGCATCGCCAGGTTGCCTTTTTCACCTACGGAGCCGCAATAGACCCAGCAGCCCGATGACGTGGAACCATCATCCTGTAGCCAGGCAAAGGTCGGTACCAGATCGCCTTTCTTGAAGGTTTTGAATTCACCTTTCTTGGTGGGATTTTCTACCGTTTTATCCTGCAGGAAGCAGCCGTTGATTTCCGCGGCAACCGCGCGCGGATTGTAGTGAAAATGTTTACCTTCAAATTTCCCGTAGGGCCAGGTTAGTTTGGTGATTGCCCGGCTGTTCGGTCCGCTTTTTTGCAGATAGAGTTTTTTTACTCGGAAAAACAGCTCACTCATAATATCGCCGTCCGGCAGGGCCTCTCCCGGAGGATTGACCGCCTTGTAGCGCCATTGCATCAGGCGTCCGCTGTTGGCAATGCTGCCTTCTTTTTCAATAGATGCCGCGCACGGCAGCATGAAGACTTCAGTCTTGATTTTGGCCGGATCCATGCCCGGACCGCGCCAGAAGGAACCGGTTTCATTGTCAAAAAGGTTTACATTCACCATCCAGTCTAGTTTAGTCATGGCTTGGCGCACTTTGTTGGAATGAGCGCCTGAGCAGGCCGGATTCATTCCCCAGGCAAAAAAACCGGTAAATTTTCCTTTATACATGTCATCGAAAATCTGAAGCCAGGAATAATTCGCCCCGTCGTCAAGCTTGGGTAAAAGCTGATATGCCTCTTCGAGGCTTGTGTTTGTCCCGTACATCGACCGCAGGAAACTGGCCGAATACTTCGGGAAATTTTTCCACCAGTTGAGAGAATTTTTCTCTTTTGTTTTCGGCGTTCTCTTTTCGTTGAATTCCGCAAGCGTCTTGAGTGAACCGGTCGGAGTGCCGAGATAACCGGGCCAGATGTGGAACAAAAGGCCGTGATCTGTGGAACCCTGAACGTTGGATTCGCCGCGCATGGCCGCAACTCCACCGCCGGCAATACCAATATTGCCTAATAGCAGCTGAATGATGCACATTGTACGGATGTTCTGTACGCCGACAGTGTGTTGCGTCCAGCCCATCGCGTAGAGCTCAACGCCTGCTCTGTTCGGTTTGCCCGTAGAACCGTATAGCTTATAAATTTCGATAAGTTTATCTTTAGGCGTTCCGGTTATTTTGGAAACGATTTCCGGTGTGTAACGAGAGTAATGTTTTCTCAAAAGCTGAAAAACGCAATTTGGGTCTCTAAGGGTAAAATCTTTTTTAATCACACCTTCCGTGTCTGTCTGGTATGACCAAGTATCTTTTTCGTATTTGCCGTTTTTCAGTCCGGAAAACACTCCTCTGTTTTCTCCCGGAAGTTTGAACGCCGGATTTACCAGATAAGAAGCATTAGTGTAGTGTTTGATGTACTCTTCGAAATAAAGTCTGTTATCGATAATATATTTTATCATTCCGCCCAGGAAAGCGATATCGGTCCCTGAACGAAGAGGGGCGTAAACGTGGGCCTTGGATGCCGATTGGGTAAAGCGGGGATCAACACAAATAATTTTTGCACCACGATTTTCCACCGCATGCTGTATCCATTTCCAGGAGACGGGGTGGTTGGAAGCGGGATTGCTTCCCATGATTAAAAACACATCACTGTTTTTGAAATCGACCCAGTGATTGGTCATTGCGCCGCGTCCGAACGACTCTGCCAGAGCCGGTACAGTCGGGCTGTGTCAGATACGGGCCTGATGTTCGATATAGACCAGACCCAATCCTCTTAAGAATTTTTGATAGGTGAAGCATTCTTCCAAATCCATCGCTGCCGAACCTACGGAGGCGATACCTTCCGTACGGTTGACAAGTTCGCCTTTTGTGTTGGTTCTTTTGAAGCTGGCGTCACGGCTTTTTTTGATGTTTTCGGCGATTTTATCCAGTGCCCACTCCCATTCTACCTCTTTCCATTCCGCAGTATTTGGTGCGCGGTAAAGTGGTTTTTCCAGACGGTTTTCATTCACCGCCATTTGATAGATTGAACCACCCTTACTGCACAGTGATCCTTTGTTGATCGGGCTGTCCGGGTCTCCTTCCGTGTTGATTACTTTACCGTCACGTTGGGAAACGATTATGCTGCATCCGACGGAGCAATAGGGGCAAACGGTAGTGGTTTCTTTAGCGTACTTGATCTTCAGTTCCTTTGCGTGCGCGGCCGCGGGCTTCAGGCTGATGCCCAAACCGCTTACCGCGGTGACAGCGCCGGAAAGTTTTAAGAAACCTCTTCTGCTGACGTTCATCGATTAATTTCTCCTTTCTGCATAAAGTCACAAGTTTTTTTGTCTGTATTATAAACTCAGCTATTGAACATTAAATTTGTATCTTATGACTCATGGTCATTTCACAAAATGTATATATATTATGGCAAGAGATGTCAATTTTTTTATTAGTCAGAAATCTAATAATTTCAAAGATATGTGTCATTTATGACATAAGATGAAGGAAATAACAATAAGATTGAAAATAATAATTTACTCTTTTCTGATAAGATTTACAAAATGTAGGTAAGTTCTGAGCGCCGGTGTGCCGCCGCCTTCGGAAATGATTTGAAAAACTTTCGTGGAATCAATGATGAGTGCTCCGCCAAGATGTGTCACAGGGGTATCCACGAAAAGTTCCGGCACCAGCGGCGTGGATGGCCCCATTAAGACAACCGACCGCGGCGCGCTCAGCAAGTTTATCGTTTCTTCAAAAGAATTATTCAAAAGCGTGGTGGCGGTAATAATCGTAACATCACAATTTTTGAGCGCTTTCTTTTTGTTCTCTGAAGAGAGCAATTCTATCCGTTCAGGATTCTTTTCAATTATCGTCAGTGTCGCTCCGGTGGCTCGAATGCGTTCGACCAGGGGCGAAAAAAGTCCAACCATGGCCACTTTCTCGTTGGGCCTAAGGTTCAGGTACGTTGTAGCTTCACGGTCTTCTGTGTTTTCTGTTTCGGGAAGAATAAGGGCGTTGGCTGTGGCTAGACCGATAGACCTATGCAAAGAGTTGTTTGCGGTAATGAGATATTTCAATGTTTCTACAGCGGGTGAGCCGACATAAGTGCCCGCTTCCTTTAAAACCGTGCAGCCACGGATGGAATTCTCCGGCAACACCGCGGCAAGCCCTGCCGCTCCGTTATCAAGTTTAACCCCCACATAACTCAGACCCAGGCGTAGATCATCAATCCGGCGATTTTGGGCCGATGATTCCAGCTGTGCATAAAGACGATTTAAAACAATTCCTGTTTTCAGCATGAGCAGCCTTTCTTTCTTACTTTGATTCTCGACGAATTTTCGGAATAATTAAGGGTGTCTTTTCTTTGTATTCGCTGTAAATTTTTCCGAAACGCTTCTCCAGTTCCGGTTCTTCAATGTATTTGAATTCTATAATGCTTATCAGAACGAACAGCGGTGTCATTAAGAATGTTAGTGCCACTGATCCCGCGAAAATGCCAATGCCCGCCATTACCATAAAGAGACCCGTCATCATCGGATTGCGTGAGTAAAGGTAAGGGCCGTCGGTAATCAATTTAGGCGGAGGATTCACCGGCACAGGAGTTCCTTCCGTTTTTAAGAACTTCAGCACGCACCATAACCACAAAGCAGAACCTCCGATCAGCAGGGGCAAAGAGAGCATTACGCGGAAAGGTTTCGGCGCGAATTTTGGCAATCCCAGGAAACTATCCAAATAAAAAGAAACAAATATCAACAGCAAGACAATAAAGGAAAAAACAAAACCAAACACAGGAGTAAGCAACACGCGTGTTTTCGTTGCTCCGGTAATTATTTTATATATATAGTTTATGATCCCTTCAATAAGTTCTTTCATAGATATCTGACATTGAATGGAAAAAGCATTCTTAACTTCTGGGGGAGACAGTATCCTCAAACAATTTTTTAATCTATTGTCTTGACCGCAGATACTTCCGAGTACGGTGTTTCTCCCCGGCAGTTAAGGCATTTATCCCCGTCGCGCGTAGGATAGGCTTCGCCGCAAACCGGACAAATATCCACCGGGCCCATTTTCTTGCGTCGGATTTTTTCCGGTTCAACCTGCACATATTGGATGCTAAGCAGGCCGTGTCCGGCTTTTTTGATTTGGGCTAAAAGCAAATCCGAATCCTGTTCGTTTTTTTTCTTTTTTTTCAGATACCAGTCGCGTATTTCCGGCCACGCTTCAAGCTTTTTCGTGTCCAGGTAAACGCGCACGCCCCTGCCGCTGTATTTTTCATACAATGTCACGGCAAATTTGCCGAAATTGACGATGGAAAGCCAGCCGTTGCCGATTGTGCAGGGAGTGAGAATCTGCACGGCGTCGGGCAGACAAACGGGTGTTTCACAGATGGCGTCGAAAAATTCGCCTTCTGGCAAGTTTTTCATTGCCAGGTCAACAATAAAACCACCGATAATCAGGCCCGGCGCAAGTGAACCGTGAAAGGATTTAACCAGATGAAGATACTCTTTGTAGGAATAGGTGCAAATGTTCATAAATAATTCAACTCCTGAAAGTAATCATAATAAACTTCAGCGCTAATATACTAGCGATAAACGCGGTTCTCGCGCCGCACGAAAGGGTGGTTCCACGGAAGGTTCGCGGACGATCATTTTTTGCATCCATTGATGGTCGATTTTCCCGTCGACGACAGGAAGAATTTCATCGGCCAAATATAGCGCCTCCGTTATATCATGCGTAACGTAGATAATCGGGAAAGACATGTTTCCTTTTAAATTTTTCAATTCTTCGCGCAGGCCGCGCCGAGTGACGGCGTCCAGCGCCGAAAAAGGTTCATCAAGAAGCAATATCCGGGGATGCCTGGCCAGCGCCTGACAAATCGCGCAACGCTGTCGTTCGCCGCCAGAAACCATATGAGGTTTGCGCTTTTTCAAGTGCCCGATTTTAAAGATGGAAAAAAGTTCATCAACTTCCTTTTTATCCACAGCGGCAAACGCCGCATTATCGAAAAGATTCAGATGTGGGAAAAGGTTATAATCTTGGAAAACATATCCGAGCCGACGTTTTTGCGGCGTAAGATTGATATTTTGCGCTGAGTCGAGCCAAATTTCATTGTCGAAGATAATCCGACCTTCCGCCGGTTTTCCCAAGCCGGCAAGCATGCGGATGATTGTTGTTTTGCCGCCTCCAGATGGACCGATCATTACCAGCATGTTATTTTTCGCGCAGGAAAAAGACACATCCAGATCAAAATATTTCAGTCCTTTTTTAAGAGAAGCTTCGATGGTCATTTCTGCATACCTTCGTTAAGTTTGTTAACCAGCAATAAAAAGGCGTAACTAATGGGGATGAAGCTCAGCGCGATCATCCCCGCCGTCTGATAGTTCATCATTTCCACGGCTTCGTAAATCGCGATAGAGGCGACTTTTGTTTTACCGGGGATACTGCCGCCGACCATAAGTAAAACACCAAAAGCTCCGATCGAGTGCAAAAAAACCAAAACCGCCGCCGCCGCAATACCGTTTATGGAATTGGGAATAATTACTCGGAAGAATGTTGCGCGTTTCGACAGTCCAAGCACATAAGCCGCTTCCAGCAAGCGCCGGTCAATTTTGGAAAAAGCGGCTTTCATCGGTTGTACGGCGAAAGGAATACTGTAAATAGTGGAAGCTATAGTTATTCCGATAAAGGTGAACAGAAGGGACTCTCCGGTAAGAAATCCCCATGCTTTGCCGACAAAACCTTTCGGTCCCATTATAATAATCAGGTAAAAACCTATTACCGTAGGCGGCAGCGCCATGGGCAAGTAAAGTAATGCTTCTACGAGTGATTTCCCCGTGAAGCGGCAGTAAGCCAACAGGTACGCGACAGGTGCGGCAATAAACATCAAAAAAGCAGTTGTTACTACGGCTAATTTTAATGTCACGTAAAGCGCAAGATAATCCATTTAACGGTAACCGTACTTGATTTTTATATTTTTTGCCCCGGACGAATTCAGATATTCCACGAATTTTTCCGTCGCGGCGCGGTTTGTTGTTCTCTTCAATATGCAGGCCGATTGAATAATTTCCGGCGCTTCATTGATGACATAAAAGCAGCCTTTTTTCCCTTCCTCGCTGAGCGTGGCTGACATAGCGCAAAAACCAGCGTCAACAGCGGATGTTGACGCGTATTGAAAGGATTGTGCCACGGTTTGAGCGACAACCAGTTTGCTCTGCAAAGCGTTCCAAATTCCGACTACTTCCAATGCTTTTTGAGCCGCAGCTCCGTAAGGCGCCGTTTGCGTGTTGGCGATGGAGATTTTTTTTATCTTTTTGTTTTTTAGTGCCTCCGGCCAAGTTTTTGCCTTGCAGAAATCTTCATTGGCTGACCATAAAATTGACTGCCCTTTAGCGTAAACAAAAGGCGTATCCGCCAAACCGTCTTTATTTAAGAGAGCGGGTCTTTCCTCGTCGGCGGACAGGAACAGGTCATAGGGCGCGCCGTTTATTGTCTGGCTGTAAAGATTTCCCGTGGAAGAAAAAGTTCCCTCAACTTTAATCTGCGTTTTCCCTTCAAAATCTGCTGCTATTTCCTTGAAGGCGGAAATAAAATTTGCCGCGACCGCAACAGATATTTTTTCCTGGGCGGAAACGGAACAAGGAAAAACAACTAACAATAAAATCAATAAAAAATAATGTTTTTTCATTTTCTGGGACATTCCTTTAATTGTGTTATTAATAGCATATAAATATTTAAAAAAACACCCCGCGATCAGCGCAGGATGTTTCCCCCTTTTTTTTACTTGAGTTTATCAATCCGCACGGCGCAGGCTTTATATTCAGCCGTTTGTGTAACCGGGTCATAAACAGGGTTGGTCAGCCAGTTGGCGCAACCTTCACGAAAATGGAAAGCCATCCACACCAGCCCTTCGGGAACCTGGTCTGTAACGCGCGCCTTAACGACTACTTCGCCCCGCCGCGATTTAACAGAAATCATCTCTCCATTGGTGATGCCTCTTTTAAGCGCATCAGCGGCAGAAATGTCCGCTGTTTCCTCGCTCAGCAGATCGTTGATCCCCTCGGAGCGTCCGGTTTGTGTCCGGGTATGATAATGATACAGACGACGTCCGGTGGAAAGCACCAGTGGATATTCTTTATCGGGTACTTCCGCGGGTGGAATCCAATCGATCGGCTTGAGTACACCTAAGCCGCAGGTGAAGCACCCATCTTTGTGTAGAGTCGAAGTGCCGGGATGATCTTCATTGGGTGCGGGCCATTGAATACCGTCATTTTCCAGTCTCCGGTATTTTATTCCGGATAAAGATGGCGCAAGCACCGAAACTTCATTATCCCATATTTCCTGAGCGCTGTTGGATTCCCATTGGTGGCCCATCTTCCGGGCGATTTCCTTGAAAATCCACCAGTTTGGTTTAGCATCACCCGGCGCAACACTTGCCGTGCGCACGCGGTTGATACGGCGCTCGGAACTGGTAAACGTACCGTCATTTTCACTCCAGGCAGCTGCGGGCAGAATCACATGCGCAAACCGCGTTGTTTCCGTTGGGAAAATATCTTGGCAGACCAGAAACTCCGCTGAGGCCAAGCAGTGTTCCACGTGACGAATGTCCGGTTCGGTATTGGCCAGATTTTCACCAAAGACGTAGAGGCACTTTATTTTTCCGCTGGGCAATGATTCCAGCATAGTCGGCATCATCATGCCCGGTTTGTCCGGGAGTGACTTTACCTTCCAGGCTTTAGCAAATTTTTCTCTGACCTCCGCGTTATCCACGCGCTGATAACCCGGGAAAACATTGGGTAAGGCGCCCACATCACAGGCTCCCTGCACGTTGTTCTGGCCGCGAAGCGGATTTACGCCGCCGCACTCGAAGCCGACGTTTCCCAGAAGCATCTGAAGATTAGCGCAGCTCATGACATTGTTTACGCCGCAGATATGCTCGGTGATGCCCAGGGTGTACATGAGCATCGCTGGTTTAACAGAAGCCAAGCGGCGCGCAACATCTCTAATCATATCAGCGGTGACACCACTGATTTCTGCGGCGCGTTCAGGAGGATATTCCATCACCTTCTTTTTCAGGTCTTCAAAACCGACCGTGCAAGAGTCCACATATTTTTTGTCATATAGGTTTTCATTAATGAGCACATTCATCAGGCCGTTGATGAAAGCGACATCCGAGCCTACTTTGATTTGCACATGAAGCTGCGCGAAATCAACCATGTCTGTCCGACGTGGATCAACAACAATAAGTTGTGCGCCTCCCAGCACGGCATCTTTAACAAATGTCGAGGCGACCGGATGAGCCTCGCTCATATTTGTGCCCACCATTAAAGTCATTTTTGCTTTCTTGAAGTCGGCAAAAGAATTCGTCATTGCGCCCGAACCAAATGAAGTCGCGAGACCCGCGACGGTTGGAGCGTGTCAGGTACGCGCGCAATGATCTATATTGTTAGTACCAATCACCGCGCGGAAGAGTTTTTGCATTTGATAGGAATCTTCATTAATGCTGCGGGCGCAGCTTACGCCGGCTATGGCGTCCGGTCCGTCTTTTTTAATGATTTCCTTGAATTTTGAAACGATCAAATCAAGCGTCTCATCCCAAGGCGCTTCACGGAACTTACCGTCTTTCTGCCGAATCAGCGGCGTTTTAAGTCGATCTTCGGAATAAATAAAATCATAAGCAAAGCGGCCTTTCACGCAAAGTCTTCCCTGATTCGGCTGGGCGTCTTCCACGGCCGTTACCTTGACGATTTTTCCTTCCTTGATATGCAACCACTGCTGGCAGCCCACGCCGCAGTAGGGACAAGTTGTTCGTATTTTTTGTGTTTCCCAGGGGCGGCCTAAGCCTTTGGCTTTTTTTTCGGTTAAAGCGCCAACGGGGCAGACCTCCACGCACTGACCGCAGAAAACACATTCGCTGTCGTTGTCATTATATGCTTTATCGCCACCGGTTACGATTTTACTTTTTGCGCCGCGATAGCCATAAGAAATTGCCCGGTTAACAACAACTTCGTTACAGGCCTGGACGCATCGTCCGCAGAGAATACAGCGGCTAAAATCTCGGATAATAAAAGGGTTTTGATCTTCGATGGGATAGATATCTTTCTCATCTTTTTCCGGGAATTGCAGTTCGGTGATTTTATAAAAATAGGCGAGATCCTGCAGTCGGCAATTGCCATTAGATTCGCACGTCAAGCAGTTATGTTTGCCGCTCGCCAACAAAAACTCTATATTCATTTTTCTTGCACGGTGTACCAACTCGGTGTCCGTAAATACTTCCATTCCGGGTGTCACCGGCGTCGAGCAGGCGGCCATTAATGTCCGCGCTCTTTTAACTTCCACACAACAGATTCGGCAGGCCCCTGTTGGAGATGAGCCTTTCAAATAGCAGAGAGTTGGTATTTCCACACCGCCGTTGCGGGCAGCATCCAAAATCATCTGTCCTGGCAGGAAAGGTGTTTCTTTGCCGTTCAAATAAAATTTGTCATTCATGTTTTTGTTTCCTGAATTCTATTTGGGAAAGCAGGGATATGTCAATACTGACATATATACTTGTACACATACAAAACTACGTTTTAGATGTCAATATAAATAATACCCCGCGGAAAATCGAAATGCCGCGATTAACTAAAATTATTCCATGAACAGGAAGTCATTGGAGTATATCCTTTATCCTGCATGAGCATATCCAAGTGTATTAAGCTTATAGAGGAGACATCCATGTCGCGCGCGAAAAGCTTTCCCGCGCGATAAATCGTTATTAAATACTTTTTGCATTTATCGCAGACAAAAGCAGATTCCTGCGTTTTATTTTCGATATAAAAATAATCCATACCGCTTGCTGCTTCATTTTCACAGTAAGGACAAACCACACGGGTGAAGTACCAGTCATGACCGCACGAACTACAGTGCAAAAATCTTTTGCCCCCTTCTTCTTCAATAAGAGCTATTGAAGGAAAAGAGCCACAGATTGGGCAATAGCCTTTTTCCCAGTCAAATTCACCCAGTTTTGCCGTTATATCTTTTGCCCGCCTTTCTAAAATGACGCGGCTGACCAGATTCATTAAGAAAGAGGTATTAGAAGGAGATATTTTTAGTCTTTCTGACCATTCGCCTGTTCCTTTATTTTCTTTTACTGCGGCTGCCGTAAAAAAGGTTATCGGCTGGATTTTGTCTTCTTTAATGAATCCTAATATTCGATCAATATCTTCTGTGAGCTTCGAGAAGCCTTCTTTGACTGCTTCAGCTATAGACAGAGTAATTTCTTTTAACGAATCTTCCGGTGAAAACAGGTTAAATTGATGGCTGACTGGCACGCCATTTTTTAGCTTATCTTTATCAATAGATGAATAATCCAACTTGGTTAAATTAACGGAAGAAGATAAATGTCTTTGTCTGATTATAATGGGGCCAAATGCTTTCAGAAGTTCACTTGCGTGTGGATTTTGCTCCACCGCGCGGGCGATAATTTGGTCCATTATAGACGCCAGTGTCTTGTTGAACATTATTATGTAAAACCTTTCCGCTTAGCAAAAAACGGCGCACACCCCAATCGATGTGCGCCAATTGTTAAGCATATAATTTAAAATTCAGTTTTTTTGCCCTTAAGCTTTTTTCGAGTTTTCGTCTTTGTAAACAATCAGCTTTCCCTCGTGCTCCATTTCCTTGAGCCACTTGGGATGCTGCTTTTTGAGCCACGCTCTGGTCACCCACCCGCCGGTCATCGCCGGTAACGAACCCGGTGAACCGATGGTTCCCAGATACAAGTGAATGAAGAAGAAGGCAAAGATAACGACAAATCCCAATACATGCAGCGGATACATCCAGCGCAGCACTTCCATCGGCACAAAGCCTGGCTGTAACCACATGAAAAAACCGGTGACCACCATCAGCGCACCGAAAAGAGCCACCGTCAGAAAAAACGCCTTCTGACCGGGATTGTATTTGCCCACTTCCGCCACATGGTCAACATGCCACAGATAACCGCCGGCCGCCTTTATCCATTCCCAATCTTCGGGAAAGACAAAAATCCCCGCTTCTTTCCACCACATTTTGATGGCCAAAATGAGCGCGACAGTGAAAATGATCGCGGTGAAATTGTGGACAATCTTTAATCCTTTCAACCCGCCCATAATCACGCCCAGAAAGTTGAGGGATTCAAACATCATTCCCAGTCCCGTGTAGCACAAAAGCAGGCAGGAAATGGCCAGCATCCAGTGGACGAATCTTTCATATCCGCTTGTCGCTTTTATCATTCCGTTTTTCGGTTTCATTGTTTTATTCCCTCCCTTCCGTCTTAACATCATCGCCGGGCTCCGGGTCGGGTCGCTTCGGCCCGTGCAGAATATAATGCAACAGTGAGCCGCCAATCACTCCCCCCGCGCCCAAAAGGCTTAAGGGCTTGAGCAGGTCTTTCCAAATAAACACGGAAAGCGGAACTTTTGGATTTTTTGGCAGTTCGTCATAAATTTCCGGTTTGTGACGCAAAACGTAAATCACGTGTGTGCTGTTTACAAATTTATCTCCGTAAACATTGGCGTCACCGCCGAGCTTTTCTGCTTTGGCGTAAGCTTTCTTGATCATCTCGTCCTTTGGACCGATAGTTAAGGCACCGGTGGGGCAGGATTTGACGCATGCAGGAGACAAGCCTTCCTTAAGTCGGGAATAACAAAGATCGCATTTATATACTTTATCCGTCTTGGAGTCATAACGAGGAATGTTAAAGGGGCACGCCGCGACGCATTCCTTGCAACCGATACATTTTCCCCGGTAAATACCCACCGTTCCTAAATCTGTGTGGTACAGGGCGCCACTGGGGCAGACCTTTACGCAGGCGGCGTCGGTGCAGTGCATGCAACCATCTTTGCGGAAAAGCCATTCAAAAATTCCGTCTTTTGTTTCATACTCCTGAAAGCGGATCAGCGTCCAGGTATTCCATTCCAAGTCAGGAGGATTTTGATAGCTTCCCCTGTTTTTTGTTCTTAGGCCGGGTAATTCATTCCATTGTTTGCAGGCGACCTGGCAACCCCGGCACGCGGTACAAAATGTCGTATCGATTAATTTTACAAATTCATTTCCGTTCATCGTCTTCCTCCTCCTATATCCTGGTTACGTTGACCATGAACGCCTTGTACTCGGGGCAGAAGGTGTTCGCGTCACCAGCGGTTGGGGTTAAAAAGTTTGTACTGTCTCCGCCGTCTTTGGGATGGAGCCAGCCATAATTAAAGGGAAGGCCGACCTGATGAACTGTTTTTCCTTCCACCTCGAAAGGCTTAAATCGCTTTGTGACCATAGCCACGCATTCCACTTCTCCGCGTATTGAAGAAACTTTCACTTTTTTACCGTTTTTAATGCCTTTTTCCTTGGCCAGTTGTTCGCCGATTTCCACGTAAAGTTCCGGCTGCATTTCCAAGAGCCATGCCTGCCAACGAGTCAATGCTCCGGAGCACCAGTGTTCCGTGCAGGAATACGTTGTGCAGACATAAGGGAATTTTTCGCTCGCGCTGGCAATCTTATCCATTTCACCTTTAAATATTTCCGCAGCCGGATTGATTCTCTGGGAAGACATGGGATTTTTCTCCAACGGGCTTTCTAACGGTTCATAGTGTTCGGGGAACGGACCTTCGACCATACCGGGTCCAAACAAAGCACCCAGGCCATCTTTGTGCATAATGAAGGGATATTTACCCTTCTCTTTGTCTGCCATGGGCGGCCACGGTCCATCAGGCACGTCGCCCACCCATTTGTCGCCTTTCCATTCCAGAATATTGCGTTTGCGATTGTAGGGTCTGCCATAAATATCGCAGGAGGCGCGGTTATAGAGAATGCGGCGGTTGACCGGCCAGGCAAACGACCAGTTGGGGAAAAGCCCTAGTCCAGTCGGGTCTTCTTTTCCTCTAGACATCATTTTGTTGATGCCCTCCGCGGTGTAACTTCCAGAAATGACCCAGTTGCCGCAGGCCGTTTTGCCGTCGGCCTGAAGATTTCCAAAGCCGGGTACAGGTTGTCCTTTTTTATACACTGTTGTTGTGCCCTTGGTCTTATCTTCAATGACCGTGTCTTCGAGAAATACGCCGTTGATCTGTTTGGCGACTTTCATGATATCAATGTGCCCTTTGCCGTCCAGATAATCCCACTTGAGATTGACGATGGCTTCCGCGTTGGGACCTCCTTCTTTGGCATACAGTTTTTTGATTTCCGCCATAATCTTGAGCTCGATTTCACCCACGGGAATGGCATCGCCGGGAGACTCGGCCGCCTTGTATTTCCACTGCACCCAACGTCCGGAGTTGCTTTGCGAGCCTTCCTTCTCCATCGAAGCGGAAGCGGGCAGCAGGAAGCATTCCGTCTTGATCTTTTTGGGGTCTACACCGGGACCTCTCCAGAATTCGTAGGTTTCATTGTTGAAAATATTTTCACCCACCAGCCAGTCCAGATTCTGGAGGGCTTTACGGACCTTGTTGGAATTCGGCGTGCTCACGGCCGGATCCGCGCCGATACAGAAGAATCCCTTGATTTTATCTTCATACATCGCATCGAACATGTGCATGGTGGAATAGGCTTTCCCGTCGTCCATCTTGGGCAGCCATTGATAGCCGAATTCATTGTCTTTTGTCGCCTTGCCGCCCCACAGGGATTTCAGGAAGCTGATAAAAAATTTCGGATAATTTGAATAATAGTTGGCCGACTGGGGATCTTTCGATTCCGGCGTGTATTTCTTCAGGTAACTTTCCAGTGTGCCTAAAGAGCCGGAGGGCGTTTTCAGATAGCCGGGGAGAACATTGTAGAGAATTGCATGGTCGGTGGAACCTTGGACATTGGGTTCGCCGCGCAGGGCGTTGATGCCGCCGCCCGCTATGCCCATGTTGCCCAGCAAAAGCTGAATGATCGACATGGCTCGGATATTCTGGCTGCCGACCGTATGGTGTGTCCAGCCCAGCGCGTAGCATTCCGTTCCGGCTTTGTCGGGACGACCGGTAGAACTGTATATTTCGTAAACTTTCAGAAGATTTTCTTTAGATACGCCGGTGATGCTGGAAACCTTGTCCAGGGTGTAGCGCGAGTAATGTTTTTTAAGCAATTGAAAAACGCTACGGGGATAAGAAAGGCTCATATCCCTCTGCGGAGCGCCTTTTGCGTCTTTATCGAATACCCATGTGTCTTTGTTATATTTTCGTTTGTTGGCATCGTACCCGGAAAACAGACCATCCTTGAAATAGAAACCTCTGTCCACGATAAATGACGCGTTGGTATAGTTGAGAACATAATCTTTGAAGTACTTCTTATTTTCCATGATGTAATTGATCATGCCGCCCAAGAAAGCGATGTCCGTGCCGGAGCGCAGCGGCACATGAAAATCACAGCGGGCGGATGTTCTGGTGTAACGGGGATCAACATGAATAATGGTTGCGCCTTTTTCTTTGGCTCTTAAGATCCATTTAAAGGCGATCGGATGATGCTCAGCGGCATTGCTGCCCATAATCAGAATGACGTCAGCATTTTTTAAATCACAGTAGTGGTTCGTCATGGAACCGCGTCCGAACGACTCTCCCAGAGCCGCTACAGATGGACTGTGTCAGACCCTGGCCTGGTGGTCAATATAGACAAGTCCCAGAGCCCGTGATTTTACGGTAATCAGCCAGCACTCTTCGTTGTCCACGTTGGAACTTCCATAGTGTCCGATAGTTTCGCAGCGGTTGACCAGTTCCCCCTTGGCATTTCTTTTGACAAATCCTTTGTCGCGCGTGTCTTTGACCAGGCGGGCGATCCGGGAAAGCGCAAAGTCCCAGTCTGTTTCTTCCCATTCCGTCCCGTAAGGCTTGCGGTAAAGCACCTTGGTGAGCCGGTGTTTGTTGGCCTCGGTCAGATCAAAAAGGCCGGCACCCTTGGCGCACAGCGACCCTTCGTTGATGGGGTGATCCGCGTCTCCTTCGATATTGATAATTTTTCCTGTAGATTTGTCCACGCTACAAATTAAACCGCAGCCCACGGAACAATAACAGCAAATCGTACTGACTTGCTTGGCTGTTTTAATGCGTTTCATTTTATCCAACTCGTCGGCGTATGCTCGTGTGGGTTTCAGGTTCAACCCCAAGCTAGACAAAGCAACTCCGCCGCCGACAGCGCCGGATAAAGTTAAAAAACCTCTTCGTGTAATTTGCATAAATTCCTCCCTGTTTCCCTTGTCAGTTACGTTGACTATGCCAAATTTGGCACAATATGACTTAAGGTCATAAATAAGTCAATATGTTTTATGTAACATATTGACTTAAGTTACTAATTGCCGACAAGGATGTAATAACTAATAGGTTTCACAAGGATTTTGTTGACAACACGTTGCCTAATTCCTTATAAGCAAATAAACCAGACATCCGGGGAGGGAAGCCCTATGAAAATCAAGTATAAAATCTGGATCGAAAAAGATGGTAAAGTGGTTTTCGGCAAGGGCCGTGATGATATTCTGAAAGCGATCGACAAGCATCGTAGCCTCAATGCTGCGGCGAAAAAGCTGGAGATGTCCTATCGTGCGGCGTGGGGCAGATTAAAGGCGTCGGAACAACGCATGGGGATGAAGCTGGTGGAAACGAGTACCAGAGAGAAATCAATGCAACTCACGCCGCAGGCGCGGGGGATTATTGATCGGTTTGAAAAGCTGGAGAAGGATGTGGAAAAACTTCTTCGGGAAACGGAGCAGGAGTTTCAAAAATTAATTCGATAGAAGGAATAAAAGTAACCGGCGAAATAGTGATTAAGTCAGTATGAGGCAGTGATTAACGCTTCAATCCCTTAATAAAAATGGTTAAGCCTTCTTTTACCAGCGTGTGAATTCTGTCGGTACGCTTGGACGGATTCCCCAGGAAAAGGAAAAGAGAAATGATTCCGTTCAGCAATCCCCAGATTGCATTTTGCGTCTGCCGGATGTCAATTGTCGGCAAAAAAGTCCCCTCGTCGATACCCTTTTGAAGGATGTTGGAAATAAATTTGATATTGTCATTCGTCGTGCGAATCAACTCGGCATTCTGTTCCGGCGTTAAATTCATCTGTTCCGTTTGCAGCATAAAGGTCATCAGTATTCTGAAGAGTTCATTATCGCTGAGAAAATTATCGACATAACGCTGCGAGTATTCCATTAAGAGTTCTTCTGCCGAAGCGTCTTTAGTGGCAAAATAAAGCAGGTCTTTATGGTGTTCGATGTTGTCCGCAACCAGAACCTGGGCATAGATTTCTTCTTTGCTGTCAAAGTATAGGTATATCGAGCCTTTGCTGACCCCCGCCTTTGCTGCGATACTGTCGACGGTTACGGCTTTGAATCCACGGTCAAAAAACAATTTACGCGCAGCCCTTAGTATATTGTTTCTTTTGTTTTCTTTTTCTTTTTTTCTTTTTTCCTGCGGGGACAAAGCAAACTCTCCTTCAACAATAGCGGGGGCATTATTTTCGGCGGTCGCTTTTATGACTAACGGTCAATTACATTAATATAAAGGCCGTGTCAAGAGAAAAAACCTGATTGTCCACAATGCCTATTTATTTGTGTGTTTACCTTAGTTTTTCCAGTTCGCGGACGATGCTTTCCAGGGGAGGCCTTTCATTTATATCGTGAACATCGATATAGCGAATGATTCCCTTTTTGTCGATAATGATAATCGCTCTTTCCGCTGTGCCGTCGGAACGCAATATGCCGAATTTTTGCGCCGTCGCTCCGTGCGGCCAGAAATCGGACAGCACCTCAAACCACAATTTTCCCATCTGGTTTGTCCAGGAGTGGAGTGTGGGAATATTATCCACGGATATGCCCAACAAGACGGCATTGTTTTCCTCGAAAATATCCTGCACTATGTTGTAGCCCGGCCACTGGTCGGAACAAACCGGCGTCCAGGCGGCAGGGACGAAGGAGAGAACAACATTTTTCTTGTTGCGATATTCTTTGAGAGAAATTTTTTTACCGCTTATTGAGGGGAGAGTGAATTCGGGCGCTTTTTGTCCGTTTTTAACTTTCAGCACGCTGTCAATGGGTTTTAGCCTGCCGGTTTGATACACATTGTCCTTGTAAGCTTCCGACAGGGCCATGGCACTGTGCGCAAGCAAACAACTAATAAATAGGGATAAAACTACCTGCTTTTTCATTTGTTCCCCCTGTTATTTTACACCGGTTGTTTTTACGACTTGCTCCAGGAAGGCTTTAACGTCTTCATGCGCACCCAGTTTGGAATATAAAACTTTAGGTTGTTCGGAACCGTCTAATTTGGCCACGATAAAATAAGGAGTTCTTACTTCGCCGACGATTTGATGAATTTTAAAATCGGCATCAGGGATTAAGGGAAACTCCACCTTATACTTCTTTTTGTAGGTATTTACTTCAAACTGCGTATTTCCCGCGCCGATACCGATAACTTTAATTTTGTCTTTTGTGCGTGAATCGCTTTCGATTAACGCGTAAAGACGGTTGATATTAGGCGCGTCCGCCTGGCAGTAAGGGCAATACATACTGAAAATTTGTATGATTACCGCCTGTGTCTTTATCTGATTTATTTTAAAATAACCGTTTCCGGATAAGCCGAGGTATTTGAGAAGCGCCTTATCCGCTGGTTTCAGCAGCTCCATTTCCGGCAAATTATCTCCGACCTGAGGAGTTTTCTGCGCGAAGACGGACACAGAAAAAAGGCAAACCAAAAAAACAATGGCCAGTGCGGCGACTATTTTTTTCGACATAATATTTCTCCTGATTTTTTAATTGCGTGCCATTAAGTGACGGATGGCTTTTTCCAATCCATCCAGCGAAAGCTCAAACATAGGAAACACTTTTCCGATGTTTTTTATTGTCCAGGTGTAATCCCAGTCCGTCTGTGGTACCGGATTTAGCCAGACGCTGTGGCGGAAAAGCTTGGCCAATTTTTGCAGGTATTCGATGCTCGGCTGTACATATTTTTGATTCATGTAATAAATGGCGCCATTATGATTCATGAGTTCGTAGGGAGCCATGGAAGCATCGCCGACAATTATCAGACGCGTTTCCGGGTCAGCGCGCATGAAGTCCTCAATCGGCACCGGTTTTTTTAAGCGCTGCGGATCAAGCCATGCTTGTTTGTAGATGGTGTTGTGGAAATAGTAAATTTCTAATTCTTTAAATTGAAACTGCGCGTAGTGAAAAAGCACCTGAACTATTTCCACGTAGGGGTCCATGGACCAGCCGCCGTTGTCAATCATCAGTTTTATTTTCAGGCGGTCGGCCAGACGGCGGTCGAAAACTATTTCAATTTCCCCCGCGTTGCGCATTGTCTGATAGATTGTTTTGCTTACATTAACCATGTCCTGCGGGCCGGCGGGCTTTAAATGTTTCAGCCTCTTGAGCGCCTCACTGATTTGCGAGGCGGTAATGGGGCCTTCCTGAGAATAGTCCCGGTAACGGCGCTCCATGGCTACTCTGACAGCCGATTTACTCCGTGAAACTCCGCCCACGCGCATCCCGCCGGCATGTTCTCCCGAATGTCCCACCGGCGATGTCCCATACGTGCCGATCCAGTAATCTCCGCCTTGATGCGCCTCGGTTTGTTCTTTGAGACGATCCAGAAAGTATTGCATTAGTTCCTCCGGCGTCATTTTCTTGAGGTCTTCTTCGGGAACACCCAGCGCATTCGCCATAGCTCCTGGATCTCTAAGCCACTCAGAAAGCATCGCTTTGGCCAACTCGCTTAGCTCCTCCTGTGTTGGTTCGATTTCCGTTGCGCCGCGGAAGGCGACAGAAAAAACCTGATCATAGGTATCAAAATAACGTTCACTTTTAACGAGGAGAGAACGAGCGGCAATGTAGAGATCTTCCAACGAACGCACCAGTCCCATAGAAAGCGCTTTTTGCAGGCGCAAGAATGATGTGGGGGAAATTGGGATCCCCTTGTCACGCAGCATGTAGAAAAAATTAATAAACATATCTTTGCCAGAAGCGGGTTAGCGGTTTATCGCCAGCTTTAAATCCGAACTCTTTTTGAATAAGACGCCCAGGTAAGGTACTGTTCCTTCCTTAAGCTCTTTCCAGTGAAAGTCCGGATCGGACTGCAGGGCGCGTATCCAATTAATCAGTTCGCGCGTGGCCGGTTTTTTCTCCACGCCGTTGATTTCTCTTAAGTGGTAAAATGTTTCCATGCATGCCGACGCCAGATCGTTTTTTAGATCGGGGAAGTGAACCTTGATTATTTTGCGCATCATGTCGTGATCGGGAAAGGCAATATGGTGAAAATTGCACCTTCCCAAAAAAGGATCGGATAAATCTTTTTTTGCATTTGACGTGATAACGATAACCGGCCTTTGCTTGGCTGTTATTGTTCGGTCGATTTCAATTATATCGAATTGCATCTGATCGAGAATATCTAGCATGTCATCCTGAAAATCTGTGTCGGCCTTGTCGATTTCGTCGATTAAGAGAACAACTCTCTGGTCGGAGGTAAAGGCCTGGCCGATTTTCCCCATTTTTATATATTCTTCAATTTTGCTTACATCGCGGCCGGAATCCCGGAACCGGCTGTCGTTGAGGCGGGTGAGGGTATCGTACTGGTAAAGAGCGTCGATCAGTTTCATGCTGGATTTGACGTTAAGTATAATCAGCGGCATCCGCAGGTTTTCCGCTATTGCGTGCGCCAGCATGGTTTTTCCCGTTCCTGGTTCACCTTTGAGTAAGAGGGGCATTTCCAGCGCAATGGAAATGTTCACTATCTTGGCCAGCTCGTCATCAAGAACATAGTGCGATGCCCCGCTGAATTTTGCGGGACGATTTTCAATTTTCATAGTAATAAAACTCCTTCAGGTATTTTTCCATTTTTATCAATCAAATGAAAATGCAGGCTGCGTAACTGATTGACAGGGATTTCATCGGGTGGAAAACCTCGTCCGTTGCGCTTTTCAAGCAATTTGTTAAATTTTATAGCATGTTTTAAGAAAAATATTAAGCCTCAAAAATAGTTAAAAATATCTTGACATTAATGGATATTGCGGGTAAAAACATGCACACTTTCGCAATGTATGCTTTATTACTCTACGAAAGGGAAAGTTGAATTTAGACATATTGATACACAAAGATAAACCGCCTTATTTTTTATGTCCGGGCGGTTTTTATTTCTGTCATTGTGTTGATTCGACTTTGGAAATTTGAGAAAGGAGGATTAGCACCATGTCAGAAGGCAAAGTAAAGTGGTTCAATGAACGCAAGGGTTTTGGCTTCATCGAGCAAGAAGGCGGCGCGGATGTGTTTGTTCATTTCAGTGCGATTCAGGCAGAAGGGTTTAAAACCTTGGCGGAAGGTCAGGCGGTAAGCTTTGATATTAAGCAGGGTAAAAAAGGACCGGAAGCGGAAAACGTAAAACCCCTGTAAGATTATTCAAACTTCACAAGATTGTGTGTACTCCTGAGCAGTTTATTTTTCTCGGGAGTACATTTTTTATTTTATAATTTTCGGTTTCATCATTTTCATCTTTTCACCCTCTTCTTACAGAGAAGTTATTGTAATCATCAATCGTATTAATATCACTTGACAAAAAAGAAGTATTTGAGTTACTTGCCTTTCTACTTAAGTGAACAGTTATCCTGAATTATTTCCTGTGGTCATATTAGGGGGGACAGGTAGTGTATTTCTCCGATAAAACGCGGAAAGCGTCTTTGAGACTTACTGAAGAATGGGAAAAAGATGTGCAAACATCGCTGAAAGATAATCCCGAGCAGAAGACGCGCTTTTCCACGGTTTCGGACATGGAAATAAAAAGGCTCTACACGCCGGAAGATATCCATGGCATTAATTTTGAAAAGGATGTCGGGGTTCCGGGTAAATTCCCCTATTTGCGTGGCAATCAGGCCACTGGTTACCGGGGCCGCTACTGGACGTTTAGGATGTTTTCCGGAATGGGCAGTGCTCAGGATACTAATCGCCGCTGGCATATGCTTTTGCGCGAGGGACAGACGGGGCTTTCCACTGCTTTTGATTTTCCGACACTGATGGGTTACGACAGCGATTCTCCCAAAGCGCTGGGTGAGGTGGGCAAATGCGGTGTAGCCATCGATACGCTGGAAGATTTTCTTGCTTTGGTGGAGGGAATTCCGTTGGATGAAGTGACCACGTCGATGACAATAAATCCTCCCGCAACTGTTTTATGGGCGATGTATTGTGCGGCAGCGCAGATCAAAGGGGTGCCGCTTGCCAAAATCGGCGGGACGATTCAAAATGACATGCTTAAGGAATTTATCGCGCAAAAAACTTTCATGTGCCCGCCGGAGCCGTCGGTAAAGCTTATCAGCGACACGGTGGAATTTGGGGCCGAGCATGTTCCCCGCTGGAACACCATAAGCATCAGTGGCTATCACATTCGCGAAGCCGGCTCTACTGCTGTGCAAGAACTTGCCTTTACTCTGCGTGACGGGATTGAGTATGTGGAGGATGTCATCCGCCGCAAGAAACTGCCGGTAGATGACTTTGCCGCCCGTCTTTCTTTCTTTTTTAATTCACACATCGATTTTTTCGAAGAAATTTGTAAAATGCGGGCAGCGCGGCGCATGTGGGCGAAAATCATGCGCAATCGTTTTGGCGCGAAGAATCCGCGGTCGCTGTGGCTGCGTTTCCACACGCAAACGGCGGGATGCTCACTCACTGCACAACAGCCGTATAATAACGTTGTCCGCACGACAATAGAGGCTCTGGCCGCTATTTTGGGCGGCACACAGTCCTTGCATACAAATTCGTTGGATGAAGTTCTTTGTCTGCCCTCTGAACACGCCGTGGAAATCGCCCTGCGCACGCAGCAGATTTTGGCGGAGGAAACGGGCGTGGCCAATACCATCGATCCTCTGGCCGGTTCTTATTTTATTGAATCGCTCACCAATGAAATGGAAGAAAAAGCATGGGAGTATATCGAAAAGATAGATGCCATGGGAGGCATGGTTGCCGCCATTGAAAAAGGATTTCCGCAGATGGAAATCGCCGATGCGGCATATAAATTCCAACATCAGTTGGAAGCGGGAGAAAAAATTATGGTCGGCGTAAATAAATATGTCACGGACAACCAACACACAATTCCGTTGGTGGAAATAGAGGAAAGAATCGGCGAGGAACAGATAAAGAGGTTAAAAGATATACGCCGTAAACGTGACAGCCGCGCCGTGAAAAAATCACTGGACGACATCCGAAACACCTGTAAAAAAGGCGACAATGTCATGCCGTACTGTATAGAGGCGGTAAGGAATCTCGCCACGCTGCAGGAAATATGTGATGTTTACCGCGAAGTTTACGGAGAGTATAAAGACCCGGGGTTATTCTGAAAAGGCGGCAAACCGTTGTTTTGATTTGAGGAGATATTGCTATGCCGGAAAGAAAAATTCGTGTGATGGTAGCCAAACCTGGTTTGGACGGTCATGATCGCGGCGCGCGCGTTCTGGCGCGTTGTTTCCGCGACGCCGGGTTTGAGGTCGTTTATACCGGCTGTCATCAGACGCCGGAGCAGATTGCTTCCGCGGCCATTCAGGAAGACGTTGATTTGGTGGGTTTAAGCTGTCTTTCCGGAGCGCACCGCGCGCTTTTCCCGAAGGTTGTGCAGCTGCTGCGTGAAAAAGGCGCATCCGATATAACCGTTATTGGCGGTGGTATTATTCCCGAGCAGGATTTCCCTATGCTGTATGAGGCGGGTATTAAGGCGATATTCACCCCCGGCGCTTCACTGGACTCTATTGTGGAATGGATTAAGACCAATATAAAACCGCATTAAAAGCTAATTTTTTGATATGGATTCTTTGGTTAAAAAAATCTGCGCGGGCGATGTCCGCTTGGCCTCGCGCCTCATCAGAGATATCGAAGACAAACTTCCCGAAGCGAAAGCGAAAATCAAAAAACTTTACGCGTATACCGGTAAATCCTTTATCATTGGTATTACCGGCGCGCCGGGCGCGGGCAAAAGCACGCTGACCGACGCTTTGATAGCCGCGTTGCGCAAAAAAAATAAAACCGTCGGCGTTTTGGCCGTTGACCCCACCAGTCCTTTTACCGGTGGCGCCATATTGGGCGACAGAATCCGCATGCAAAGGCATGCGGAAGATGCGGGCGTTTTTGTACGGTCGCTCGCTACCAGGGGCGCTTTGGGCGGACTTTCCCATGCGGCGGGTGATGCCATTCACGTGATGGAGGCGATGGGCAAAGACATCATTATTGTGGAAACCGTCGGCATTGGCCAGCAGGAAATCGATATCATCAATCACGCACACAGTGTCGTTGTTGTTCTTGTTCCCGGGATGGGTGATGAAATTCAAACGATGAAGGCGGGGTTGATGGAAATCGCCGATGTTTTTGTCGTAAATAAAGCCAACCGCCCCGGCACCAATCAATTACAGACGGAACTGGCCTCGATGCTCAATCTGGCGTCCAAAAACGGTAAAGGCTGGCAACCGCCCATTGTCATGGTGGGTGACGCTTTTGAGCCTGGTGCGTTTGCCGAAAAAATCGCTGAGCTTGAGCGAAAAATCGAAGAGCATCACAAGTATCTGATAGAAAGCGGCAAGCTCACCGAGCGTATGCACCGCAAGGCAATGGCCGAAATCAATGATGCATTGAGCGCCTGTCTTCTGGAACCGGTTATACAGAAGCTTGCCTCCACCGGAGAGCTGGACAGTTTTGCCGAAAAAATAAAGAGCAGAAAAGCTGATCCCTATACCGTGGCGGAAGAAATCGCCAAAAATTATTTTATCAGGCAGGATAAAAAATGAACGCCGCAAAAAGCAAGAAATTTTCAAAAACCCGATCACAAAACAAGTCAGCCGTTAAAAATAAAATTAAAAAGACTGTCGCCAAAACGGACCATGGTTTGATAATGGTGTTTACCGGCAATGGCAAGGGGAAAACTACCGCCGCTTTCGGTCAGGCATTACGCGCTATCGGTCAGGGTTATAATGTTTTTATTGTGCAGTTTATGAAAGGCAGAAAATACGGCGAATATATCGCCGCGCGAAAATATCTGCCTGGTTTGACCATCCTTCGCGCCGGACTTGACAGTTTTGTTATGCGTGATAATCCCGCTACCATTGACATCGAGATGGCGCAAAAAGGTCTGGCCGCGGCGGAAAAAGCCATCAAAAGCGGCAAATATGATATGGTTATTCTTGATGAAATAAATGTGGCGCTGGATTTTAAGCTTATCAGCCTGCCGGAAATCATTGCGCTAATCAAAAGTAAACCCGCAAATCTTGATGTCATCCTAACCGGACGTTACGCGCCTGCGGAAATAATCGAGATTGCCGATACTGTCAGCGATATTCAGGAAATTAAACACCACTACAATAAAGGCATTAAGGACCGCGCGGGTGTCGAGTACTAAACGGCACATCTTTGAAATAAACGGAGAAACTTTATGTTTGCATGGTTGACCAGTCCGGAAGCATGGGTTGCTCTGGGGACATTGACAGCGCTGGAAATTGTTCTCGGGATAGACAATATTATTTTCATTTCGGTGCTTGTGGGAAGACTGCCCGAGCAGAAAAGGAACTTCGCTCGTAATACCGGTTTGCTGCTGGCCATGGCTACGCGTCTGGCGCTTTTATTTTCCATCGTGTGGGTAATCGGTTTGACCGCGCCCTGGTTTACGGTTTTTGGCCAGGGAATATCCGGGCGTGATATTATTTTAATCGGCGGCGGACTTTTCCTTCTGGCGAAAGCGACCTACGAAATTCACGGCAGTCTGGAGGGGATCGGGGGAAAAAAGCCCAAGGCGTTGTCAACCGGCGTAGCGGCGGTTCTTTTCCAGATTGCCGTTCTGGACATTGTTTTTTCTCTGGATTCCGTTATTACCGCTGTTGGTTTGGCCCGGCATATTTCCATAATGGCTATTGCCATCGTCATCGCCGTGGGCGTAATGTTGTTTTCCGCAAAGCCTATCAGCATCTTTGTGGATAACCATCCAACAATAAAAATGCTGGCGCTTTCTTTCCTTATTTTGGTAGGGGTAACGCTGATTGCCGAAGGATTTGAAGTGCATATTCCCAAGGGCTACATATATTTTGCCATGGCGTTTTCGGTGTCGGTGGAAATGCTCAATCTGCGCCTGCGTGCCAGGGAGGTAAAACCAGTAAAACTGCGCAAAAATATTTAATCGGTAATTGTGTGTGTCAGAAATCAAACGACATGAACAGGAGAGGCCGTTTGAAAAAAATTTTTATTAAAACGGATGAGGAATTCAAACAATACTGGAAGCATTATGTACTGCAGAGCGTTCTCGCAACGCTGGCTGTATTTATCGTCATTTCTTTTCTGAGCCTGCAGCATGCCGTGATTGTCGCTTCCCTCGGCGCTACCGCCTTTATTGTGTTTGCCATGCCGGCAAGCATTACCGCCCGGGCCAGAAACGTCATCGGCGGGCACATAGTCGGTTTATTTTGCGGATTTTTGTTTTCTTTAATCCCGCATACGGTCTTGGTGTCTTCCGTTTTGGTATATTCGCTGGCTGTGGGAGTTGCCATCTTTACGATGGTTATTACGGACACGGAACATCCGCCGGCGGCAGGCACCGCTCTTGGCGTGGTGATGACGGGAATAACCCTTAATGTATTGATTGCCGTTACCGGGAGTATAGTCATTCTTTCTTTGATTCACTGGTTGTTTAAACCGTACTTGAAAGATTTGACCTGATAAAATATTCAACCAGTTCTGTCGGAGGATAAAATGCAATTCTGGAAATCAAAAAAAGAAAAAATACACAGACGAAACATAGAGGTGACTACATATGAGTATGATGGTCAAAGAATAATCGTAGAAGGTTTTCTCCTCGATGAACGCTTTCATGAATCCCGTATCGTAACCGGAGAAAAATTTCCACCCGGTGTCATTCACCATATGGCCATACGGCTGCTGATTAATTGTTCAAACTTTGTGATTGAAGACATTGATGCTGATTTAATCTCTGTTCCCAGAGATTTTTGCCGGGAGGTTCTTGAATGTCTCGCTCCCATTAAGGGGATGGTGCTTACCAAAGGTTTTACGGCAAAAGCAAAAAAACTGGTTGGAGGCAGCAAGGGATGCACCCATTTGCTGGAGTTGCTTTTGGCTATGGCCCCGGCAGCCGTCCAGGGGTATGGATCATACCAGGAGAAGAAGTCGGAAGTTTTTGACCCTGCGCACGAGAAAATGGCTTTGCAATTTTTTATCAACACCTGTCATGCGTGGCGCGAAGGGGGGCCTATTGTGGAGAAGTTAAAGAAAAGATTGAATATGAAACAGCTTTAGCGCAGAAAACGAAAGCCACTGAGATGCCGCCTTTTTTGCTTTGCAGTTTACGCGATTGTATGCGGGAAGAAATTAATCCGAAGAAGAAAGTCTAAAATATGGCCGTTGAAAAGACAAAATCGACAACAGTAATATTGTTTGCTTTCCGCTGTATCCCTGGATTCCTGCGCAAGGGATTATTTACTGGTTTGTTCTTGATATTTTACCATCTCGGTGTCAAGAACCGTTTGATAGCTCTTCACAATCTGCAGCGTTCCTTCCCGGAAAAGGATGCCGGGGAAATTATCAGAATTGCCAAAGGGGTATATCGTCATTTTGCCATAGTGGCGGCGGAATTTTTCGATATGCCCTCGATTACCAAAGAGAATATCCATAAATGGCTGGATGTGGAAGGTTATGAAAATTATGAGAAGGCTATTGCCAAGGGGAAGGGCATTCTTTCCATTGTCGCCCATTTTGGAAATTGGGAACTATTGCCGGTCGCCATACCTATTTACGCCAAACCGATGTATATTGTTTACCGTCCTTTGGATAATCCACTGATTGATAATATGGTTGAATATGTGCGGACTATGGGCGGTAATTCCTTGATTCCTAAAGGCGGGTCAGGCAAGCAAATTATGGAATTATTAAAAAAGAATGAGATTATAGGCATTCTCAGCGATCAGAATGTCGCCTCCTATGAAGGAGTTTTTGTCGATTTTTTTGGCCGTCCCGCCTGCACGGGAGTCGGGCTTGCCGTTATGGCCATGCGTTCCGGCGCGCCCGTAATTGCCGTTTTTCCGGCCAGGCAGAAGTCGGGAAGATACAAGGTTATAGTCAAGCCGGCCATGGAATCTGTCTGTACGGGCAACTATGAGGCGGATCTGGTTTTCAATACACAGCGTTTCACGAAAGTGATTGAAGAAATTGTCCGCGAATATCCGGAGCAGTGGTTCTGGTTCCATCAACGCTGGAAAACAAAGACGTGCCAAACGCAATAGGCGGGTTGATAACATCCAGCGCGTAAAAAAATCTTGGTAAAAATACTAAGAACTTGTTAAACACAAACGCCTCTTGGCGTTTTACGTTTTTTATTAAATGGTCAGGCAAGAATATTTTACTGCATTGCGCTACCGGAGCGGGATATTGTCAAAACAATGAGAACGTTTTGCACGGAGAGAAGATACTGATGTTCTCCTGTATTGGATATTTCTCCCCGCCGATGTTCACCGGGAACAACAAAAGAAGATTATGCAGGATTTCACTGAAGGCAGTATCGGGAAACACGTAATTAATTTCGGCACGCCGTTGATGCTGGGCAACCTGCTTTTATCCTTTTACGGTATCATCAATCTGATCTGGGTGGGCCGGCTGTTGGGGCATAAAGCCGTGGCCGCCGTTTCCGCCACCTTGCCGATTATCATGCTGTTGCCCGCTTTTCTTATCGGACTGGGCATGGCCACCAACGTTCTCATCGCGCAGGCGTTCGGACGCAAAGACACCGCGTTGCTTAAAAAAATCCTGTCCAATTCCTTCTTCGCCTCGCTGACCTTCTGCCTGCTTATTTCCGCCGTGGCCGTGCTTTTGGGACGCCGGATGCTTATCTGGATAAACGTTCCGCCGGAAATTCAGGATATGGCTTTGTCTTACCTGACCATTATCGTGGCGACGCTGGTTTTTCAGTTTTTCATCAATTGGATGACCGGCATGTTGCGCGGTTTGGGCGACGCCAAAACCGTCGTGAAAATTCTTGTTCTGCTCACTGTTTTCAATATCATCTTCGTCCCGCTTTTTATCCGCGGCGCGGGCCCTCTGCCGCCTCTGGGAGTGGCCGGCGCGGCGTGGGGCACGGCGCTGGCAGCCGCAGCGACCTGTGTCATTGGCTATATTTATCTGCTGCGGCATAACCCTTACATCAACATGCATGGCTGGGATTATAGTTTGGATTGGCATATTATCCGCGAGGTTTTTGTCATCGGCGTGCCCGCCTCGCTGCAGATGATTGTGATATCGCTTTCCGGTGTCATCATTATTTCTCTGGTCAACACTTTCGGCACTGATGTCACCGCGGCTTTCGGCATCGGCATGCAGGTGGATATGCTCGCCACCATTCCTTTTATGTCCATCGGCATGGCGGCGACTTCTATTGCCGGCCAGAATTTGGGCGCGCATATGCTGGAACGTGTTTTTGAAACGATGCGCAAATCGCTGTATTTCGCACTGGCCATTGGAATTTTCTGCACGGTTGTTCTATCCGTTTTCCCTCATCAAATTGGCGCGCTTTTTCTGGAGCAATCAGCGACAAACGCCAGAGTCCTGGAATTTGTGGCCGATTATTATTTCTGGATGGCATTTATTTTCCCTTGTTTCGCGTTCATCTTCGTCATCCAGGGTATCCTGCGCAGCGCGGGCGACACGGTGGCGCTGTTGGCTCTTTCGTTTATCGCCATGTTCATCATCCGCATTCCTCTCGCCTATCTGCTGGCCGGGCCTGTCGGCTTTGAACAGAACGGCATCTGGATGGCTATGCTTTCCAGCAGCACGCTGGCGGTGGGACTCAACTGGTTGTACTACAAAGGCGGCAGGTGGAAAAGAAAGCGGATATTTGAGAAAGCAGAAGCATCTTCGCTTGAAAACACGCCATGAATTTAGCGCGTGCCTATCGGAGACAGGAACTTTTATTTCCTGCCTCGCCGTGTTATTTTTGCAAAGTTTATAATTGACTTGCCGTTGTGTTTTCTTTACACTCACTTCCGTGGAAAACAAAATCCTGCTAAGCCGGATGGCTACTCGACCGGTTGAGAAAGTTTCGATGAGTATAGCGGGGCAGACATCATGAGTGACATTCACGCCGGTTTGAGTGACAGGATGACCGACAAGCAGAAGGAGCTGCTGCTCCTCAAGGTTGCCACAGGCATTACGGTCACTTATGCAGTTGCCGCTATTTTCATTGCTCTGGTTTCCGATTCCCAGGCCATGCTGCTTGACGGCCTGTACAGCATGATTGACATCGCCATTTCTTTCATATCGATATATGTGGTAAATAAGATACATCAGCCTCCGAACGAAAAATACCACTTCGGCTATGCCAAATTCGAATCTTTCATGACCGCCGTGGATGGTTTGCTGCTTCTGGCTCTCTGCTGCTTGACAATGATTACCGCTTTGCAAGATCTGATACACCCCGACCCCGTCAAGCACATTGAAGTTATCGTCGGATTTGCTTTCATCAGTATCTTTGTGTGTCTGAGTATGGGCGTTTTCATGCGCCGCGCCGGCCGCAAGTGGCATTCCGAGGTGTTGCTGGCCGACAGCCAGCTTTGGTTGATTGAGGGCAGTGTCTCTGCCGGCATTTGCATCGCTTTTTCCATTGGCATGGTCATGCAGCACGTGCCGGGCTGGGAGCAATATACTGCTTACATCGATCCGCTTGCCTGCATTATGATTGCGTTGGCTTTTATTGCCCAGCCAATCAGAATTATCCGCGAAAGTTTTCATGACCTGGTCGATGCCTGTCCGAGCGATGAAATCCGCAATAGAATTTTCAACAAATGCGAGGAATGCCGGCGGCAATTAAAGCTCGACGCCGTAAAGTGGTTTCGACTGCGTAAGGCAGGGCGGCGCCTTTTTCTCACTGTTTGCTTTACCGCTCCGGACCATCCTCCGTTGAAGGAGTTTACGCTTATGAAACGTGATATTGTCAAGGCGCTTAATGAAGTCGAACCGGAGCTTGATGCCTGTGTGGTCTTCGACAGTGTTGAAAACGAAACGCCCCCGCCCCGCCGGTTACTCGCTGCCAAACGCGGTTTCGAGATGAGCCCTGCTTAAACCGGTGTTTTGATTTGCCCCCGCGAAAAAGGTTAATGGCATTTCACGATACGGGAAATTTTTTCATCGTCGCCATTGAGACACTCACGAATCGGGCGGTTAAAAAATGGTGATTCTTCGTCTTAAGCGGAACAATGAGGGTAACCTGAAGTCTTGCCAATTTCCGCGCAGGCAGGTATTCTAAAGAACCTATGTGCAGAATGTGGAAAAAAAATACGGGAATATTGACTCCCAAAATAAAAGTACGCGCTGTTTTCAGCCTGCTTATCGCCCTCCTGTTTTGTTTCTATAGCGGCTGCTTCATTATCAGAATTCCCTACAAAGTGGTGAAAGGAACGGTCAAGGGCACGTATTATGTGGTCAAAGGCGCTTACGAGTTGACGGCGGGAACCACGAAACTCGTTTACCACGTGGGAAAATTTACCTTCAATGTCGTGAAAGCTCCGATTGAATGGGCGCTTACGAATGACGATATCGAATCCATCGACGGATTGTCTCCCAAGGAGGCGATACGCCAGGGCAGAGTAAAAAACGCTCCCTACAAAGTAAAGGGGAAGATGTATTATCCCCTGTCGGTTGAACAGTCGTATTCCTATCAGGAGACGGGCGTTGCTTCATGGTATGGTTACGAGACACTGACCAAAGAGGGCGGCCGCATGACGGCGAACGGCGAGGCGTTTGACCCGAAGGGATTAACCGCCGCGCACAAATTTCTGCCTTTACCCATACATGTCAAAGTGACCAATCTGGAAAATGGCCGCTGGATTATTGTTCGGGTGAATGATCGCGGGCCTTTTCCCAGCGACCATAATCCCGCCTCTGGTGAAAGAATCATTGATTTGAGCGCGGGCGCGGCCAAAAAACTTGGCTTTTATGAGAAAGGCTTGGCCAAAGTGAAGGTCGAAACTGTCCAGCTGGAAGAAGAGTAATCTGAATCGGTACGCTGTCGAAAAGCTGAAACAAAAATCGTAAATGTTCAGGTCAGGGAAATAAGCCGTCTTTAAGTTGGCGGCAAACATAAATTCTTTGAATATCAGCTACATACGGCATGGGCCATAAGCGTAAAGAATTAATGTTTTATTCAATGATTCGTGCTAGAGTCCGAACAATCAGCCTCGCTATTTCCATCCGCTCAGGCTAATAGAAGAACAAAAGGAACAAGGTGAATAAACTTAGCATAGGAAACCTGCTGGCAAAAGTGCCTATTATTCAGGGTGGAATGGCTGTGGGAATTTCAAAAAGCGGGCTGGCTTCCGCGGTGGCCAATGCCGGCGGCATTGGTGTGATTGCCACAGCGGGAATCGCGCATTTAGCGGATGATTTGTCTTCAAATTTCATTGAAGCGAACAATAGAATTTTTGCCGAGGAAATAAGAAAAGCCAAATCTCTGACCAGGGGAATCATCGGCGCAAATATAATGTCGGCGCTTTCCAATTACGCGGCACTGGCGAAAGTCGCCATTAAAGAGGGCATCGATATTATTTTTTCCGGCGCCGGACTGCCTTTAAGTCTTCCTTCGTTTCTGCCGGAGGGGAATACCTCCACAAAGCTCGTGCCCATCGTCTCCTCGGCGAAAGCATTGATGCTGATAGCGCGTCGCTGGATAAGCAAGTTTAACTATGTTCCTGATGCCGTCGTGATAGAAGGCCCTCTGGCCGGCGGGCATTTGGGATTCAGAAAAGACAATATATTTAACGAAGAATATTCTTTGGAAAAACTTGTTCCAGATGTTTTATCACAGGCTAAAACGCTGGAAGATAAGTATGGCAAGCCTGTTCCCGTGATACCTGCCGGCGGTATTTACACCGGCGCGGATATTCATAAATTTATTAAAATGGGCGCTTCAGGCGTGCAAATGGCCACGCGCTTTGTGGCCACTTACGAATGTGATGCTTCCAGTGAAATAAAAAACGCATACATAAAAGCCAATAAGGAAGATATTATCATTATCGAAAGCCCCGTGGGAATGCCCGGAAGAGCGATTCATAATCATTTTCTGGACGATGTGGCCAGCGGGCATAAAAAACCTTTCAAATGTCCTTACCACTGTATTACGACCTGCGATTTTAAAAAAGCGCCTTATTGCATCGCCAACGCTTTATGCAACGCCACCGAAGGTAATATTTCCGAAGGTTTCGCCTTTGCCGGTCAAAATGTCTGGCGGGTTGATAAAATTGTTCATGTAAGCGAGCTCATACAATCATTGAATGATGAGTATGATGAAGCGGAAAAGAATGATTTAAACAACAGCCGATAAAAATCTTTTCAAAATTCTTTTTCGTATCAGTTTGCGGGTTTCATTACGCAAATTCGCGCCGCTAAAAGCCGGATGGTGAGGCAAGAGGCGTGTCGTACGGCAAATATAAATATTTAAAAAACAAATAATTTATGTTCCTCTTTTGTTGGCATTTATATGTTTTTGACATTATGCTATATTACTCAATTAACAGAACAAAAAAGATAATTAAATAAGTCAAACAAATATAATAACAGCATAACCAGCCCTTTTTCGCATAATTACAGGGTGCAAAGAATATTAAACAAAAAAAAGGAGAATTTTGTCATGAAAAAAACATTAATCATTCTTTTGTTTATCCTGGCCGCCATGTTTTTTGTTGACGCCAAATTTGCGCCGCTTTTTCTGCCCTTTGTTTTTGCTCATTGTGATACTCTTGACGGGCCAGTTGTTAGAACGGCAAGAATCGCCCTGGAAAAAGGCGATGTCACGCCATTGCTTAAATGGGTGCGGGCAAGCGATGAAAAAGAAATCACCGATGCTTTCAATAAAACCATTGCCGTCCGCGCCAAAGGTTCTGAAGCCAAAGAATTGGCGGACATGTATTTTTTTGAAACGCTGGTTCGTATTCACCGGGCGGGTGAAGGAGCTCCCTATACGGGTTTGAAGCCGGGTGAAACGGTTGACGCCGCTGTTGCCCTGGCGGATAAGGCGCTGGAAACCGGGGAGGTGGATAAATTGATAGATGTTTTAACAAAGGCAATGGCCAATGGAATACGTGAGCGTTTTCAGCATGCCCTGCAGACAAAAAAACATGCCGACGAATCAGTTGTGGCTGGCCGTGAATTTGTTGAAAAATATATTACCTTCACACATTACGTGGAAGGATTGCACGGTATTATAAAAGGACACGGCGGGCATCACGACGCGGAAGCCATGGGCGGCGGCGGGTACGGACATTAAAAACTATTTTATTCTGGGGGCGTGTTTGACGGACACGCCCCTTTTTTCTAGATTAATTGTTTTGTTCTAGGATGGCGATTTCTTCGGAGTTAAATCGTATAGCTCGTAAACCAGTTTCTCGATTTGGTTGCAAACACCTACCGTGCTTTGCGCGGTAATTATTATTTCGTTAATTAGATTCCACCGCGAAAAAATATTAAACCTTTAGATAATCCCTCAATTTCTGAACCGCCTTTTTGTGTTTAGCGGGGCTCATGCGAGCAATATTTAAAAGCTTCCATTTGACAGCAGGCAAGTTTTCAATACCTTCAATTCCGAGCAATTCCCAGCGGGGATTACCCTCTTTGATACTAAGGATGAATTGTTTTTCCTCTATTGTTAGGCTTTCCGCAATCATGGCAATCAGTTCTTCTCTGGCCTTTTCCAGGTCTTCACAAGTGACTTCAATCAACGTCATGCCGTCAAATTCTGTTTCAAATACAGGCCTGATATCTGTAAATCCGGGATTGAGAAGTTCAACCATCGGCCGGGCATGACTGATGAGATAAACAACAAACGCCTTGCGCGTTGCAGTATTAAAGCCTCTATGTTCCAACAGCAGCAAGATATCAAAAAGATCGCGCGGGTGCTGGCGATCCAGCGCCGCGCAGATTTTGCCGGCATACAGTTCATTTTCGGACAAAATCCGGCATTCCACGGATGCCTCAAAAAGTTCTACAGCTTTTGCAGAAATAACTCTTCTTTCCGGCGGATAGACACAACCGCGGATAACCAAATTAGGCTCGATCTTGACTATGGCGTCTTGTCCTTCAACAAACAATCCGCTCAATAAATCAGACTCTTTGGCTTTCCGGGGTATCACTTTAGTTTTTGGAATCATCCTTGTGATTTCTCCGGCAATCCCGGTAAGCGCTGCGCTTATTTCCCGCAAGGATTCATTCCTTTCATCAACATTAAGATAAGCAAGGTCAATATCCACGGAGATGCGGGGCAAATCCCGTGAAAAAAATTGATTGCTGTCCCGCCTTTCAGAGCAAAAACAGCTTCCCTGTCAATGATAGGCAGTATCCGCAGCAGCAATTCAGCCTGTTTGAAGTAAATATCATTAATCATGACGGTGTTTCTTCATATGTTTTGGGAACGGTTATCAAATATTTTGCGTCCAATGTGCCATGTGGGACAACCATCCTTTTACCTTTTCCCAGATTGATTCGCGATAATTCCAGCTTTGATAACCAGGGATGCTCTTTTTGCTCCGCCATGTAAAGAAACAGCCTTTTTACTTTAACCGACCGGCAGGCGACAAGCAGACGCTGAACAACATCGCCGCGCAGGGCGGCAAGATTTTCTATCATTAACTGTGCTTCGTCGAATCCGACTTTTTGGGGAACAAGGTGAAGCATCTCCATAGCCGCTCTTTCCGGGGCGGCTATCCTGACAGAAAAATCACGTTCCTTGAAAACAGTAAAGCCTTCGGTAAAATCTGCGGGGAATAAATTTGTCCGCGTTAAAACCAACTTCACACCAAAGCGCTCTCCCTTAAACCAGGATGGTAATATCAACCCGTGGGGACCATACAGAAAAACTTCATTTTGCCGCGCAGGCAGATAATGAGCATATCCTTTCAGCTGAAGAGCTGTTTTCCCGCCTGCATGAACAGGAAGAGAGAGTTGCGCCTGAAGTGTATAGAGAGCGCCCGGCCAATCCACTTTATCCCCCGCGCGGATATAAGCGCCACGGCCAAACGATTCCAGCCAACCGCTATTCTTGTATTTGACAAGTAAATCCCCACTGAAACCGGATGCGTCCAGGTAGGAAGTAGTGCTGGGAGTACCGGCTATCCACTGGTTTATAAGTCGGTTTATTTTTGTTTTAGTTTCCGCACTCATGGTCGTTATTTAACAATAAATTTAAACTAATGTCAAGAATTGGTTTAAATATCTGGGCATTAACATAGTTTTAGTCATTTAATATTAATATTTTTAAACCTGTACTACAATCTCTGATTGAATTTATTATTGTGACCGATAGGTGAAAAGACACTCTAAGTTTGTGCATATCATCTGGGAGTGAAACGAGACAGGAAGGTCTTTTAAAAAATTATTTTCGAGAGCAGGCCGCGCCTGTCTTAACATGTTCGACACTTCACGAAATACGCTTCACGTTTCATGCCTCATATTTAAATAGAACCGTCACCTTTATATTAAGATTTGTTTTTTAGTGTTTTAGCAATATTTTCAATAGAATCATTTATTGATTTTAGCTTTCGGACATACGCGTCTTGCGGCACAGTAGCTCCAAGATATGCCCTTAAATCAATCTCATTTGTTTCTTTTACGCGTTTGTCAGCATATGAATATTCGGCAGTTACAACAAAAGAAGAAGGCACAACATCATTGTTTGCGTTTTCGCTAAAGATAATAAATGATTGAGCAAGAGGAAAGATGATCTCAGCGCTAGGGGGAAAAGACTTAATAATATTCTTGAAAATATGGCGTTGGGATATGTTGCTTTCTTCTTTTTTGTCACCAAACTCATAAAAAGGTTTATTCATGGAGAGTTTTAAATCTTTTGCGGCTGTCTTACCAATGTTTGATATCCGCAAGTAAAATATTGGATTATCTAGTTCCAAAAATGGTGTTATGGTAACGTAAGGTCTGGCTATTGCAGCAGCTTGCTCGTGCATTACCTCAACCACCCGTTCGTTTGCTTTTAGGATTCTGTATGTTGCCCAAGCATAAAAAGCAGTGACCAAAACTAAAGCACCAGTAAGAATCACATTCACCATATTTTCTCCTTTATGTTTTTAACAATAAATATGCATGATAGGCATTTAATTACTTTCTGCTCTTTCAACGATGGCGATTTCTTCGGGGGTTAAATCGTATAGATCGTAAACCAGTTTGTCGATTTGCCGTCGGATTATTTTTCAGCCCCTATATTGAATTATTTTAAAGCTAACTGTCCTTTTTTGTTAAATTATTCTTTGTTCTGGCCAGTTTATAAAGCTCAGATGAAGAATAGATCAAACTAATATCTCGAATATCTCCGATTGGAAACCTTATTGCTCCCCCGTTACCACCAAATAAGACAAATCTGAATTCGCTTTGATAGCTATAATTGTTAAATTTCTTAAAGGGCCCCATTTGTCCATGGTGCTTATTCTTATCAATATATTCTACGGGTCCGTGAAGCAACCTCCTACCAGCAATTTTGGCGGCTGATTTAAAGCGATTTATAAACTCCTTGGCGTCCTTAATTACTATTGCGGTGTCACCAAAATTTAAGTTCCGTTCGTCGAAATGAAAATCATCTTGATTCGTTATAGAATACATACAAAGAATGTTAATGCCTTCTTTGTTACCACGACGATAAATCAGGGGGCTTTTCACGCCACCAATAGGAATCCATTTTTTGTTTTTATTGGCGATGGCAATTTCCTTAATTTGCAAAATTTCGTCGGCACCTTCATCCTTGTCAGCCCTAGCTATATCATCTGCATCCATAGCGGCAAAATATGCGTCGGTGTTCATGTACAAGTTACCATCAAGGAAATCTTTAGCTCGGCAGCTAAGAATTATTTTTGCTAGCAGAATTTTGTAAGACATAGAATAAAGATTTTAACACGATTACTATTACAGTTCCGTTTCCTTTTAAATAAATGTTTCGGTTTTATTTCTTGACGTTTTTTATTTCTTAAATTGTTTTATGTGCTTCACAAATACCCTTTGGAATAAAACTGTTTTTTGATATAGCCATTTGTAGTAATTTTCGGATTCATTTTGATTGAAAACATCTGATACTTCTTTGTTGATTTTTATTCTTGATGCGACTTGAGCATCGACCCACTCAATCTTTTCTCCAATTTCTTTTTCAATTTCTTCTCGTTTTTCACGCAGAAAATTAAATAAAGGTTTGTTTCTGCTAATGTAAACCTCACAGCCAATCAAGTTTTCACGAGAATTAACGGTTAATCCAATATGCGCCTCTGATGTTCCCATGCTAACATCATACCAATGTTGCGGACGGGGAGTTTGTAAGCGAATATGCTTGTCGTTATTTCGAACATATTCCTTAAACTTTGACCAAAAATCTAATTGTTGTAGTTTAGTATTCGTCAGAGAATCTCCAGATGAACCGATTTTAATTGTTTTAGCCCACTCATTCGGGCTGGCGATAATATCGAATTTTGGCGCCGGATTAGATCCTTCAATTTGCCAAAGTTCAAGTTTCATTAAAAAGAAACCAATATTCTCGTCGGTGTGTTCATTGAGCCAATCCACCGCTCTTTTATGTTCATCTCTAGCATCTTTGACAAGCCAAATAATAATATCAGCATCATAGCCAGCGGCGTAAGTTATAATTTTGCCAAGATGATCATGATTAGTATCTTCTAACTGATTTTCAATAATTATTTTTCTACCAGAACTCTCTTCTTCAGCCAATATGTCTACACTAAAACGTCCTACGTTCGCTTCAGTTTTAATGAGCTTAATATCAATGCCTATTTCTTCACTTAATACATCGAGATTTTCTTTTTGGGCGAGCCAAGTTGTAAATTCAAAAGCTTCATGACCCCATACTTCTCTTAAATCTACCTTAGTTAATTTCGATAATTGCTTTTTCATAGGCTTATTCCAATCTTTTTAATTCATTTTGAATCAAATTTTCGGGATTTGATTGCTGTATATATTAATTTATTGTTTATTAGCCAATCTGCCTCCATTAGTGAGCATTAACAAATGCACTATTTTTCATTGCCCTTCCACGATGGCGATTTCTTCGGGCGTCAAATCGTATAGCTCGTAAACCAGTTTGTCGATTTGTTTGTCGGTGGCTTCAATCTGACGCTGGATTAATGTTTTTTCATGGTCGGTTTTGGCTTCGGTCAGTTGTTTGTGCAATTCAAGCATCTGATCGACAAGCTGTACCATTCGGTCATGATTTAATTTATCATTGGAATTTGTAAAATCAATTGATCGAATTGGAAGACGTTCTAATATAGTTGGTTTTACTTGCGCCAAAACACGACCTTTTTCTAATGTTAATAATCGATAAATGAATAAGAATAATTTAGAGTTCAAAACGCCCATCAAATATTTAATGTTTATATGCTTATGTACCCCAAACAAATATAGTCCATCAGTAACAAAATATTTATCTTTGTCTAGCGCTAGAATAATTGCATCACCAGTTATTACGCCAATTAGCTTTTCTTCCTTTAAAAATATTCTTTCTTCTCTTGCACGATGGAGTGCATAGATCGAGTGTTTATTTTGCTTTACTTCTTTGCATGTAATTTCTTCTTTAAACTTATCAATGTATTTACAAATATTTGGTATTTCTTTGAAGTTATCGTTGCGTCGTGTGTAAATTAGTAAAATATCTGGCTCTTCAATAAAATATTTCTTTACCTGCTTACCGCCAGTTAAAACTTTTCTAAGCTTAGATGCTTCAAGGTTTAATTTTTTTGCAGTTTCTTTATTAACGAGGAATGCCTCTTTAAGATCTGGACTGACGCCTCTTTGAATCCCGTCTTCGTCTACCATCTCTTGCAGTGGTGTGATTTTATTTTTTTGTATCTTAGTTAGAATTTCATAATGGCTTATATTTGAAGTTATAAACAGTGAACTCGGGAGGTTGCGTAACCCCTTTTGTGTTAATTTAATATAATTATGCTCACCCCAGATTTCGGATGGTTTATCTACCTTACGAGATTCACTTAAGTCTAATAATTTTACTATCTGTTTAGGCGATTGGCCTTGTTCTAATATTAGAATAGATGAAGGACGGGTAACTTTATCGAAAACATTACCCATGTTTAGAATAATGATAACATTGAAATTATTGAGAATAAATTCTCGCAACTTTTGATTATCAATCTGATAAAGAATAACATCAGGTAATATCATTCCAAATTTCCCGCTTGGCTTGATGACATTTTTGCTTTTGTGAACGAAATACATAAAAGAATCTATCATCCGAACTATGATTTCATTATTTTTTTGTCTTAGATATTCCAATTCTGCTTCTTCAAACAATGCGCCCCAGGGTGGATTGCCGATTACCGCGTCGAAGCCGCCGGCCTGGAATATTTCCGGAAATTCCTTTTCCCAATCAAAGGCGTTGACGCGCTGCATTTCTTCCGTGTCCAGAAAACTGGTCTGTTTGCCTTCGTAATAATCCGGGCCGATAAGCGAATTGCCGCATTTGATGTTGTTGCCCAAATCGGGCAGGGCGCGCTCGTGAAATAATTTAAAAGATGACTTGATGGTCTGATCGCTTTCTCCTTCCAATACCTTGAGCAGCAATGATAGCTTGGTTACTTCCACCGCCTGCGGGTCGATATCCACGCCGTAAATGTTATTGAGCAGGATGCGTTTTCGCTCCGCCGTGGTCAAGCGCCATTCATTGCGGATTCTCTGATAAAGCGCGGGATTCTTGCCTTTGGCATATTTTTCCGGGTCGTCTTCAACGTAAATGTCCCGGTGCCAGTCCAAAAGATATTGGTAAGCTCCGATAAGAAAAGAGCCGGAGCCGCAGGCCGGGTCAAGGATGCGCAGGGATTGCGCCGTTTTGGGGGTTTTTCCTTCCAGTAGTTTGCCCACGGTGTTTTTTACAATATAATCAACAATATAAGTCGGGGTGTAATAAACGCCGCCCGCTTTGCGCACTTCCGGTTTTTCTTCCACTTTGGCGCGATGCCCCGGCGTAAGATGAATAACCTTACCCAAAAACTGTTCATAGACCTGCCCGAGAATATCGGCGGGCAAAACGCTAAATTCATAGGGGCTTTCGGGATAATAGAGGCTTTTGAAAATGTCTTTTAAGATTTTATCGTCGATAGAAAGTGAAAGCGTCAAATCATCGGGCGGCTCAAAGCGGTCTTTTTCCTGTTTGAAATGAAATAGGCCGGAGTTGTATTTGTCATCGGCATTGTAATAAATTTCCGTCAATCTCTTATACACATTCGCGCCGTTTTGCAGCGCCATAAGCTGGCCGTAGGGCTCGATGCCCCGGTCTTCGCAGATGCGCAAAAAGATGATGCGGTCAATCGTTTTGCCTACGGAATAATTAAGTTCTCTTTGGCTGAGCTTAGGATTACGTAGAGCAATGTTTTGCGCCAGTGCCTGCCGCCAGGAATCGATTTCGGCCAGAAATGCCGCGTCCACTCCCGCCGTGCCTTTTTTGGCTTTTGCAGATTCGGCGTATTTATCGAAAGAGCCTTTCATCACCGCTTCTTTGGAGAAAACAGAAGCGATTTCTTCCCAGCGGGTAAGGTATTCTTTGTAATTCATGTAAATGATACGCGCGGTTGATGCTTTATCGCTTTTATCCGGTTTGACACGGCAGTCATAAACGGCGAATTCCTCAAAATCGGTAAGAATGGAAAGGGGCAGTTTTGCCGACCACGCGTAGCGCCTAACCTGATAAGCGGGGCCGATATCTTCGGCGATATTGACGGAAGGTTTTTTTGCCTCGACAAAAAATTTGCGCGTGCCGCCGATGCGGAAGCTGTAATCCGGCGCATTGCTGACGGAACCGATTTTTATCGCGTCTTCGTGAATGACGTCTTTGTAGGCTTCGGCATAGCCCGCGGTGTTTTCGACATCCCAGCCCAGCACTTTAAAGAAAGGATCGATAAATTCCCGGCGTATTTGTGTTTCGTTGTATTTGCCGGACTGATAGGCTTCAAGATTTTGCTCAAAGCGGGCTACAAGAGCAAAGATTTCCTGCGGAGCTTTCATCATTTTTTATCCGGGTCGATTTTTATATTGTATAAAAAGTATAGGGAATGCGCTTTTGTATGTCAACGAAATTATAAGGATACATCAATTTGTGGGACATTAAACCCCTCATCGCAAAAAACGTTTTGCCAGAGCAGGCACAGGCACAAAGCCGACCACAAAGAAAAGCCTATGATGCCGGGGATAAAAACATAATGTGTATCGGCAACGAGATAATAAAAAATCAAATGAGCGCAGAGAAAAACCATAATGCCGCCCGCGAGATAAAGCAGTGCGCCGAGAATCCAGATACCTTTAAGACGGGTAATGCCGTACACAGCGGCACATCCTGCTACCGCGCCAATAAGGAAGGGTATGAATATGTCTAGTATCATGACTGTTACTCTCCAGTTTGCCGCGAGTGAGATGGTTTCGGGCATTGCCGCCCGCGACCGCAACTCGATTATGAGTTTAGGTTTTGCCTCGAAAGAAATCAAGAAAGATTTTGACGACAATTACACGATATGTGGCCACGGGATCCAAAATAAACGAAATGTGCAACGTTGAGGATGAGGTTTTTGGCGTGCGGGAAAACCTTTTGATTTACCGGCGGATGTTTGAACTATCTAAAAAAGATGGCGTAACCACAATATTGCGTCTGGGATTGCCGGGGGTGGTTCAATGAGATGCTTTATAGCGGGTATTAAGAGGGTTATTGCTTTCCGGCTCCAGGGTGACGTTTGCCCGCGCCGTGCAGCGTCCGGCAGCAAGATCACGCAGAAAATACTGGGCGGCAAGCGAATCAGCCGCGATGGTGATGGTTTTTTTGCCCAGATCGTAAATTATTGTCCGCCTGGTGAACGATACCACCCTGCGGGCATCAAGCGTCATTTCCTGCGTGCCGCCCGGCAAGCTTTGATAACTCTGCGCCTTGCGGTAGCAGGAATTTTCTGCGGCATAAGCCGCCGAAGAAAAGGACGCAAACAACAGCAGGAAGAGTATGGCAATCGTTATTTTCATGAGGATATTTTAACATGATCCGCGGCATTGTCAAATCTGTTTGGGAAGGCATGATCAAGCGGTTTTCGGCTTCGAGCCGCCCGGGCGAAACCATTGCCAACAGAGAATATTTTCAGCATTACGGCTTTACTTCGCGGCCCCTTCCGGGTGCAGAAATAATCATTATCCGCGGGGGGAATCACTTTGTGTCGATCGCCTCCGACGACCGGTAGCGAAATTTCCGGTTCGTCGACGCGCATCGGCGTTGTAACAATCGCAGCCAGCGACAAGCTGGTTGATTCCGGCGCGGGACGCGGATGCCGATGCACGCTATTGAAACACGTCCTTGACTTTTTTCCAAGTTCAGCGCAAATAAGAAGAAAATAAAAAATTGACGTTATAAGGCGCTTTTATCATCTCTGGAATGAGCATGTGTTATGCTGTCTGAAGAGAAGAGATAGGTGTGTAAGCGTAACGTAAAGCTCATCGGGTTTGGTATTTTGATATGGGTAAAAAAACTGAAACACGGGTTTTGATTGTTGACGACAACAGCGATAATCTCTATCTGCTGAGAAACATATTGGAGAATCAGGACTGGGAAGTATCTGAGGCCCAAAACGGCCAAGTCGCCCTGGAAATGGCCCTGGCTCAGCCGCCCGATATGATTGTTTCGGACATACTGATGCCGGTCATGGATGGCTTTACGTTTTGCCGGAAGTGCAAGGCGGAAGAAAAGCTTAAAAATATACCGTTTGCCTTTTACACCGCCACTTACACGGAGCCAAAAGACGAAAAGTTCGCCTTGGATATCGGCGCCGACCGGTTCATTCTCAAACCGCAGGAGCCGGACATATTAATTGATATCCTCACAAAATTATTAGAGGAAAAGCGCTCGGCAAAACCGGCGGCAACGCAACCTATGGGCGATGAAGAAGAATTTTTAAGGCGGTATAATGAAATTCTCTTCAGCAAGCTAGAAAAAAAATCGCTGGCTGTGGAAAAAGCGAAAGAGGAATGGTTTCCCGAACTGGAACAATTGATTTCAGCGCTTTCCACTGACTTGTCCGGTGCCCCTGTTTCAGAAATTGACGGAAAAATCGCGCAGGCGTTGAAGCAAATCCGGGAATGTTTGAATATAGACCGCGTAACCTTGTGGAAGCTGGCGGAAGAAGGGACGGAAATCCAGTGCCTTCATCAGCATGTCGCTCCTGAGTTCAAGAACGCGCCCCATGATGTTACCAATAAAAATTTTCCCGTGCTTTTTAACCAGGTGATAAGCGGTGATTATGTTTGTTTCAGCGGTCTTGAAGACTTCCCCGAAGAGGTGAAGATAGACAAGGAATTTTTTTACAGCGCGGGAGGAAAATCGACGTTAATCATTCCCTACCGGATTGCGGGCAAAATAATTACCGGCATGACGTTTGCCTCGATAAAGCGGGAGAAAAAATTTCCCGCGCCCCTTGTTTCCAGATTGAAACTTGCAGGTGAAATTATTTCCAGCGCCCTTTACCGCAGGCAGGCGGAAGAAATGTATAGTGAAACCGTGAAAAAGCTGAGGAAACTGGGCGATTTCACCGCCGGCAAGCTGTTTATCAGGCAGGATACACAGGACGAAACTTCTTATCAGGACATTATCGGAAAGAGCGCGGCGATGCAGACGGTTTTTTCCCGCGTGGAGCAGGTGGCGTCAACGGATGCGACCGTGCTGATTCTGGGTGAAACGGGAACAGGGAAGGATGTGATTGCCCGCGCCATTCATGAAATAAGCCTTCGCCGGAAAAAGAAAATGGTTACCGTCAACTGCGCCGCCCTGCCGCAAAATCTGATGGAAAGCGAATTATTCGGCCGGGAGAAGGGGGCATTTACCGGAGCGGATACACGGCAGATAGGACGGTTTGAAATCGCTGACGATTCCACCATCTGCCTTGATGAAATCGGCGAACTTTCCATGGAAACGCAGGCCAAGCTTCTGCGCGTGATTCAGTACAACGAATTCGAACGCCTGGGCTCCAGCCAGACTCTCAGGGTCAATGTGCGGATTATCGCCACAACCAACCGGGACCTTGAGCAGGAAGTTCGTCAGGGCCGGTTTCGGCAGGATCTTTACTATCGTCTCAATGTTTTCCCCATCACTGTTCCTCCGCTTAGGCAGAGAAGGGACGATATCCCTTTGCTGGCACAGGCCTTCGTGGAACAATATTCCAGAAAATTGGGAAAACAGATTACTTCGGTGCCGGAAGCAATAATGAAAAAACTGCAGGAACATCCTTGGCCCGGAAACGTCCGGGAGCTGGAAAGCGTTATTGAACGGGCCGTTATTCTATGCCCCGGTCCTGTTTTGCAACTGGCGGAAAATCTGGAATCATTTTCTTTGCCGCCGTCTTCCGCTACAAAAACACTCGAGGATATGGAAAAGGAACAAATCCTCAAGACCCTTGCGGAAACCAACTGGCGTATCGAAGGCAAAAACGGTTCCGCCGAAATCCTTGGGCTTCACCCGAGCACTTTGCGGGCGAGGATGAATAAGTTCGGCATAAAGCGGCCGACACCGAAAAAATCCGTTTGAATCTCTGTCTTCTTTCGGCCTTACCCCTCAAGATATTGAGGCTACGCTATAAATATTGAGGGCAGGACCGCCGCCCATTTTTTCACTTTTTTCCCCGCCAACCTAATCCTTTGTTATTAAAGGGTAATTAACAGCTAAATTTTTTTTCTTTTTGGCAAGCTATTTGCTCTTAACTATTTACAAAATCATCAAGGCTGCCTTTAGGAGTGAATGCAGGAGAATAAAACAGGGGAAAAAGTTATGAGTGACAATAAAGTGATAAACGTGAAAGCTTTTTTAAAAGCATTGATACCGATGTTTATTCTGATCGGTTCTTTGTTCGGCGGTTTTGCGTTGAATATGGCGATTTTATCATCTCCTCAAAACATTGAAATCAAGCGCCCGGATATATTTTCCGGGACACGCACGCAGATGAAGAGTGAACAGGCGCCCTCCGAAGGGCTTAAAATAAATAGTGACACGGAAGCCGCCGTGATTGTTGTTTAAGGCGGCCGGTAAGAACCCGGCGATGATTTGCTTTGGGTAGAAAACAGAACACATGGAACAAAAAGGAGAATAAAAAAGGTTTCGGCAGGAATTTACGGAACAGCGGTTAAAAGATCGGCGGATGTCTGTTCTGCGCAAATTCCCTCCCCTTAGAAGATAATTGAAGAATAGCGTATGTTACAAACAATCAACAGAAGTAAATCAAAAAAATGCAGGCAGACATCCGCGACAATTAAAAAAGCAGAGGAACGCTACAGGCGTTTGATGGAAGCCGTTCAGGACGGCATTTTAATTCTCAATGCGCGTACGGGAAAAATAAGCGATGTCAATTCGTCCTTAACCGCTATGCTGGGCCATTCCCGCGCGGAAATTATCGGGAAAAAGATTTGGGAGCAGGAAACGCTTAAAGAAATCGCGGAAAGCCGGGAAGCTTTCAAGAAATTGCAGCTCGGAAGCATCCGTTGCGAGGATTTGCCGCTTCAGACCAAAGACAAACGCAGTATCAGCGTAGAGTTCATCAGCAATATTTATTCAGTCAATGGAGTAAAGATAATCCAATGCAATATTCGCGATCTCACCGAGCGTAAGAAGGTTGAACAGGAAAAGGAGAAGCTGATTGCCGAACTTATAGACGCCCTGACGAAGAGCAAGACGTTAAGGGGAGTGCTGACAATTTGTTCTTACTGCAAGAGTATTTACGACGGCAAAGGGAGCTGGAAGAAGGTTGAACAGTATATACGCGAGAATTCCGAGGCGAATTTCTCTCAGGAAATTTGTCCGAGGTGCATGAAAATATTTCATCCCAACGAGAAGCGCGAAAAAGGAGATGAAAAACCCAAGGGGCGAGATAACAGACGCTTTATCACTTTTAATTAAGCCGCCCGCTTGGCCGTGTTTGATGTAACCAGCCCGAGAAACAAAATGTTTAGTAACAGAAGAAGGTTTTTATGGTTTTGTTTATCATGACAATTCTGTGGACGGTGGGATTCGTGAGCACTTCAACCATGGGGAAAATGAGCCACTTGCTTCTGCTTATCACTCTTTTGGAAATAGCGGTGGTTAGCTTTTTTCAGTGGCGAAGATCCATGAATGCCAGCAAGTTAATCAACAAGCGGACAGCAGATTATGTCTCCGGGCGCGGAAATCTCTCCGCGAAAAACTAAATACTCGTCGTCCTACTTTTTCGGGTAACCAGCTTTCTTGAGCGCGTACTGAATCTCTCCCAAAACCGCAGGGTCTTCTATCGTTGACGGCACGTTGAATTCTTTCCCGTCCGCAATCTTACGCATTGTCGAGCGCAGAATTTTTCCGCTGCGTGTTTTGGGAAGGCGTCCGACAATGGCCACATCTTTAAGACAGGCCAACGCGCCAATCTGGTTGCGGATCATTCCCACAATTTCTTTCTGAATTTCGTCAGGTTTTTTTGTCACCCCCGCTTTTAACACGGCAAAGCCAACCGGCACCTGTCCTTTGAGCTGGTCATCAACGCCGATAACGGCGCATTCGGCGACAGAGGGATGTTTGGCGACAACTTCCTCCATGCCGCCTGTGGAAAGCCGATGGCCGGCGACATTGATTATGTCGTCAACACGCCCCATGATATAAATGTATCCGTCCTTATCTTTGAATCCGCCGTCCCCGGTCGTGTAATATCCGGAAAATGCTTCCAGGTATGAGGAAACATAAGCATCGTCTTTTTCCCAGAGCGTGGTCAGGCAGCCCGGGGGCAGGGGCAGTTTTATCGCTATTGTTCCTTCCGCCTGATTGGGCAATTCTTCCCCGTTTTCATCCAGCACTTTTACGTTATATCCCGGAACGGGTTTTGTGGGAGAACCGGCCTTTACCGGGAGATGTTCAATGCCTATGCAATTCGCGGCAATCGCCCAGCCCGTTTCTGTTTGCCACCAGTGGTCAATGACCGGTATCTTCAGAATATTCACCGCCCAGTGATATGTATCCGGGTCGAGCCTTTCTCCGGCCAAAAAAAGATATTTCAGGCAGGAGATGTCGTATTTTTTGATGAAGGAGCCGGAAGGGTCTTCTTTTTTTATCGCGCGGAACGCGGTGGGCGCCGTGAACAGAACTTTTACCTTATGCTCATTGATTACCCGCCAGAAAGCGCCGGGGTCCGGCGTGCCTACCGGTTTGCCCTCGTAAATGATTGTTGTAGCGCCGTAAAGCAGCGGCGCGTAAACGATGTAAGAATGGCCGACAACCCAGCCCACATCGGAGGCCGCCCAGTAGACGTCTCCGGGTTCGATGCCGTAGATGTTCTTCATGCTCCACAAGAGCGCCACTGCATGGCCGCCGTTATCCCGCACCACGCCCTTGGGAATTCCCGTCGTGCCTGAGGTATAAAGTATATAAAGCGGGTCTGTCGACCGGACGGTCGTACATTCCGCCGGCTTCGCTTCCTTCAGAGCTTCCTGCCAATCCATGTCTCTGCCTGCAATCAGTTCGGCCTTAACCTGCGGGCGCTGGAAAATAAAACATTTTTCAGGCTTGTGCGCGCAGAGCTCTATGGCTTTGTCCAGAAGAGGCTTGTAGGGTATAGCGCCTTTTGGTTCTATGCCGCATGATGCGGAAAGAATGACTTTGGGCTTGGCGTCATCGATTCTTATCGCCAGTTCGTTGGGGGCGAATCCGCCGAAGACCACGGAATGGATGGCCCCTATTCTCGCGCAGGCGAGCATCGCGAAGAGGGTTTCGGGAATCATCGGCATGTAAATTATAACGCGGTCGCCTTTTTCGACGCCGTTTTTTTTCAGCATGCCGGCGACAAGCGCAACCTCATCAAGAAGTTGCCCGTAGGTTATTCTTTTCACAACACCTGTGACGGGACTGTCATAAATGACGGCGGTTTGGTTTTTCCTGCCGCGCTCTACATGCCGGTCAACCGCGTTGTAGCATGTATTCATCTGCGCGCCTTCAAACCATCTGTAGAACTGATGTTTGGGGCTGTGAATAACACTGTCCCATTTTTTTACCCAAGAAACAGCTTCGGCGGCGTCTGCCCAAAATTCATCCGGATTGTTTATGGAACGGCGGTACGCCTCATCGTAAGAGCGGTAATTCATCATCTGTCCTCCCAAAAAGATTCCCGCTTATAAGTCAGGTTGGCCGGAATTTCAAGAAAAAACGCGCAAGGTAAGGTATGTTGTTGAAACCTTTTGATATTAAAAGCGGGAAAAACGGCGATGTTCCGGCGATTCACTAAATTATGTCTTCAACGCAATTTTTTCCGTCTCGTAAATTTTGCCGTCTTTCACCACCGTTTGCGGTTTGCGGCAGGCTTCGATTTTTTCCAGCGGATTTTCCTCAAGGATTACCAAATCCGCGTATTTGCCGACGTCAATCGTGCCGATTTTATCCGCCATGCCGACGATTTTTGCGTTGTTGATTGTGGCTGAGCGCAGGACCTCCTTGTTTGATAGGCCGACGCGGTGAAGCATTTCCATTTCCTGCCACAGAGTTCCGTGATACGCGAAGGGCACGCCCGCGTCCGTGCCGCAGCCGATGAGAATTCCGGCGTCTCTCATTGCCAGCAGGTTTTTGGGACCAAGCAGCAGAATGTTGAAATAAATTTCGGGATTGGCCATGAACTTCCGCATTTTATACAAATCGTCGCAGCCGTATTTTTTGTAGTTTTGCAGATGGACGACGTTGTTTTTATGGATAGCTGGTTCCGTGTAGTCATTCGGCGCGGAGTTGATGTAATCGCGGCGCAGTGCTATTTCCTGCTCGATAAAATCAGTGCGGAATTTTTTGGGCAGTTCATCGTACGCTTCAGGCGCGGAAAGTCTCTGCGCGATGGTCATCGTCGGTATATTGGCGATTTTCTTTTTGGCCATAGCTTCAATGTCTTTTGGCGTCAGCACGGCATCGGAGATGGAATGTTCCATGGTGTTGATGCCGTATTGCACGGCGCGGTCAAAACCGAATTTGGTGTGAATATGTCCGGCGATGGGCAGATTGTTTTTTTGCGCGAAATCGCAGATTGTTTTCAGGTGCTCATCAGTATAGGCGGGTATTTCGCTCTTGCCGCAGAGGACGGAAATTTTGTCCATTGTCAGTTTGATGAACGATGCGCCGCCCGCGCTGTTTTGCCGCATTTTTTCTTTGAGCTCTTCCGTGTCTTGGAACCACATGTTCGAATGGCCGGTGAATGCCAGTATCAGCCAGGCAAAAATGCTAATTTCCTGCGGGTTAAAGTCGGGATGACCGCCGTGAATATTGGTGAAGGCGTTGCAGTAAACCACGCGCGGTCCGATCAGTTCGCCTGTTTGAATTTGCGCAAGGTGGTCGTGCAGGATTTTTGGCAGCGCTCCCATGTCCCGAATGGTGGTTACGCCCTGCCTGAGTTGTTGGGTGTAATTTCTTTTCAGTTGATTCATTATGGTCAGAAAAAGGCCGGCTTGAAGAGCGGAACCGCCCGGCAACGTCGCGTGGCAGTGCGCGTCAATCAAACCGGGAAGGACGTATTGGTTTTTCAAATCCAGCGTGAGGTCGCCTTCCCGCGCGACAGGGACCTGCTCGGAAATGGATTCAATAATTCCTTTGCGGATGGCAATGGTCTGATTGCTCAGCAATGTTCCCTTTACGACATCGATAATTTCGGCGTGTGTCAGATAAAGAGCTTTTCCCGTGGAGCTTTCAATCGGGCGGTAGCGGGGAATTGATGAAAAGCCGGTTAAAGGGGGCAAGCTAAGAAACAGTGCGGATAAAGCTGCTCTTTGCATCAGTTCTCTTCTGGTAATCGCCGAAACATTTTTGGTCATGAAATTGTCCTTTACTGGCAGCACAAGAGATTGATAATTAAATCATTTGTAAATTTATAGTAAAGTCAAAGACAATGCAATATTATATTGAGACGGAACAAAAATAATGTTACGCAACGGCAGCCTTCTGGAAAGGAATCAAATGTATTGTGAAACGTTCGCTTCGCGAAATTTATGATAGCTTTGCTCGGACATATGATCAAAACCGCGGACTTTTCGACATGGGCGAGGTTCTTAGTCAGTTTTACAATTTCTTGGAGATAAAACAGGGAGAGTTGTTGGATTTGGGCTGTGGCGCGGGAGAGCCGTTCGCGCGTTTTTTTGTCGACCACGGCTGGAAGGTAACCGGCGTGGATTTTTCTGCAAAGATGCTCACGATGGCGGCAAAATATGTTCCCGAGATGAAGACTCTCTGCCGGGATATGCGCGAGATTGATTTTCCGGCCAAAAGCTTTGACGCGATAACGGCCATTTACAGCCTGTTTCATGTGCCTTGCGCTGACCACCTGGCATTGTTTGAAAAAATGCATCGCTGGCTGAATCCCCAAGGCCGGGCGCTCTTTACTTACGCGACAAAAGAATACACGGGGAGCGACGAATTTGACGGCTATAAGGAATTTTTGGGCGAAGAGTTGTACTACAGTCACAAAACCCCGCAGGATTTGTATAAAGATTTGATAAATGCGGGTTTCAAAATCGTCTCCGCTGATTATCGCGCCATCGGCGGCGAAACATTTCTCTGGGTAACGGTGAAGCCGGATTAAAATTATTTTTTGTTTAAAGATAAATAAATGATTAAGGATATAAAAAAAATAAAGTAACGCTTAATCTGAACCCCGATCTTTTTTCTCTAACCATTTTAAGAAATGGTAACTGATAATGCCGATGATTAGCATAGCCAATATATAGATAGGATATGCTATCTTCCAATTTTCCGGCCCGGTCATCATGGACCATTCCGACATGCCGCCAATTCCAGCCAAGAGTGTTAAAGGCATAAAGATAGTGGTAATGAAAGTCAAGCGTCTGACCGTCAGGTTTGTTCTATTAGCGGTTTCGGCCATCCGATTGTTCAGCATGGAGAGATACATCTCCATGAGACTGGTGACAACGTCTCGAGAAGTCTCTGTCAATTCGAATAATTTATTTAGATGATCGTAAATGTCTCGATAAATAAATAACGCTTTCTCCGGGATGAAAGGACAGTCCTTACGACAAATTTTTACCAAGATCTCCCGCTCGTGGAAAAGGCTCTTACGAAGCGAAAACAAATCGCGGCGCAGGTTAAGTAGCGTAGCGGCATTAAAATTCGCTAGGTCAGAAATGATCTCCTCCTCGGCTTTGTCCAACTCATTCTCAAATGCTTCAGTTGCCACAAATTTATGATCAACAATTTGATCCATAATGACATGCAAAAGGAAGGATGGTCCCTGTTTGGCGTTCTCGGGATGTAGTCCAACAATGCGTTTGATGTTTCCCGGGAACTGTTGGTTACTTGAACCGTTGACGTTGACGGTAATCAGAAAATCTGCGCCAAGAAACATATCTACTTCAGAGGTCGAGAGTAAATCTTTGGTGTAGTTGAAAGTGTTGAAAATTATAAAAGTATATTGCGGATAATCATCGATTTTGGGAATTTGATTTTCGTCAACACAGTCCTCGATAGAGAGTGGGTGTAACCCAAAGGGTTCAATCAATAAGGAGAGTTCCTCTTTTGTTGGCTGGGAGTAATCTAGCCAAATATACCCTCCCTTCTTGGCTTCAGCAATAACATCGGCCAAGGTCTCCACATTAATGAGCTTCCCTTCTTTAGTAATGTAATAAAATTGAGATTCCGACATTAGTGCCTCTGCGCGTTTAAATCAAAATACGATTTCCTTGGATATATAAACTTTATACCATATTCTTTTGAAATTTTAAATATTTATAAAAACTCGTTTATGCCATTGTCGGCAAATTATACTCCAAGGGCAGCCACCCAGTCACCAACCAGGTGTGTAATAACAATAACAACAACGGCTATTAAGACATGCTCGCCGACTACTTTCCACGGACGTTTAATCTGCATTTTTGCAATGATATAGCTTAGAACTGTTAGAATGGATAACCCCCATACGAGACTGGCTATGATAGCCGTTGAAAGGGGCAGAAAAATAATCGGAATCATAAATGTCAAAGCGAAAAAAAATTTTGCCGAGAACGTAGCGATGGTGGAAATCCAGATTTGCTTGGTTGTGTGAATGTTTTCGGACTCTTCCGAAACATGAATGCCAAGAGCATCGGAAAAGGCATCGGCAACGGCGATTGTTAAAATACCGCCAATAACAACCATTTTTGAACCTGTGCCGGAATGAAGACCCACCATTAGCCCAAGTGTGGTAATGACGGCTGAGGTAAGCCCAAAACATATACCGGTACGCAACGAATCATTCATGTTTTTATCCTCCATACAGCATGCAGTGTTGAATTTAATGCTCTTTGTTTACTCATGCTAAAATGTGCTTAAGATATTATGTTTGTCTTGCCGCCTTTCTTGAACCGGAAATCACATTTCCGGTCACCATTGGCAATCGTCATCGTTCTGGTTAAGCCCCAGCCCAATATTTCGCTCGCGGATTTATCAAAGGAGCACATCAGAGGCGCCAGCTCCACGGCTCCTTGCTGTTTGAGAAATTTGCAGGCCGTGCATTCTGTGTAATCAATGCCGTAATCAAATGACCGGCCGTCACCTTCTATGAAGTTAAGAACATATCCATCAGGATATTTACGCTTCTGAGATTCTTTGGCTCTTTTTTTAAGGCGTTTTTCGAATAATGGCGAAAACCATATAAGCCTTATTATACGACGCAGAAAAAAAGGAATAGCATTCCATTCCGACTGATTCATCAGGGAAATAATGTGACTAGCTTCTTCAAAACCAATCTTGTTCTTTCGCAATATAATATAAATTGCCAGATAACGGCTTGCCGGAAGAAGAAATAAAAGGAAAGGACTTCGATGACCGATAAATGGAATTCGAGGAATAATGATTTCGTACTCGCGGCGCGCTTCGTTTATCAGCGAGCTGGCTCGTTCTATGCCGTAATAATCAATTAGCGTTTGCTCGCCGCGTTCGATGGATTTGTCGAATGATTTTAATAAACGACGTTTATGGGGAATATAACTATTTTCTTTTTCGCTCATATAATATTCTTCCGTGCGTTAATTTAACCGGGCATAATAGGTGCCGAACCCCGTGATTATTCGTTTTCTTTTTATGGTAAAATCGTTTTGGATCAATTCTTTTTCAAGCATTTCCAGGCTGAAGTCCGCGTTTGGATGCCCCCAGTGAAAAAGCCTGTCGAAGTATGCAACAATCTTTCCGTTTGGCTCTTCAATAAACAGCTTACCACCGGATATGAGAATTCTGCGACATTCTTTTATGACTTTACGCCATTTTGTAATATGATGCAGGATTCCGAATATGACGATAATATCCCGACTTTGTGAAGCAATATCCCTCATATCCGAGGCGTCCATGGTTTTGAATTCGTATCCGGGCAGACGCCATTGACCGGTCAGGGAAATTTGTTCCGGCATTAGATCAATCCCAATATATGATTTAGGCTGTAAGGTAGAAAGCAGGACGGCACCGTAACCTGATCCGCAGCCGATTTCCAGAATATTCATATTTTTGTCCACCAATCCTAGGGATCTGAAATTACGAAATTCCAGGTGTTTTTGAATGAATCTACGTAGGGGATTGTTCATCGCTTTGAACTCGATATCGCTTAATTTCATTGAACGCCTCCTGCATTAAATATAGCGGCGAACTCTGGCCGAGTAAGTTTGATAGGGCTTGCCGTATTTTTCGGTTAAAAACACTTCCTCGTGGAGAATCTGAATATGAAACCCGATGGACATGCCAATAAAACACAGAAGAAAAAATAAATTGTTGTAAATCATAAATGTACCGAGAAAATAGAGATTCATAGACAGGAATATCGGATTTCTTGAGAGGGAAAAAATTCCCGCAGTGATCAATTCTCCCGGCGCTACCGTGTCAATCCCCACGCGCCATGATGATTTAAATGATACCAGGGTCAAAATGAAGAAGATGATGCTGAAAAAGATAAGCGCAGCACCTGCAATTTTAATCATGGTGAAATGAAAAAGGGGATCTGTCAGAACCGATGGAAGAAACTGAATATTCAAATGCAAAGAATACACAAAAATTTCTAATATCCAGAGGGGGAAAAATATCAGGAAACTTTTTTCCAAATGAGAGGCAACGCCCTTTTCCCCGCTTCCCAGTCTGAAGACTTTAACGCCTTTACGCGCAAGCCACAGTGATCTGGCAAAAAATATTGAAAGAAAAATAACCAGGGTTATTATCTGGAAATAATCAAAGCCGCCCATAATGCCTTCATTTAATTAGTTAGTATAAACTAACTATTAAAATAAAAAATTTTTATGTTCTGGAAACCACTTTATTTAAAAGCGCCACCAATGCTTTCAGGTCTTTTCGATCCAGATTGGCGGCGAGAAAAGCGGCAATTCTCTCGTGCGTTTGATTATGCGCCTGCACGAGTTTTTTCCCCTTCGTCGACAAATGGACATGAAAAGAACGCCTGTCCTCATCCGACTGGAATTTCTGAATATAGCCGTTTGCCGCCAGTTTATCGACAATCGCCGTAACCGAGGGTTTGCTCAGCTTTAGAACTTTGGCGATTTCTCCAAGATTGGGATTGCCGAAGCGGTTGATTACATCCAGATATTCCATCTGGCGCGCTGTAAAACCGTCCGCCTCATATTTTTTGATAAATTCCATCTCCCAATCACCGATATACTTGGTGATGATCTCGATTATTTCTACCAGTGAATATGCCATACGTCCACCTGTTGATTAGTTTATGTGAACTAATTATATTTTTTGCTTGCTTTTGTCAATAGTTAATTTTAGACAGTCCAAATATAAAAATATAGTTTTTGAAATCGCCTCAACGATTATCGCGCCATCGGCGGCGAAACATTCCTCTGGGTGACGGTGAAGCCGGATTGAAAAATGAGAAATCAAAGAGTGCGATGAGAATACATAAAATAACGTAAAATGAGCGAGGATAATAATGATTTCCAAACGCGCGGATAAAATTACTTCTTTTATCGTGATGGATGTGATGGCGAAGGCCGAGGAGCTCGAGCGTCGCGGCGAAAACATCATTCATCTGGAAGTGGGCGAGCCGGATTTTCCCACGCCCAAGGTTGTTGTTGAGGCGGCAGTGGAGGCCCTGCAAAAAAACAAAACACGCTACACGCACGCGCTGGGGCTTCTGGAATTGCGTCAGGCGATTTGTGATTCTTATTTAAAAGAATACGGTGTAAAAATCACGCCGGAGCAGATTTTAGTTTCTACAGGAACTTCCCCCGCGTTGTTGTTTGTGATGCTGGCGATTCTGGATAAAGGTGACGAGGTGATTGTCTCCAACCCGCGCTATCCCTGTTATCAGAATTTTATTCTGGCGGCCGGCGGCAAACTCAAAGAAATAAAAACACGCCCGGAGGAAGGATTTGTATATCGGCCGGCGGATATTAAAAATAAAATAACGCCCCGCACGAAAGCCATCTTTATCAATTCGCCCTCAAATCCCACGGGCATTGTTATGAGCAGCCAGCAACTGCAAAGCATCGCTCAGTTTAAAAAACAATATATTATTTCCGACGAAATTTATCACGGCCTAGTTTACAAAGACCGCGCGCACAGCATTTTGGAATTTACAGACCGCGCTTTTGTGATTAACGGATTTTCTAAATTATACGCGATGACCGGCTGGCGGCTGGGTTACTGCATTTTTCCCAAGGAATTTTCCAAAGTAATGCAGCGGATTCATCAAAACTTTATGATTTCCGCCAGCGGCTTTATCCAGTGGGCGGGAATTGCCGCTCTGACCAGGGCGCAAAATGACGTGGCGGAAATGGTAAAAATTTATGATGAACGACGCCGCTATATGCTGAAACGCCTGCGGGAAATGGGGTTTGTCATTCACGTGGAGCCTACCGGCGCGTTTTATGTTTTTGCCGACGCGCGCAAGTTTTGCAAAGATTCATATAAGGAAGCTTTCCGGATTACCGAAGAGGCGAAAGTAGGCGTCACCCCCGGCATCGATTTCGGCAGCGGCGGCGAGGGCTTCCTGCGCTTTTCCTACGCCAATTCCCTGGAAAATATCAGGGAAGGCCTCAACCGGCTGGAGAAGCATCTGGGCAGGCATTTTTAATGGTTTTTTTATCTCTTGATGACTAACGGTAAAAAAATTACGTCAATAAAAAACAAGTGAATATAGTTAGTTATATGTTCTAAAAGGTAAATATAAGCATTTTTTGGTTGACGAAGCGCATTTAATTTACTATATCACGCTCCGTTCGCGAAAAAAGATGCAGAAAAACATTGCGGACGGTTAATAAAAAGATTTACGGAGAAAGCCATAGGTTAACACCAACAACTAAATAGCAGCTGAAGCGCCGCCGCTTTAAACGCGCGGTAAATGTTTCCGGCTTCAGCTCACTTTGCAAAAAATCAACGCACACCTGTAAATTCCCTTAACAATACCATTGATCTCACATTCAGTTGAAAAAGTATATTCAGCGGTAAAAGCCGGTGTGTGTAGTTTTGTACAGGAAAGAGAGTCGAAAGATGATGTTAAAATCAATCAAGACTGAAAAGAAAGTAAGGAACAGCTCTTCGGTATTGGTCGCGCAAAAGCGGAAAGATATCGAACATGGGGAAGAAAAGCGCGCGAAACCCCAAAAAACTACCGGCGATAAACTCTTCGGCAAGGTTATCGCCTGCGCAGTGATTGCGGGCACAGTGATGAGCACATATATTTATATTGAAAGACAAGCCCAGGCGGCGTTTGACGGACAGGGCCGGTCGCGCCTAATGATGTTTTATGAGCTTTACAACAGCGCGATTTTTGTTGATAAAAAGAAAGTAATCGCGGATGTGCTTTTAAACAATGGTGTCGAAGAAACTTTGTCGCTGCAGATTGCTCAAGCAGTGGTGGAAGAGTCGAAAAAAACTAATATCCCCATGCAGATGTATCTGGCAATTATGAAAACGGAAAGCACCTTTCGCCCCACTGTTGTGTCCAGCGCGTACGCGAAGGGAATTATGCAGATTCAGCCGGGGACGTGGGACGCTTATGTCGCAAAGTATAATCTTACGGTTACCAGGGAACACATGTTTGAGCCGCAGGCCAATATCATGGTCGCGTCGGTTATTCTCAAAGATTTGTATGATAATTACATTGTTCTGGGTTACGAGGAGCCGGTTGTGTGGCATTACGTGCTGGCTGCATATTTCGCGGGGCCGGCTTCGCTCAAAAACGGCATCAGGGGCTATCACCGGCGCTACATTGAGAAGGTAAAAAAGCATTACGATGAGTTTGAAGCGCAGATAGCGGCTTAATCAGGAATCAACCGGCCATTTCCTTTTTCTTCATCATAATCAGCGCGGCGTTCTATTTAATCGCGTAAGAGCCGTCTGCTTGATGCACTTCTGTGCCCGTAACGGGGGGATTGAAAACGCAAATTAACCGCAGATCTTGTTTGTGGGCGCGAAGGTAGTGTCGGTCGTGTTTGTTCAGGGCGTACATCGTGCCTGGATTTATGGGCAGTATTTCGCCGCTGCCCACAAGCTCGACCTCTCCTTCTCCTTCAATGCAATAAACCGCTTCCAGATGATGCTTGTACCAGATATGGGTTTCTGTGCCGGCGCGGATGATTGTGTCATGAAGGGAAAAACCCATATCGTCATTTTTGAGAAGAAGCCGCCTGCTTACCCAGTTGCCGTTTTCGGCAAATACTTCCCGCTTTGTTCCGATAACGTCTTTCAGTTTTCTAAGTATCAAGGCAGTACGCTCCTTTCATCATGGCTTCTTTTTTGTCCAGACAAATCTGGATGGATTCGTCAATTATATTTATTCCCCGGCGCAAAAGCTCTTCTTCAATTACCAGAGGTGGCAGGAATTTAATCACGTCGCTGTTAGCGCCGGACAATTCAATAACCAGGCCGCGTTCAAATGCTTCCGCAGTAACATTTCCGCAAAATCCCTGCTGGGGGAAATGCAGGCCGTAAATCATTCCCCGTCCCCTTACGGAGCAATCCAAACCGGAATATTTTTTCGCCAGAGCCGACAGCTCTTCTTTTAAAATATTTTCCCGGTAACGAATAGCTTCGGTGAAATCGCCATTGTCCCAGTAGCTGAGCAGTTCCTTCGAGGCAACGAAAGCCAGATTGTTTCCCCGGAAAGTTCCTGTGTGTTCTCCCGGTTTCCATTGATCCAGTTCTGGTTTCATCAGGACCATCGCCATGGGCAGACCGCCGCCAATGGATTTGGACAGAATAATGATATCTGGATTAAGTCCGGCTTCTTCAAAACTGAAAAAAGTTCCCGTCCTGCCGTTACCCACTTGGATATCATCAACGATGAGCAGGATATCGAAGTCGTGACAAATTTGTTCTATCTCCTTGAGCCATTCACTGCTTGCCACATTAATGCCGCCTTCAGCCTGAACAGTTTCCAGAATGAACGCGGCAGGCAGGTCAACGCCGCTGCTGTTGTCTTCAATGAATTTTCTAATATACAACGCAGTATTTGTTCCGCTTCCGAAATATCCGTCGTAGGGCATGAACGTCACGTTAGTCCGGTTGATGAAAGCTTCATCACGGTAAAAAGCATTGCCGGTTACGGCCATTGATCCCATGGTGAGACCGTGAAAGCCGTTGGTAAATGATATAATGTTGGAGCGCCCCTTGACCATGCGGGCAATTTTTAAGGCGGTTTCCACGGCGTTTGTTCCGGTAGGCCCGGAAAACTGTACTTTATATTCCATATGACGGGGAGAAAGAATGGTGCTGTAAAATTTTTCGAGAAAACTTGTTTTTGCGGTTGTAGCCATATCCAGGCCGTGAACTATTCCATCGTTTCGCAGATATTCGATGAGAGCAGTTGTTACAGCGGGATTGTTGTGCCCGTAGTTGAGAGTCCCTGCGCCGGCAAAAAAATCGATATATTCTTTGCCCTGCTCATCGTAGAGTGTGGCCCACTTGGCGCTTTTAAAAATAGTGGGGAAATGTCTAACGTAGCTGCGCACCTGGGATTCTATTTGTTCTATTATTCTCATAATATGTCTCCTTTGATTGTTTGGTTTCCCCCATCAAATGGACCAAGGCGAAGCAGCAGTTCTTCCTCGTGGCTGTTTTTGCCGAAGAGGTCTCTTGCATAGCCGGCCGCCGACAATAAAGTCGCCTCGCGGGCATGGGCGAAGGCTCTGAAGAAACGCATGGATGCGTCATTTGAGGGAGTTACGGTTGTTTCTATGTATAGTACAGGGGTACTTTGAAGAAGTTTATTCAACATTTTTGTTGCCAGCGAGCGGTTTCGCAATGGTTTAGCTACGACAACCTGCCAGACAAAAAGTGTATCCAGTTTTGTGGGAGGTAAATAGGCAGCGATAAAACCGATAACTTTCCGATCTTTTTCGGCTACGATGCATGTGTTACGAAAGTGATCGCACAAAAGCAGATAGCAATATAATGAGTTTACATCCAGAGGAGGTGAACGTTTTATAAGATTGTGGATTCCCGATGCGTCTTTCAGTTCCGGTCTGCGAAAGATTATTGAATCGGCTTTGCTTTTTTGGCTATTCATTAGAAAAAAATAATGTCCTCTACGAGATTCTACTTAATCGGCGCCTTTTTATGCTTGTTGTACTGAGCGGGAAACGCTGGACTTTGTTCAGGAAATATATAGACGCAGTTTCTGAGCTTTATTTGATATTTTTTTATTTATTATTCTTTTATTGCAAAAAAACCGCCCTGTGTCAAGAAAACGTAATTGGTTGATTTGGTAATATATTGTAATCACTACGATTTTTTACGAAAAAAATTCCCGATGCGTTCTGAAATATTTAATTACCTTCTTCGTTTATTGACCGTATTGAAAAACGTCGTATGCCTTTAGGCAGGCACCGCGTTATTGCGCCCATAACGGAATGGGTCGCGCCTACGGCAAAAGAGGAAAATGACGCTACGCATAATAAAGTTTTCACGTTTACCTCTCTGGAAGGGTTTAGGTTGGTGCGTCGGCGGGTTAATTGTGCAAAGAACATCGGCTGTTAATCAGCCCGGTTTTTTTTGTGGATGTTTGTCAGCTCCTGCTTTTTTATCATAATCAGCACGGCCGATATCGCACCTTCGGTAATGCCGGGGATGCGCTCCATTTGTCCTATCGTGGCCGGAGCGATTTTTGTAAGTTTTGTTTTGAGCTCATTGGAGAGTCCCGGAATGGAATTGTAATCAAAATCCGACGGGATTTTCTTTTTTTCCTGCTCCTTTAATTTTCTGACTGATTCAATTTGGCGCTTGATGTATCCTTCATATTTGGTTTCTATTTCAATCTGCTTTTTGACAAAGGGATCGTCTTGCGGCTGCCAGCCGGGAAATACAGCAAGGTTGTCATAGGATAATTCATATCTTTTCAACAGACCATAAAGCGTGGTGGCGTTATTTAAAGGCGGCGAATTCAGTTTTGCCAGTTGTTCGTTTGTTTCCGGTGATGGTTTTACGTTGACTGTTTTTAGTTTCGCGATGCCTTTTTCGATTTGCGTCATCTTTTCCCGCAAAGTGGCATAGTCCTCGCCCGAGATGAGCCCCAGTTCATGACCTTTGCCCATCAGGCGGATGAACGCGTTGTCTTCGCGCAAAAGCAGGCGGTATTCGGCGCGCGAGGTGAACATGCGGTAGGGTTCGTCCACGCCGCGCGTGACGAGGTCGTCAATCATCACGCCCATGTAGGCCTCGGAGCGATCCAGAATAAAAGGGGACGCTTTCTGCAGCGCGCGCGCGGCATTGATGCCCGCCCAAAGTCCCTGCGCGGCGGCTTCTTCGTAGCCGGAGGTGCCGTTGATTTGTCCGGCCAGATACAAACCGGCGATTATTTTTGTTTCCAGCGTAAGCTTTAATTGGCTGGGCTGCACAAAATCATATTCAATCGCGTACGCCGGACGCATAATTTCCGCCTGCTCCAGACCTTTTACGCTGCGCACAATCTGATACTGCAATTCCAGCGGGAGGCAGTTGCCCAGGCCTTTGGCGTAGACTTCCTGCGTGTCGAGACCCTCGTGCTCCAGCACCACCGGATGGCTTTCGCGCTCGCCGAACCGCATGACTTTGTCTTCCAGTGAAGGACAATAACGCGCGCTCACGCCTTTAATCGTGCCGGAATAAAGCGGCGAGTGATGAATGTTTTCCCGAATAAGTCTATGTGTCGCAACTGATGTGGCGGAAAAATAAGAAGGCAAACGCTCCGTTCTCAGCGCTTTGGTGGTGAAAGAAAAAGGCTGCGGATTCGGGTCGCTGTCCTGACGCTCCAGAACGGAAAAGTCAATGGATGAGGCCCTAAGCCGGGGCGGCGTGCCGGTTTTCATTCTGCCCATTTCGAAGCCCAGCTCTCTTAAATGATTGGCCAGTCCTACCGAGGCCAGCTCGCCGGCGCGTCCCGACGGTGTCTGCGATGGACCGATGTGCACCAGGCCGTTTAGAAAAGTGCCGGTGGTGATGATAACTTTTTGCGCGCCGTAGAAATAACCGCTCTGGTCAAGCACGCCTACGACCTTGCCGTTTTCGACAACGAGTTTTTCGACTATCGCCTGTCGGATGTGGAGATTTTTTTGGTTTTCCACCGTAGATTTCATTGTCAGGCGGTAGAGTTGCTTGTCGCACTGCATGCGGGAGGACTGTACCGCCGGGCCCTTGGAGGCGTTAAGCAGGCGGAAATGCGTCGCGGTTTTATCTGTGATTTTACCCATCTCGCCGCCCAGCGCGTCGATTTCCTTGACCAATTGTCCCTTGGCCAGGCCCCCGATTGCCGGGTTGCACGACATCAGCGCAATCGCATCTAGATTGATATTGAATAAAAGCGTCCGGCAGCCCATGCGCGCGCAGGCGAGCGCCGCCTCGCATCCCGCGTGTCCGCCGCCGACAACTATTACATCGTAGTTATCCGTCAATTTTGTTGCTCCTTAAATCAAGCACTTGCGCTTACAGGAAAACAATAGTATCCCAACAAAAAAAACACAATATAAAAAAGATACCTTATGCCCAAGCCGGATTTCTGGAGAAATAATAAAAGATATTACGACTTAAAAAGCTATTGGCGCAATTTGTTCGGCTGTAATGTACACAAACTGCAGATTGACGCGGGTTTTACCTGCCCCAACCGCGACGGCCATGTGGCCACGGGCGGCTGTATCTATTGCGACGGGCGCGGCTCAAAACTGCGCCAAAAGGGTGAACTGCCTTCTGTTTCCCGGCAGATTCAAAACAGCAAAAAATTCTACAAGCCGCATGCCTCAAAATTTGTCGCTTATTTTCAGACTTTTACCAACACTTACGCGCCGGTGGAAAAATTGCAAATTCTTTATGATGAAGCATTGGCGCAGGAAGATGTTGTTGGCCTTTCTATAGGAACAAGGCCTGATTGCGTCGGACCCGATGTTATCGATTTACTCAAGGGGTATGCCCAGAAATATCATGTTTGGTTGGAACTGGGACTGCAGAGCATGCACGATAAAACGCTTAAATTTATCAACCGGGGGCATGATTTCCGGCAGTTTCTGGACGCTGTCGGCACGCTGGCGGGGGAAAATATTCATCTCTGCGCGCATATTATTGTCGGCCTGCCGGGCGAGACGGATGAAGAAATATTGCAGACGGCGAAGGCCGTTGCCGCGTTGCCGATAAACGGCATTAAAATTCATTCTCTCCTGGCGTTGGAAGGTACTGTCCTGGGTGAAATGTACAAAAATGGAGCAATTAAAATCATGTCTAAGGACAAATATGTTTCACTGGTGGCGGATATTCTGGAAATTCTGCCTACGGAGATGGTAATACAGCGCCTCACCGCCGAGGGTTATCGCGATATTTTTCTCGCGCCGGACTGGGCCATGAATAAATTAGATGTATTAAATTCTGTTAATAAAGAACTGGAACGGCGGGATAGTTACCAGGGCAAACATTTCATAAAATAAATATTGCCAGCCGCGTATAAAAATTGCTACATACCGGGCGGTTTTGGCAAAATATTTTAAGATATGTTTAATAGTACAAAAAGGAATCAGGAAAAGATTGACGAAATCCGCATGGCGCCGGAATTGCTGCGAATAGATGCACAGTACGCAAGAGGAGAAGGGGCGCTCAAGCTTTTTTTGTTTTTATTGGTCGCGCTTTTGTTTGTATATCACGAGGGCTTAATCGGCATGCTTAAGGAGAAAACAACACAGCAGCAAATTGTTCTGGTCGGGATGATCTTTCTTTTTATGACGGCGCTGGTTTTTACGCTTTACATGATGAAGCGCAGAAAGGGCAAAACCCTTGTGATGACGGAGAAGGGCCTGTTTATGGAGGCATCTTTCGCCCTGTTCTGGCGGGATATTAACGAATACGGATGGAATTTTTCCTCCGCCGTGAATAATTTTTTATTTTCCGGTCAGAAGCGCGGCGCGTCCTTGCTTTTGGTGAAGAATAAAGGAGTCTGGCCGAAAATGTATGACCTCGCGCCTCACGGAATTTTTTGTACACCGCAGCAGATGCAGCAGGTGGACGATTTATTCCGGCGTCTGGGAATTAAAAAAGCAGAAGGATAAAATTATTTTGATTGTATGGTTGCGATAATCGACTATAAAGCCGGGAACATCACCAGTGTCGCGCGGGCGCTGGAAAATATCGGCCAGAAATATGCCATCACGGATGATGAAAGGAAGCTCAAAGACGCCTCGCATATTATTTTTCCCGGTGTCGGCGCGGCAGGGGAGGCCATGGCATATCTGCGCAAGAAGAAACTGGATAACACGCTTAAGAATTGTTTTTCCTCCGGTAAACCGATTCTGGGTATTTGTTTGGGCACGCAGATTGTTATGGAGCACAGCGAAGAGAATGACGCGGAATGCATTGGTTTGATTACCGGTTCAACCAGAAGATTTCCTGAAAGGCTGACCTCCGGCGGGGAAATTTTAAAAATTCCGCACATGGGATGGAACAGCGTTAACTTTAAGCGCGAACACACTGTTTTCGCCAAAATCAATCCGGAGGCGGAATTTTATTTTGTCCATTCCTATTATCCCGCGCCGTCAGATATGGATGTAGTGCTGGGCACGACGGATTACGGGATAACGTTTTGCTCCGTGCTCGCTTTTAAAAATTTGGTGGCCATGCAGTTTCATCCGGAAAAAAGCGGTCGGCCGGGTCTTCAGATTCTGCAAAATTTTTGCGCATGGAGGGGAAGTGCTTAGCAAAAGGATAATTCCCTGCCTGGATGTGCGCGCGGGGAAATTGACCAAGGGAATAAAATTCAAAGGCAATGTGGATATTGGCAATCCGGTGGAAGCGGCGCGGCGGTATTACGAAGAGGGTGCGGACGAAATTGTTTTCTATGATATTACGGCTTCTTCCGACAAACGCGATATCATGATTGATGTGGTGAAGCGCGTGGCGGAAACGATTTTCATACCTTTTTCCGTGGGCGGCGGTATCCGCAATCTGGAAGACATGCGCAAAGTAATTGCGGCGGGAGCGGAAAAGGTGAGCGTCAATTCCGCGGCGGTGGAAAATCCGCGAATCATCACTGATGGCGCGAAGGCTTTCGGCAGCCAGTGTGTTGTGCTGGGCATGGATGTAAAAAAAGTAGCGGTTTCCTCCAAAATTCCTTCCGGCTATGAAATTGTCATTGAAGGGGGCAGAAAGTTTACCGGCATTGACGCTTTGTGGTGGGCGAAAGAGGCCCAAAAGCTGGGGGCAGGAGAAATCTGTCTTAATTCCATTGACGCCGACGGCACACAAGATGGCTATGAGCTTAATTTAACTGCACTTATTTCAGAAAACGTCCGGATTCCGGTAATTGCTTCCGGCGGTGCGGGCCGCCCCGAACATCTGGCGGATGTTTTAACCGCGGGCAAGGCCGATGCGGCGCTCATTGCTTCGATGGTGCATTATAAAACTTATACCATCGCGGGAATTAAGAGGTTTTTAACCGAACGGGAAATAAAAGTGAGAAATATTTGGTAGAACCGTTTTAAATGCCCTTGACGAACAACAACTAGTTTTTTAAATTATTCAAGGGAAAAATATTTAACTATACAAAGACAATATTAAGTATTAACATTTAGAAGGTTTAGTTAGGAGGCGATAAAAGGTGGATAAAAAAAGGCATGAATTAAATATCCAGCTGGCGCAAATGCTTAAAGGCGGCGTCATTATGGATGTAACCAATGTGGAACAGGCAAAAATTGCCGAAGATGCGGGCGCTGTGGCGGTGATGGCACTCGAACGCGTGCCTGCAGATATCCGTAAAGATGGCGGTGTGGCACGAATGTCCGATCCGACGATGATTGTCGAAATCAAAAAAGCCGTGTCGATTCCGGTAATGGCCAAGGCGCGCATCGGCCATTTTGTTGAGGCGCAAATACTTGAAGCGTTGAAAATTGATTACATCGATGAAAGTGAGGTTCTTACTCCGGCGGATGAAGAATGCCATATTGATAAAACAAAGTTCAAAATTCCTTTTGTGTGCGGTGCGCGAAACTTGGGCGAGGCGCTTAGGCGTATTGCCGAGGGCGCGGCGATGATTCGCACCAAGGGAGAAGCGGGTACGGGGAATGTGGTGGAAGCGGTGCGCCACATGAGAACGATGAACCGCGAAATCCGTCAGCTGGTGGAAATGCCCACGGAAGAAGTAACCGGTTTTGCCAAAGCCAACGGCCTGCCTTATGAGCTGGCGCTTAAAGTAAAAGAACTGGGACGCCTGCCGGTGGTGAATTTTGCTGCGGGTGGCATTGCCACTCCCGCGGACGCGGCATTGATGATGCAGTTAGGCTGCGATGGTATTTTTGTCGGTTCCGGCATTTTCAAATCGTCCGATCCGGCGTTGCGCGCCAAAGCGATTGTCAAGGCAACGGCTTATTTCAATGATCCGAAAAAAGTTTTGGAGGCTTCCATGGGTCTGGGCGAGGCGATGCCCGGTCTGGAAATAGGACAAATTCCTCCCGAACAACTTCTAGCGGGGCGCGGCTGGTAAAATTTAAAGTATGTCATTGCATCTGGTAAAAGATACTTCCGCGGCAATCGGAGTGCTGGATCTGCAGGGCGGCGTTTATGAGCATCTGGATCATCTGGAGCGTCTGGGTATCACGGGCCGTAGAGTGAAAAAAGAAGAAGATTTTGCCGCTTTAACCGGCCTGATTATTCCCGGCGGTGAAAGCACCTGCTTGTCTCGCCTGCTTGATACATTCGCGCTGAAAGAAATAATCCGTAAATATTGCCGGCGCGGCATGAAAATCTGGGGTACCTGCGCCGGCGCGATTCTTTTGGCCAAAAAAATTGTTAATGAAGAACCGTGCCTGGGGCTGATTGATATCGAGATTGAACGTAACAGCTTCGGCTCGCAGTTGGACAGCTTTGTCGCGGAAGCGGTAGTACCGGAAGTTGCAGATGAGCCTATTCCCTTAACTTTTATCCGCGCGCCCAAAATTCTGCGCACGGGCAAAAATGTCAAGATATTGCTGGAAATGGATGGTTATGTCGCCGCGGCGGAGGATGAGAACATTCTGGTTACCGTGTTTCACCCGGAGCTGACCGGATGTCTCGCGCTGCATCGTTATTTTGTGCAAAAATGCGGAATACTGACATCGGAAAATATCCCGCAGGGTTTTGATCCGTTCTGGAAAAGTCACAGCTGGACGCAGTTCTCCCGCATTGCCGGTTCGGCGGATAAAAACAGCAAATTATTTTGATCAGCGGTTGTGAATCAGCTTTTATTATAATGAGCAAACTCAAAAGTATTGAGGAAAATTTTTTTTCGGTCGGTCGCTACTGGGGAAGTTTAAACTCTTCTCTTGTTCGGATTGGATGTCTGCGCGCGATGCACACCGGCGTACCGATTTCCGATTTTAACTGGGCCTGGAATGAAAAGCCGCTGACGGGTCAGGATGCGGCATTCGTTGAAAACGTAAAGAATTATTATAAACAAAATAATCTGCGTTTCTGGTGGTGGGTTTATCCGCGCGGCAATTCGGCGCACACATCATCAACCCTCGAGAATGCGGGGATGAAGTTGATTGCTCATATTCCCTGCATGGCGGCGAATTTGGATATTAAGGCGCTTGACGAAAAAATGCCCGTGCAAATAACGATGACCGAAGTTAAGGACGATATAAATTTACTTCTCTGGGCGGACATTTCTTTCCGTGGATTTCACATGTCCGAGCGCGTCAGGGAGCAATACAATGCTTTTGTCTTGTCGTTTGGGCGCGGCGCTCCGTCAACGCAAAAGCTTTTTATCGCCTATATGGACGGCAAACCGGCAGCCACTTCTTTACTTTTTATGAATAGCGGCACTGCGGGGATATATTATGTCTCCACATTGCCCGAATACCGTAACAAAGGTTTGGGCTTTTACGTGACGCTGGCGGCGATGCGGGCCGCGAAAGATGCCGGCTACGGGGAAGTTATCTTGCAGGCGACACCCGACGGTGAGAAAGTTTACCGGCGTATCGGTTTTATAGAATACTGCAAGGCGCAGATTTATAAACCTGATAGATTCAAAAACTGATTGTTATAAAAACAAATATTTGACGGCGGAGTGTCCGTAAATATTGTCTCCCGCCAAAGTTTGTATTCTTCAAAAACGGGGTGATTCCGTGGAAAAAAGAATATGAGACACTGTGCTTGCTTTTAAATAAATATTAAAGGAGGCAGCAAAATGAATTGTGGAGTTTTAGTGTTCCCGAATGTTGAAGAGCTTGATTTTGTCGGTCCGTGGGAATTTCTTGGCGTCTGGAAAAAATTCGCCCGAGGTCCGGAAAACTGTTTTCTTGTTGCCCCGTCACTTACGCCGGTAAGTTGCGCCAAGGGCATGATTGTCCAGCCACATATTTCTTTTGAGCAATGCCCGGTTCTGGATTTTCTTGTCGTGCCCGGCGGCGAGGGAACGCGCAAAGAAATTGAAAATAAGACGCTCATAGATTTTATCGCGGCGCGGGCGGCGGAATGCAAAGCGGTGCTTTCCGTATGCACCGGTTCTTTTTTGTTACATCGTGCCGGACTTTTATCGGGGAAGAGAGCGACCACTCACTGGAGCTCGCTGGACAAATTGCGCGCTTTGGGCGATGTCATTGTTGTTGAAGAGCGTTTCGTCCGTGACGGAAATATTTGGTCGTCCGCCGGTGTGTCGGCGGTAATAGACGCTATGCTGGCAGTTATAGACGATTTTGCCGGAGAACAGGCGGCCGGGATTGTTCAGTTTGCCACGGAGTATTATCCTTTGGTTAAAATATACGGTAATTTTGATAAAAATCCCCAGGCTCCCGCTTATGTAAAAAAGGCGTCGTAAAAGAAGCTCTGTGTTTGTATGGTTTTGTTATTTTAATAATAAGGAAACAACCGAGCCCACACCAATTAATCCGGATACCCCTTTCAACAAATTGAGAGAAGGCTTAATTTCGCCTACGTGCCGCCCCGGTTTTAAAACCAGATTTTGCAATGCTTTTGAATAAGGGAGCAAAACCGTTGTCAAAAACATAAGGGCAATAGCAATTAAGCTGACGACGCCGAAGTTACCTTGCGCATGTCCATAAATCAGCAGAGCATTCCACAACAAAATAGCGGCAAGCAGGAAAGACCAACGCACGGGAAAACCTTTTCGGAGCGGCGAAGCCTCGGCAATACCTGAAGGGATAAAACCATCCTGATTCAATTTGAGTGTTAATTCTTCCGCTCCCCCTTTGTAATTCAGAGATATTTTTTTCGGGTAATTCAAAACATTGTGAATGAGCAGCACATTGGCTCCGTAAAGACCCTTATTCGGCTCAAACCTGATAATGTCTGATGGAGCAAAACTGTACGTTCCAAAAAATGGAATTTTTAAAACAAGTTGGTTTGGTGTTACGGAGAGTTTAATCCCCGGAAAGTTTGAGCGGACCCCGCCTATGCGGACTGAAGAAATGCTGGTTTCCATTTTTGCCTCTTAAGTATTTTTATGTTCGCGTTTATACTACATTGAACCGGGAACTGCAAATTTACCGTATGATAAATCTTGCGATAAAAGGAGCAAGCCGGCCGCCGATAAAATCAGATTGATTACTGCCAGCTTGTTGTATTAGGATAATAGCAATTAATTTGTGAGATTGCGCAGATAATCAATTAAATTGATCACGCACCGCACGGTATCAAAGATGAAAAAAAGAATTATTCTGGGTACAGCGTTGATTATACTGGCTTCATTTTATTTTGCCAGGGCGAACGGACAATCAGAACCTATAGTGCTTAAGGCGGGAGATAGCTTTACCGTCACCTTGAGGGCTAACGCATCAACCGGATACCAATGGCAGTTGAAAACGCCTCTGGACGAAAGCATACTTCAATTAATCGACTCCAAGTATATACCTTATAAAAGCAGAAGAATTGGTGCGGACGGGAAGCAATTATGGACGTTTAAAGCGCTTAAAACGGGGCAAGCAACCATTTTTTTTAAGTATGTTCGCTCTTGGGAGAAGGATCTGCCGCCGCAAAGGGAACAATCAATTAAGATTATCGTAAAATGACGGTTAAATATTTTCATCAACCGCCAGGTTTGCCAGTTTGTCGGCATGTGCATTATGGCAGCGTGCCACATGCTTGACCTGAATGGATTCAAACGACGAAAGCAGATGGCGTACCTCACGCATTAACTTTTTTAAATTTTCGTTTTTTACCTTATAAACGCCGTTAATCTGTCTGGCCAGGAGTTCCGAATCCAGATAGACTTCCATATTTTTATATCCGTTTTGCAGCGCGCTCTTTAAGCCCATAATCAGTGCCTTGTATTCAGCGATGTTATTCGTGCAATGGCCGAGGTATTGTTTCCCTTCCCAAAGAATATTTTCGTTCGCGTCGGTAATCACTGCGCCGGCGCCGCCGATGCCCGGGTTACCGCGGCAGGCGCCGTCAGTGTAAAGTTTGTATGATTTCTTTTCCATCTTTATAAAGCCGCGCTATCTTTGTTCCGGTAATAAATTATTCTATTGCAGTTGGGGCAAATGAGCAGTTCCGATGACTTCTGTAATTCGTTATAGAGTTGCGGCGGAATGTTCATGTGACAACCGTTGCATACAGCCTTCCAGACGGAAACAACGCCGATTCCATTACTTCTGTTCTTGATTTTTTCATATTTGGCTAAAAGTCCGCCGTCAATTTTCTCTTTTAAATCATTTCTTTTTTGTTCCCAGTCGGCGAAGTCCGTGTCCAACGAACTTATGGCAGTCTCGAGTTTTTTCCTTTCTTCCTCATACTTCTGTTTTTCTTGATTCAAGGTGTTTTCGTCTTTTTTAACCAGTAAGGACAGGTTGTCCATTTCGTCCAGCAGCGAGATTATCTGCGTTTCTATATCGCTGCAGGAGGTTTCGGCAAGTTCGATTTCCTTGAGGATAGCCTGGTATTCTTTGTTGTTCTTGACTTCGAGGAGTCTTTGCTTTGCTCTTGCTATGTTTTCGTTGATATTCTTAACTTCTTTTTCCTTTCCCGCGTGTTTCTGTTTGAGCTCCTCGTGTTTTTTCTTGTTTTGTTCGATATTTTCTTTGAAAACCAGAAAATCTTTATCCAGTTTTTCCATTTTTTCCGGCAGGATTTTTTTTCTTGCCAATAGCGTGACCAAGGTTGAATCGCATTCTTGTAGTTCAATTAATAATAACAAATCCTCTTTCAATTTATTTTCTCCTTCTATTTATAAGAATAAAAAAAATGCACCTTTTTAGGGGTGCATTTTTATAAACCTGGCGTATTCGCCTTGCTGCTTGTGCCGTGTGACATTTTTGTCTCCTGCTTCACGGCATGTGCCATGGTATACGGCGATTTTTTTTCTTCTGTTTTCATAAGCAGTATTCGTCCGCCTGTTATGATCTCTTAGTAAATATATTTGGTGGGCCCACCTGGGATCGAACCAGGGACCTACCGGTTATGAGCCGGTGGCTCTACCAATTGAGCTATGGGCCCTCTTATCTTCCCGTTGTTTTTCAAGGATTGCTTTGATATACATAAATGCCTAGATTGTCAATATTATTTTCCATGGCGCCTTCGCGGTTTGTTCTTCACCTTTTTTGCTACTGGTGCCGCAACAACTTCCGGTTCCTCCGCTACGCTTTCCATTAATTTGGCCAAAGCCGACGAATCTTCCGACAGAGCACTTAACCGGTCGCTAATCCCAAAACGCATCCGCAGTACTTTTTCCTCACGCGGGGTAAGCGTGGCTAATATTTTCTTTGTTTGTTCCGCCAGATCCATGCTGATTGTGGCTTCAGAGGGAGACATGATTTTTTTATCCTCGATGAAATCCCCCAGATGGCTGTCCTCTTCTTCGCCGATAGGAGTTTCCAGCGAGATGGGCTCTTTGGCAATTTTCAGTACTTTTCTGACTTTTTCCAGAGGATATTCCATTTTGTTCGCGATTTCCTCCGAGGTTGGTTCTCGTCCGAGTTCCTGAACAAGGTAGCGGGAAGTGCGAATCAGCTTATTTATTGTTTCGATCATGTGCACCGGAATTCTGATTGTGCGCGCCTGGTCAGCAATAGCACGGGTGATTGCCTGCCTGATCCACCAGGTGGCGTAAGTGGAAAACTTATACCCGCGCTGATATTCGAATTTATCTACGGCTTTCATCAAACCGATATTGCCTTCCTGAATTAAATCCAAAAATTGCAGGCCGCGGTTTGTATATTTTTTGGCAATACTTACCACCAGCCTTAAATTTGCTTCCACCAGTTTCCTCTGCGCTATCTCCGCTTTACGCTCACCCTCTTCAATTGATTTTACTACGGTTTTTAATGTTGCCGCGGGTATTCCTGCTTCCTGCACGATATGCTTTATCTTTTTGTGGGCTTCACCGATAGCTATTTTACTTTTTTTGAGCAAATCAATGGAAACGCGGTTTTCCTTCGCTATTTTTTTTTCGTTCGCTTTGGGTTTTTTCATTTGTGCCCAAACTTTTTCCAACTGGGCAAGAGTTAATCTAGTATCTTTTTTATATTGGACGATGACTTTTTCAGCCTTTTCAATTTCATCGTTGTAGTAACGCAGGCGAGCGACGAAACGGTTAATTTGCTTTTTGCTGAAACGAATTTTCCGGCACAAAGTAATAATGTATCTGGTGTTTTTTTCCAGTTCGCTGTTCAATGCTTCGCGGCGTTTGGCGCGCATGGTTTTAGACTTAAGCTTGGCGCGTAAAACATTATTCCTGTCATTAAAAAGTTTGATTCTGGAAATTAGCTTTAAAACCCTGTCGCGGTGCTCGTCTTCTTCCATAAATCCTTCTTCGTCCTCGATATTATCCACAACGTTTTTAATTTTGACTTCACCGCTCTGTAATTTTTCGCCAATGCTTAAAACTTCATTTATGGAAACGGGCAGACGGAATATTGCCGTCATGGTCTCCCTGGCGCCTTCTTCAATTTTTTTGGCTATTTCCACTTCACCTTCGCGGCTAAGAAGGGACACCAGACCCATTTCACGTAAATACATTTTTACCGGATCGCCGGTTTTGCCCGCGATAGGCATCAAAGTCAGGCCTTCGGTCATTTTGACGGGGACGGTATCCTCTGTGGTTTTTTTCACCATCAGCTTTTCGCCCTGCTCGGTGTCGATAATATCGATATTTTTTTCTCCGAAAAGCATGATAATATCATCTATCTGGTCGGAAGAAGTTACATCCGGAGGCAGCATATCGTTGACATCGTCATACGTTAAAAATCCCTTTTCCTCTCCCAGTGAAAGTAATTTTTTGAATTCGTCTGACTGTAGTTCTTTGGCCATCTGGCGTCTCCCCAAAATGTTTTTTGATTTACTTAATTTATTTAATTTAATTCTTTTTCTTCCATTAGCAAGTTTTCTTTCTCGCGAAGCAGCTCCTCTATCAGAAAATCATTGCCGCTTTCCTGGGCTTTAGTCAGCTTTATTTTGATTTGGCGGTGCTGATCTTTGAACCATTTCTTTTTTATCTGCCGCACGTTATCGGCAAATATTTTTTCCAGCATTTCACTGCCGGTAGGAAGAGCCTTAATCATCAATTGGAATATTCTTTCCCTCAGGGGCGCATCTTCATCCGCCGGTAAAATCATTCCGATATCAACAAAACCCAGCAATTTATAGGTGTCAATAATTTTTTCACCCAGGGACTTAACTTTGGGCTGCAAAAAATAACTCAATATATTTTCTTTTTCCGCCTGGATGATTTTTTGAGGATACTCAAGCATAAGCTGAATCAAATGCAACTCCACTGTATCAGCGTTAATATCGTGCCGAGGCTTTGTCCTGATGTACTTTATCTCGGTTCGTGGTAGCTCTCTTATAAGCAATTCCTCATTTATGCCAGTTTTTTCTGCTATGCGCTTTATGAAAAGAGCCTTTTCTTTTTGATCACTTATTTTATTGATGAATTCCATGGCGGTTTTTATCATTTCTCTTTTATCTTCAAATGTTTTGCCGCCGCCAATGACATTTTCTATGTAATAATCGCTAAGTGGCTGAGCGCGGGAAATCAAACTTTCCAGATTATCCTTGCCGAATTTTTTTATGTAGTCGTCGGGATCACAGTTGCCCGGTAAAATCAAAACCCGCGCTTTCATGCGCATTTCCAGAAAAAGCTCCAGACTGCGGTCAAGGGCTTTTCTCCCCGCCGTATCTGGATCAAAAAGGGCAACAATATCAACTGTATAGCGGCGTAACAATTCCAGATGCTCTCTGGTGAGCGCCGTGCCCAAGGTGGCCACAACATTTCCCACGCCGGCATTGACCAGCGAAATCAGGTCAAAGTAACCTTCTACAATGAGCGCAAAACCATTCCTGCGTATTTCATCTTTTGTTTTATTCAGACCGTATAAATTCTTTCCTTTAATGTAGACGGGTGATTCCGGGGAATTCAGGTACTTCGGTTCCCCTTTGTCCAGGATTCTGCCGCCGAAGGCAACAACTTCGCCGAAAATATTTTCTATGGGAAAAATTAGCCTCCCGCGAAACCGGTCATAGAACTTCCCTTCCTTTCCGGGGATGAGCAAACCCGCCTGTTCGGCCAGTTTAAGCGGCACGCCGCTTCTCTCGATATAATCTGCCAAAGAACTCCAGCTATCCGGTGCGTAGCCCAGGCGAAACTGCTTTATTGTGTCTTCAGTCAGTTCCCTGTTTTGCAGGTACAGGCGGGCTTCTTTGCCCGCGGGCGAATATAAATTACGCGCAAAATGCTGCGCTGCCCTTAAATTAAGGGCAGTAATTTTTTCTCTCAGCGATTCATTTTCCCGACTTTCTTTGCTGGTCAAGCGCGGCGGCGGCAGAACAACACCCGTTTTTTGTGCCAAATCTTTAATTGCTTCAGGAAAAGATTTGCCTGAGATTTTCATCAGGAAGGTAATGGCATTGCCTCCTTGGCCGCAGCCGAAGCAGTAAAATATTTGTTTTTCCCTGTTGACGGTGAACGAAGGCGTTTTTTCCTGGTGAAAGGGGCACAAACCAACAAAATTCCGGCCCGCTTTTTTAAGGGTCAGATATTCTGAAGCCAGTTCGACAATATCCACCCGGTTTTTGATTTCTTCGATTTTATTGTCATCAAAGCGCACTGAATTTCTTCCATGGCTTAATTTTATAAAATAACATAATTCCCTACTAAGAGGACAAAAGCGCTTTAACCTTTTCCCCTGCGGCTTTACCGTCGGCTCTGCCGGTTATCTGCGGCATCAGAATTTTCATTACTTTCCCCATGTCTTTGGCGGAAACCGCCCCGGCTTCCGCAATCGCCTTTTTAATTAAAGCCTCTACCTCTTCATCGGACATTTGCGCCGGCAGAAATTCCTGCACGACTTTTAGTTCCGCTTCTTCCTTTTCCACCAGATCCATGCGGCCGCCTTTGGCGAATTGCTCGATGGAATCCTTCCTCTGCTTTACCATCGCGGAAAGAAGCTGCATGATTTCAGCTTCTTGAAGCGGCCGCATTAATTCAATCTCTTTATTATGCACGGCTGTTTTCAACAGACGGATGGCTGAAAGCCGGATTTTATCTTTTGCTTTTGCCGCCGTCACCATTTCTTCGTTTAACTTTTTGTTAATATCCATGTCTGTTCTCCTTGGTTAACCGAGCTGGTCTTGCAGTTTTCTGCCGCCGAGGAGATGCATGTGCAGGTGAAATACCACCTGTCCTCCTTCGGCGTTACAGTTGATTACGGTGCGAAAACCGCGGTCGGCTATTTTTTTTATTTTTGCTACTTTTTGCGCGGCGGCAGTTAAATTGTTGACGGTGTTTTTTTGTTGAACGTCAACATCAAGCAGTGTGGAAATATGTTCTTTAGGGATAAGGATCACATGCACCGGCGCCATGGGCTGAATGTCATCAAAGGCGAGCACCTGCTCGTTTTCGTAAACTTTAGTACAGGGAATTTCTCCTTTGACAATTTTGCAAAATACACAATCTGACATATATGTTTCCTCCGCTTTTTTCATTTAAGAGGTTTTGCGGCTTCGGATATCGCCTCTTCCAGGCAGATGGCGCCTGTGTAGAGAGCGCGTCCTATTATTACTCCATGAATGCCGCAACTTTCAATCTCTCGTAATTTTTGAATGTCTTTGATGGAGGCGACGCCGCCGGAGGCGATTACCGGTATATCTGTGGCCTCTGCTAATACTCTGGTGGCATCAGTATTTACGCCTGTTCCCATACCGTCGCGTTTGATATCCGTATAAACAATGGCTTTTAAAGCGCTGTTTTCAAAACGCCGGGCGAGATCAACAGCATTTTCTTTCGTTTTTTGCGTCCATCCCTGGATAGATACCTTACCGTCCAAGGCGTCTATTCCCAGAATAATTTTAGCTGGATAGCTGGCCACGGCTTTGTGGATTATTTCTTTATTTTGCAGCGCTGCCGTACCCAGAATCACCGCGCTCACGCTGTTTTGCAGGTAGAAGGAGATTGTTTCCATATCCCGTATACCGCCGCCAACTTGAATGGGGACATTAATTGCTCTGGCTAGGCGAAGGATTGTTTGTGCATTTTTGGGCGTACCCGCCACCGAGCCGTCGAGATCGACGACATGAATTAATTGCGCTCCTTTTTGTTCCCATTTCTGCGCCGTCTCGACAGGATTATCGGCATAAACCGTGACCCTGTCAAAATCGCCCTGTGACAGTCTTACGCATTTTCCATCTTTGATGTCTATTGCCGGAATAATAATCAAATAAAACCTCGCTTATACGGCAGTGTGTAAAAAGATACTGAAGCTGTTTTGCAAAAGGTGATAATTCATTATCGCCTGAAAGATAATCTTCTAACGGGTAAAACCGGGAAATTTTTTAAAGATTTCATCCATGCCTTGTTTTGAAAGCTGTTGCGCGGTAAGCCATCGACCGCGGCCTTTAAAGAAGGAAGATATCTGGAATAAATCTTCCATTAATGATTTTTGCGTTTTATCAAAAACCCCTCTCCAGATAATGTCTCCCTCGGCCGGATTTATCATGTATATTTCGAAAGCAACAGAAGCAGGGCGTTCTGTCGAATAATCGTATCCGACTCTTTCTTCATAACGGTAAATATAGCCTACGGCTAAAACGTCCGCTTTCAGCTCGTGACCTACATTTTTGAGCACTTCTAGCAGAGGCTTCTTGAGCGATTCCGAGACGGTCCTTTTGTAAACGCTTTGCACCCTTTCCTGCGGTATTATCTGCACTTCTTTAAATTCACGCAGCTTGTCAGTAAAAATATTTTCAACTGTTTTCTCCGCGCCTTTCAAAATTTTACCCGTGGAATAAGCGGTAGTGCAAAGCGGGCAAATGACAGTACTGCCCGGTCCTTCATTCGGTATCATTGCTTGAAAAGATATCACGCCCACGACGACCGGGGGTGCCGTGCTCTGTGTCTCATCCGCGGCCTGCGCACTAAAGGATAAAGTAAAAACAACAGCTAAAAGAAATCCGAGGATTACGTGACTTTTTCTCCAGTGAAAATTTTGCAATTTTAACCTCATTTTTCAAAGGCTTCCTTTTGTAGAAAGGACGCCGTCAATTTTCTTGTTAAGATTTATGGCCTTTCTCAGCGCGCGCGCGAAAGCTTTAAATACCGCTTCGATGATGTGATGGCTGTTGCTTCCGTAAAGCAGATTAATGTGGAGTGTTATGCCGCTATGATCCGTGAAGGCTTTAAAGAATTCTTTAACCAACGCGGGATCGAATCCGCCTATTTTTCTGCGCACGTATTTTACATTGTAAATCAGATAGGGACGTCCGGAAATATCCAGATCCACGCGGCATAAGCATTCGTCCATCGGAACGCATGCCGAACCGTAACGGTTGATGCCGATTTTTTCCCCCAGCGCTTTTGCTATTGCCTGCCCCAAACAAATACCTAAATCTTCGACTAAGTGATGGTCGTCGATTTGAGTGTCGCCCTTGCTCTTGACAACAAGTTTAAGAAAGCCGTGCTTGGCAAAAAGCTCGAACATGTGGTCCAAAAAGGGTATTGTTGTCGCAATTCTACTGCCGGTAGTTTTGTCCAAATCGATTTCCAGATGGATGTCTGTTTCTTTCGTTTTACGTATAATTTTTATTTTTCTGGCCATGTCTGCTCCCTGACCTAAACGACTTTGTTTAAGGGATATTCGATGATGCCTTGCGCGCCCTCCTCCAAAAGCCGGGGAATCAGTTCCCTCGTTCCCTTTGCGTCGACGATGGATTCTATGGCAAACCAATCAGTAGAAGATAAGGTGGATACCGTGGGTGCTTTCAAAGAAGGAATCAGCGACATCACTTTTTCTAAATTTTTCTTTGAAACATTCATCTTCAGCCCGACTTTTCCCATGGCCTGAAGTGAACCCACGAGCATTGTCTTGATTTGTTCAATCTTTTTGCGTTTCCACGGGTCGTTCCACGCGGCGCGATTGGCGATGAGCTGAGTGTTTGTTTTCATCAATTCGTGAATGATACGCAGCTTGTTTGCTTTAATCGTGGAGCCTGTTTCCGTCACTTCCACCACCGCGTCCACCAGCCCTTCAACCACTTTGGCTTCTGTGGCTCCCCAAGAAAATTCCACCTGAACGTTGATTTTTTTATCCGCAAAATATTTTTTCGTGAAATTAACAAGTTCCGTGGATATTTTTTTTCCTTCCATGTCTTCTATCTTCTGGTAGGGAGAATCATCGCGGACGACAAGAACCCAACGCGCCTGCCGTAAAGAAACCTTGGAGTAAATCAGGTCCTGCACGACCACGATGTCGGATTCATTTTCCATTATCCAGTCGATACCGGTAAGGCCGAGATCCAGTGTGCCGTCTTCGATATAGCGGGAAATTTCCTGCGCGCGCACCAGTGAACAAGTCATTTCCGGGTCGTCTATATCGGGAAAGTAGCTACGGCTGTCGTAAGTAATGCGCCAACCTGCTTTTTTGAAGATATCCACTGTGTTTTCTTCCAGAGAACCTTTGGGAATCCCCAGTTTCAAAACTTTCATTTATATACTTCCTCAGGATCGAATATTTTTTCTCCCACGACAACGAAATTTTTTCCCTCTAATTTACGATAAAAACAGGATTTATATCCCGTATGGCAGGCAGCTTTGCCGATTTGCTCTACCTGGAGAAGAAGGGTATCGCTGTCGCAATCAATGAAAACATTTTTTACCATTTGAAAATTGCCCGACGTTTCACCTTTTACCCAGAGGGCTTGACGTGAACGACTCCAGTAAGTTGCCCTACCGGTCTGTAAAGTGGCCTCCCATGCCTGTCGATTCATGTAAGCCAGCATAAGAATGTCCCGGGATTCAAGGTCTTGAACAATTGCGGGGATTAAGCCATCCCCTTTGGAAAAATTTGGTTCAATTATTTTATCCATATGTCTTCATTAAATATTTATACTTAATTGATGAATGGCTTTAAATCAAGAAATATTTTTACACTTTAATTATCGCCTATTTCTATCTTGCCTCGTCTTTCTTTTCATGATACTAAAAAAGAAAGAAAACGGTATTTATAATTAATCAGCACACTGGAGGTTTGCTTATGTCTTTGCTAATCGGAGGTATCGTTTGCGCCATGATTGGTCTGATCAGCCTTATTTTTTGGTGGGGTGATTTCATGACCATCGTGAGAGGCGCTTTTCCCATTTGCCTTCTTTTGGGCGGGGCATTGGCTGTTTACGTGGGAATTGATGAAATCCGAGAAAAGATTAATGAAGACAAGATGACGCAAGAGGAAAAGCTGGAAAAAGCGAGAGAAGAAGCGGAAAAAGCCAAGGCGGAAGCCGAAAGATACAAAGAAGAACTAAACAGGTTAAAAGAACAGAAATCATAAAATTTGTTCGGCTATTTAAATAATCCAAATAGATAACAATTCAAAACAACCTTTTATGCCCAAAGGGAGTAACATTTTTATTTTTTTTCTTAAATTTTCTTATCCGTTCAGCTTTTACGTGCTTTTTTAGAGAGAATAAGCGGTCTTTTGCCGAAAACAAATAAGCAGTAAATACTACAAAAGGCTACTTATATATCCAAAATATCCTTTACAAATTAATTATCATATGATAATTTGTGCAGCGAATAAAAAGCTATTCAAGAATCCCTTGTTTTAAAATTAAATTTCAAAACGGTGATTTTTTGAAGTTTTAATTTTCCTGTCATCGATTTGTAATTTGCGTTTTGTACGAAACGCGTGTGACAAGCGAGGCAAAACAAAAAAAGGGATTAAAATTTAGGAGGAAAATAATGAAGAGATTTTGGTTGACGATGCTTACGCTGGGATTTGTCATAGTTTCCAGCACAACGATTTTTGCGGCTGACGTAAAATTTACCGGTTCTTTCTATGCGGCCGGTATGTATCTGGATAACACATCGTTCATGACAGATGGGGAAAAGCCCAGCACGGCTTTCTATTATCAGAGAATGCGTATTCAGGCGGAATTCATTGCCACGCCCGCTTTGAAACTTATTACCCGCTTTGATGCGATGGAGAGGATGTGGGGTCATGTACGGAGCACCGTTCCGTTGGTTACGGCCAATGATGCTGATTCGGCCGGAACACGCGCGGAAAACGAAAATATTGCTTGGGACTGGGCCTATGTTAATTATAAATCGCCCATCGGTGTTTTTGATGTAGGTTATATGAATTACGGCAGTACGGGCACGATTTTCGGTAATAACAGCATGCCTCAGGCACGGATTAAATATACTTATATTATCGGTCCGTTTACAATTAATCCCGCAATTTCCAAAGTAGCAGAAAATAATCGCACAGCTTTAGCCCCCGGCGTTCTTACTACTGATCGGGACAGGGATGTTTACCATCTCCTGGGCGTTTACAAGTGGAAAGGCGGCTTGGCAGGTTTTAATGTTAATTATTACAGGTACGCTGACAATCGTACGGCGGTTACTCCCTATACAAGAAAATATTACCTTTTTACGCCTTATGTCATTGCCCAAGTTGGCCCGGTAGCTCTGCAGGCGGAATTCAATTACGCGACCGGTAAAGACAGCTATGAACCGCCGGCCACCAGACAGGATGCCGATATTGAAAGTATTTCAGGTTGGGTGGATGCGACGGTCGATTTCGGAATGTTTTATGCGGGCGGCAGCGTTGCGTATGTGTCCGGCGACGTTGACTCGAGCGACAATAAGGTTAAAAACGTGCTCAACGGCGGCCGTGACTGGAACCCCTGTCTGATTATGTTCAACTGGGATCGTTTTTACTGGCAGGGCGCGCTGAACGGGTGGACAAGCACCTTTGGAACCGTTACCACTGCTACCTCTGATGTGGGAATAATGAACAATGCCTGGTTCGGCCAGATTCGTGGCGGGGTACGTCCCATTGCCGACTTAGACATTATGGCGTCTGTTTCCTATGCCGAAGCCGATAAGCTTCCGACGGGTTTTGTCAAGAGAGATTATGGTTGGGAAGTGGATGTTGTCGCGACTTATAAGATTACCAGTAACCTTTCGTACATGGTAGGCGCTGGTTATCTGTTTACCGGCGATTACTTCGTTGCCGGCAAGGGTGTGACGACGACACCCGCGACCGCTGATGTTGAAGACAATTTTATCGTCCTTAACAAACTGACCTTGACTTTTTAATTTGGATGAAGACCGAAAACCGAAAGCTTTCGGTTCAAAAAGAAAAAATCCCCGGAAGAACGGTCATCTTCCGGGGATTTTTTTGTTTGGATTACTGACGCTGGGGAAACCAGCCTATTTTTTTCTTATAAAGCGGTAAATCGGCAAGCCAACCATAATAAAAAAGAAAACAAGCGCGGCTAACGCCACCGGCCGTTCCAGGAAGATAGAAAAACTTCCCTGCGACATCAAAAGAGAGCGCCTCAGATTTACTTCAAACATAGGCCCCAGAACAAAGGCCAGAATCAACGGCGCCGGTTCATAGGCAAATTTTTTCAGAAGATATCCTGAGAGGCCAAAGATAATCATGATGAGAATATCGAACACATTGTTATTTATGGAGTATGCTCCAATGACGCAAAGAAGAATGATTAAAGGGTAAAGAATCTTGTCGGGAATTTTTAGCACTTGAACCCACAGGGGAATTAAAGGCAAATTTAAAATTAAAAGTATGACGTTTCCGACATACATACTACCGATTATTCCCCAGAATACCTCGGGATGTTCTTTGATCAGCAGCGGCCCGGGGGTAATGCCGTGAATCAGAAAAGCACCGAATAAAACAGCCAGCACAACATTAGGCGGTATTCCCAGTGTCAGCAAGGGGATAAAAGAAGTGGAAGCGGCGGCATTGTTGGCCGATTCGGGCGCGGCCACTCCTTCGACGGCTCCGTGACCAAATTTTTCCGGATTTTTGGATACTCTTTTTTCCACGCCGTAAGAGATGAAAGATGAAAGAACCGGACCGCCTCCCGGCAAAGTTCCCATGAAAAAACCAATCGCCGTTCCTCTGAGTATTGCCCACTTTGCCTGCAGCCAATGCGTTTTACGCGGAAATAAGCTCTTTATTTTTACTTTTAATATCTTTTTGGGGGCCGCTTTTTCCAGGTTGTCCAAGACTTCCGCCAGGCCGAATAAACCTATGGCCAGAGGCGCCACATGTAAACCCTCAAATAAATTAATTACGCCGAAGGTCATTCTTGGCTGGGATGTTATCGGATCAAGGCCTATCATGCTCAGCAGTAATCCGGTCAGCGCCATAATCGCGGCCTTGATGACGGATTGCTGCGCCAGATAAATAATAAAAGTAAAACCAAGCAAGATTATAGCAAAGTATTCTGGAGGCCCGAATTTCAGCGCCAGAAAGGAAAGAGGTTCGGCTATCATTTGCAGGCCGATCAGGCCAATTGTGCCGGCGAGAAAAGAGCCGAAGACTGCTATGCCCAGAGCGGCACCGGCCTGTCCCTGGCGCGCCATCTGGTAACCGTCAAGGCATGTTACGACCGAGGCTGCTTCGCCGGGCACATTAATCAGGATAGAAGTTGTCGAACCGCCGTACATCGCGCCGGTATAAATGCCGGCCAGCATGATGATTGCCCCGGTTGGCGGGAGCTGGAAAGTCAGCGGCAATAAAATGGAAATAGCGCCCACCGGGCCTATACCGGGTAAAACGCCGATTAATGTCCCCATTAAGCAGCCCCCGAAAATCAGCGCGAGGTTCGGAAGTTCCAAGGCGACGGATAAGCCGTAAAATAAGCTGTTCAATGTTTCCAAAGCGCACTCCGGTTAAAACGCCCAAACTGACCGGGGCAGAGGTATTTTTAAGAGATATTGAAACAAACCATAGCTCAGAAAAACAGCCAGCAGAGAGCTTACAATGATCGTCCAAGTTTTCATTCCGCCTAGGCCGAACAGAACAGCCATCAGGGCGAAAGTCGCGGAAATATACCCGATTATCGGGACGGCAGTGGTGTAAACAATGAGGGAAAAAAGAACAATGATATTCTTATGCCAGTTGAGATTTGTCCATAATCCGGCAAGATTAATTTCCGTGTTTCTGTGATAAAAATTCGCGGCAAATAACATTACGCAAGTAGCCATGAGGAGGAGACTGGTCGTGAAAAGAAGAAAACCGGGCTGGGGGTTGCTGAAGCTGCCGATTCCCATGCTCAGCGAGTTCAGGAGAACAAAGGCCGCAAGCAAAATAAAAAAAATACTGCTGGTAATGTTTCGCTTGTCCATTGGTCTCCTTCACCGATAATTGCTCCGGGAAAATTATTCCGGCGCCGTGGCCGCTTCTTTAATGATTCCTGTTGCTGTCAGGTGCTTATTTATTTTCCCCCAGTATGTTCTTAAAAATTCGCTAAATTTGTTGCCGTCATAATAGACGGGAATCATGCCTATCTTATCCAGAGAATCCAGATACTCTTTGCTTTTTGTGGCTACGGCAAAAGCATCTTCCAGTTTTTTTGCCACGTCCGCGGGGATATTGGCCGGAGCCACGACGGCGAAGACCGCATCATTGGCGAAATCATATCCTAATTCTTTGAGTGTGGGAATATCCGAAAAAAGCGGCGATCTGTTTTCGCTGATTACGGCCAGCAGCCTCGATTGTCCCGATTTCACCGGGGGAATTAATTCCGAGGTGAGAGAAGCAAAATCGATGTGCCCTCCCAAAAGAGCGGTCAGAGCTTCCATGCTTCCTTTGTACGGAATGTGAATCATCCGCAATTTATGTTTTGCGGCAATCTCATCGACCGCGGCGTGTGTGGTGCTGCCTATTCCTGTTGTGCCGTATTTCAACTTATTCGGATTTTTTTGGGCATAAGACACCAAATCTTTCAGCGTTTTCCATGGCGCATCGCTTTTAACTACGATGCCTAACTGCGGTTCGGTAAAACCGATGATAGGCCTGAAACTGGTGAAAGGCTTAAAAGGCGCCTTCTGTATCTGGCTCACGCGGATGATAACGGAGCTGGGTGTGGCGCAGAGAGTATAACCGTCCGGTTTTTGCGCCAGCATGGCTGCAAGCGCGACCATTCCCGTGCCTCCCGGTTTGTTTTCAATGATTATTGGTTGACCCAAAACCTTTTCGGCGGAGGCGGCCAAAGCCCTCGCGCTTAAATCCATGCTGCCGCCGGCGGCAAATCCTACCAGCAGATTAATCGGCCTTTCCGGGTATTGTGCCCCCGCTGTCTGCACGCTGAAAGCAAGCAACACCGCCGATAAAAGAAAAATTGAAAAAACACTTTTTGTTTTCATTGTTGCCTCCTTAACTGTGAATTTGCCCGTACAAAATTTTGTTTTCCGAAAGATTTTTAGAAATTAAGCGTCAGTTTGTTCAAGAGCAAATAATTATCAGTGACACTGGCCGTACTGTTTGTTTCCTTAAAGTAATCTCCCGTGAATAAATATCCCACCCCAATCATGTAAGAAAGGTTATTGGTGATTTGGTAAGTGGCGGTAACGTCCACTTCGACGCCGTAATCTTTATCCAGATAAACAGTGGCTGGATTGCCGGCCGTGGCCCAGGGTTTTTCATCGGCAGTGGCGTAAGATACGGAAGCCATAATATCGAGGTTATTGGTTGGTCTCCACCCACCTTTGAGTTGATACAGGAAAGCATTATACATGGGACCGGCATTGGCCGCCGTACCGTGTCCGGCGAGGGAACCTACCCAATATGTCAAATCGTTATTCCAGAGAATCAGACAGGGATTCCAGTCGCGTCCGCCGTTGTTGCGCATGGCGTCCCCCTCTTTTTTTGTCGTGGATGGATCGTCACCGGAAACGTAGGCAAATGTTCCGCCGACATAAGCCATTCCGAAATCCACAGTGGCATCCACCCATGCAGAAAGAGTGGACAATCTTTCATCCGGTAGTAAAGTTCCGGCTTCGTACTTTTTAAGTTTGCCCACAAAATAGATTAGTTCCGCCTGGGCTTTGAGCGGGCCATACTGGATTTTAGTGTAAGGCATGAAATTATTATATAGAGATTCATAATTGTTCGGAGCCGGTCTTTTTGACGCATCTCTTCCCAGACCAATAAGAATGCCCGCTTCTCCGCCTTTCCAGCTGTAACGAAAGGCGCCGCAGTATTTATCTCCATCCAAATCAGCCGCCGTTACCGTTGGATTTACCGCGGAATAATTATTTTCGGCCATCTTGGCTATCTGAAGCGTAAACATCCAGTTGGGCAGATTATAGGTCCAGGCTATTTTGCCGCGGGGTACTGATGTGTCCATGAACACGGTTCCCCATGCTCCGTCATTCATATAACCAACGCGCCAAAAGCCAATTTTTGAGGCATAATTCAGGTATACCCAATCGAAAGCGATATTTTCATTTTCCGCGCGCGTTCCGGCGGACATTATGTCGAGCGCCGTGCCGGGTGCCGATCTTGCCGCGCCCCAGATTCTTTCCAGAACGTCAAAGCGTGTTGTTAAAAACAGCCCCGGAGCAATGATTATATCCGCCTTGGCGCGCAGTCTCTGAAAATAAAACGCGGTGCTCGGGCCATCCGTTATCGTGTTTTTTTTGAGGGATGTTTTATCCAGATACATTCCACCAACGTAAAATTCGCCGCTGAATTTCACATCCGCTGCCGTCGTCTCAGTGACGGTGGCAACAAGAAAAGCAAAAACAAATAAAAAAACCATCCAGTGTTTCATTTTCTCTCCTCCTCGATGCCTTAGTGCAGAAAAAAGCAGATGAAAGCTTTAATTTTTCAATCTTTTCAAGGCAGAATTAGAAACAAACACCTGCTTGCGGTCTTTTATTACAACTACTTTAATTGCGCAAGATGGGATATAAATAAATTTTTAAGAAACGTGAGCGATGAATATTGCCGTGCGAAGTAATCCCGCCTGGGAGCGAGCCTAAATATTTACAGCGCGGCTCAAAACAAATTGCGCAAAAGAAATAAGCGTAATGATATTTTCCCGCCCGCGCAGGCAAAAACAGGCTAGGAAGTTTTTGGTTTTTTGTGCCGAGCTATTATCATTTCCCAGAGCATCAACGCTGCGCCTACAGTGATAGCTGAATCCGCCGCGTTAAACGCCGGCCAGTGCCAGTTGCCGATATAGAAATCTAGAAAATCCACTACCGCGCCAAACCTGATGCGGTCGATTAGGTTTCCCACCGCCCCGCCGAAAATCAGGGCGAGCGAAAGGGTTATAATTGCCTTTTCGTTTTCGCTTTTTACAAGGTAATAAATAATCAGCAGCATGGCCAAGACGGTGATCCCGATAAAGAAAGAATAGCGGAAAAGTTCCGGAGTTCTGGACAGAAAGCCGAAAGCCGCGCCGGGATTCATCACATAAACAAGGTTGAAAAAGCCGTCGATAACCTTGTGCGTTCCATACATGAAAAGTTTTTCGGTTATAACCGCTTTCGTTAATTGGTCTATCGCAATAACAGACGCCGCACAGGCAATAAAAATAATCAGGTTCTTTTTCACAAAAAACTCCTGGGGATAAGACTAGATATTTTCCGCACAGCGTGCGCAGATTTTGGGATGTTGCTTGTCCTCACCCACGGATTCGGAGTATATCCAGCAGCGCTCGCATTTTTTGCCAAATGCTTTTTCCACGCTGACCATTAATCCCTTGAATTCATCACTAACGTATGGCCGGGTGATTTGATTTTCCGCCACCAGCTGTAGTTGCGAAATAATCAGTAAAGCGCGCAGATTTTCCAGATGATTTTCAAATAACGCTTTCATCTTTTCCGGTACGGCAATGCTGACGCGGGCGTCCAGTGAATGACCGATGATTTTTTCTTTTCTGGCCTGTTCCAGCGCCTTGGCAATTTCCGCCCGAACGTCAATCATCGTTTTCCAGTTGTCTCCTAATTCAGGATTTAAGTATTTTCCCTCCACCTCCGGGAAACGGGTCAAATGAACGCTTGTTTCCTTGTTGCTCCAGGAAGGCAGCATTTTCCAAATTTCCTCCGCGGTGAAGGTAAGGATAGGCGCCAGAAGGCGGGTCATTGCCTTGAGGATCAGAAAGATGGCTGTCTGGGCGGAACGGCGCGCCGCGGAGCCGGCTTTTGTAGTGTAGAGCCTGTCCTTTAAGATATCCAGATATAAGGCACTTAAATCCACCGTGCAGTAGTTATAAAGAGTGTAGAACACTACATGGAACTGATAGCGTTCATATGCGTCAGAAACGCGCCTGATTATTTCCTGCAGGCGGTGCAGTGCCCATTTATCCATTTCTTCCATTTCGTCATAATCGGTCATGTGTGAATCGACGTTAAAATCATATAAGTTCCCGAGAATGAATCTGGCGGTGTTGCGAATCCGACGGTAGGCTTCCACCAGGCGTTTGAGAATTTCATCGGAGATGCGGATATCGTCGGTGTAGTCCTCCGCAGCGACCCAGAGGCGCAGAATTTCCGCCCCGTATTTATTGATTACCTCTTCGGTTTCGACCGTGTTTCCGATGGACTTGGACATTTTCTTTCCTTCGCCGTCCACAACGAAGCCGTGCGTCAAAACACTCAAGTAGGGCGCGCGTCCTCTGGTTCCCACGGACTCCAAAAGAGAGGAATGGAACCAGCCGCGATGCTGGTCGGAACCTTCCAGATACATATCCGCGGGCGACTGCAGATTTTCTCTTTTTTCCAAAACGGCGGCATGTGTGACACCGGAGTCAAACCACACATCCAGGATATTCGTTTCCTTGGTAAACTCGGATGATTGGCAGTGAGGACAGGTGCTGTCTTTGGGCATCAGCTCTTTCGCTTCTTTTTCAAACCAAATGTCGGCGCCGTTTGCCTCCACCAGTTTGACTAAATGGTCCAGCATGTCTTTAGTTAGCACTTCGGTTTTGCAATTGGCGCAGTAGTAAACGGTAATGGGCACTCCCCAGAGCCTTTGACGCGAAATGCACCAGTCTGGGCGGTTTTCCACCATATTGTAGATACGGTCGTGTCCCCATGCAGGAATCCACTTTACTTCATTGATTGCTGCCAGCGCTTTTTTGCGCAGGTTGTTTTTTTCCATGGAGATGAACCACTGCTCGGTGGAACGGAAGATGATTGGCTGCTTACAGCGCCAGCAATGCGGATATGAATGCTGCATGGGGAAATGACCCAGCAGTGCGCCCGCTTCGTTTAATTTTTTAATAACGTTATCGTTGGCGTCAAAAACGAATTGACCGGCAAAGTATCGCACATCTTCGATGAATTTCCCGTCATCATCGACCGGCGCGTAATTTTCCAGGCCGTATTTGAGGCCGATTTCATAGTCTTCCTGTCCGTGGCCGGGAGCGATATGCACGCAGCCCGTACCCGCTTCCAGCGTCACAAAAGGTGCCAGAATCAAAACGCTGTCTCTCTTCACCAGCGGGTGAGCGCATTTCTGCCCTTCCAGGGCGGCGCCTTTGAATTCGTCCAGAATTTCATAATTCTTATTCTTGTAGCCGAACGCTTCCAGGCAGTAATCAAGCATGTCTTTGGCGACAATCAAAACCTCATTTTCGATTTTCACCGCGGCATAAATAAAATCATCTTTCAGCGCGATGGCCAGGTTGGCGGGAATCGTCCATGGTGTCGTTGTCCAGATGACCACGCTGACTTTTTCCCCGATCAATTTCGGCAGGACTTTGCCAATATCTGAAGTGACGGCGAATTTGACGTAAATCGAAGGAGTCTGGTGGTCGGCGTATTCGACTTCGGCCTCCGCCAGAGCCGTTTTGCATGATGCGCACCAGTAGACAGGCTTCCTCCCTTTATAAACACTGCCGTTAAGGTACAGTTTTCCGAACTCGGCAATTGTTGCCGCTTCGTAGGGGTACGCCATAGTCAAGTATGGATTTTCCCAATCTCCGAAGACACCAAGCCTTTTGAATTGATCCCGCTGAATACCCACGTATTTTTCAGCATAGACACGGCAGGCGCGTCGTTTGTCCGCCTGAGACATGGCGAGCTTTTTTGTTCCCAGTTCTTTGTCCACCTGGTGTTCTATAGGAAGCCCGTGACAATCCCAGCCGGGCACATAAACCCCGTCGAAGCCGGTCATGTTTTTGGCTTTGATGACAATGTCTTTCAAAATTTTATTGAGTGCCGTGCCCAGGTGAATATTGCCGTTGGCATAAGGAGGCCCGTCGTGCAGAATAAAAGGTTTGGTCCCTTTCATCTTTTTTCTTATCTGGTTATAAATGCCTGTTTCTTCCCATATTTTGAGCATTTCCGGTTCCCGCTGGGCTAAATTTGCCTTCATCGGAAAGTCGGTTTGGGGAAGATTCAGGCTTTTTTTGTAATCCATTTATTACTCCTTTGTTTCAGGACATAGCGTCCAGACAGCGAAAATTATACGCTTTTTTAGCGTGGCAGTGCACTATCATACAATTATATCACTTTCAAGCAAACTTATAGCACTTAACATCAATAATCTCTTGTCAAATTTACCTGTGGTCCGTCTGCTGGTTTTCATTCTCAACAAATCAGAATTGGCAAAAATACGAGCCACAGACCAATGTTTAGGTCAATATTACATTTTAAATGGTTGGTTTATATATTGACAGGCGGCCATATTCTTTATAGTCTTTACACACTTGGGGAAATAACCGGATGGAAGATAGCCAAGCGCTTTGCCCGGACTTGACTTTCTTTGACTCGGAATTATGATTATGCAAGAAAACTAAACCGTGTTTGGTAAGACTAATTAATTTTGGAGGTATTACGTAAGATGAAAAGAATTTTGCTGTTTCTTTTGACCAACATTGCCGTGCTTGTTGTTTTGAGCATCGTTTTGCGGCTCTTAGGGGTTGACCGTATTCTCGACGAAAGCGGCACGAACTTGAATATGTACAATTTGCTAATCTTTGCCGCGGTTTTTGGCTTCGGCGGTTCACTGATTTCTCTGGCGATGTCCAAGTGGATGGCCAAGCGCCTGACGGGAGCGCAGGTTATTGCCTCTCCCAGAAATACTGCGGAAATCTGGCTGGTCGAAACGGTAAAAAAACAGGCAACGATGGCCGGCATCGGCATGCCGGAAGTCGCGATATTCGATTCGGCCGCGCCAAACGCTTTTGCCACCGGCATGAACAAAAACAAAGCGCTGGTTGCCGTAAGCTCCGGCCTTTTGCGTGCGATGAATAGAGAAGAAGTCGAGGCGGTTTTAGGCCATGAAATAACTCACGTGGCGAACGGTGACATGATTACGCTTACGCTGATTCAGGGGGTGGTCAACACCTTTGTCATTTTCTTCTCCCGCGTGGTGGGGCATTTTGTAGACAGGGTTATCCTGAAAAATGAAGAGGGGCACGGCCTCGGCTTTTTTCTGACCACAATCATTGCGCAGATTATTTTCGGCATACTGGCCAGTATCATTGTTTTGTGGTTTAGCAGACAGAGAGAATACCGTGCGGATGCCGGTGGTGCAAAACTGGCCGGGACACCCAATATGATTGCGGCGCTGGAAGCGCTGAAAAAAAATGTTGCTCAACCCCTGCCGGACCAGATGTCCGCTTTTGGTATCAATGGCAAGCCGTCCAAACGCGGCCTGGCCATTTTATTTATGAGTCATCCGCCGCTGGATGACCGGATTGAAGCGCTGAAGCGTTTTTCGGTAAAAACGGCGTAAACAGGGCAACGCAAAAGGTGGATTAATGAGTCAAGAGCAGAAGAGGGAACGAGAAGCGTCCCTCTTTTTTTATTCTTTGTCGGATAAAACCGCATTATCTTTTGTGTCGATAGAACAAGGAATACAACTTTTTAAATTCCGGTAGAAAATGGAGACATTGTCCGATGAATAAATCCGCCATTTTTTAGCAGTTTTCGGGGAAACGGTGTATTTTCCTCGCTTTCATTTTCCATCAGGATGTGGTAAAAAAAATCAGGAGTATGATGGATCAAGCTATGCCCCTCCGCCGTATCGGCACTATCGATGAAACCGATGGCGCTACAATATCTCTTACCTCTGGCATCAAGCTACATGATCAGCGCCGAGATTGCGATTGAATCTCTTTACCGTTCTCCATAATGATTATGAAAAAACCTGTTTAAACTTACCTTATTGTCACGTTTAGAAGAAAGGAGTTTATGCTGATGGAACCACGTTTCTGGACAAAAAATTATGATTACAGCGTTCCGACGACTATCAGTTATCCTAAAATTCCGGTGCAGGAATTTGTGAATCTGGCGGCGGCTTTCCAGCCCAATAAGCCGGCCACGGATTTTTATAAATCGTTCATTACTTTTCGCGAAATGCGCAACCGGATTCTCCGCATGGCCAACGCTCTGGTTCGTGAGGGTGTCGGCAAGGGCGACCGGATCGGTATTGCCCTGCCCAATAGTCCTCAGTATGTCATTGCCTATTATGCGGTCCTGACGGCAGGCGGCATCGTCGTCAATATGAATCCTCTTTATACCCACGACGAGCTTGCGTTCATGGTTAAAAACACGCGGATGAATTTTCTTTTCACTTTCGACATGGTTCTGCCCACCATAGGCCCTTTGGCCAAAGAGATGAAATTGAAATTAATTGTCACCAAGATGGCTGATTTTATCGATGGCTTTGGCGTCAGTACAGCCAGGGATCTTGCTTTGGAGCCGGACTGGCTGCATTTTTCGGAGCTTCTGGAGAGCTGCGCGAAGGATGTTCTGCCGGATGTTACGGTCACGCCCGATGATCCGGCTGTTATTCAGTTTACCGGCGGCACCACGGGAATTCCTAAAGGAGCGGTTCTCACACATGCGAATCTTGTGGCCGCCACCATGCATGTTTGCCTGTGGGGGCAATCAACGGTACTGAATTATATATCGAAGGAAAAAGTTATTTTGTTGGGCGTCATTCCCTATTTTCATGTGTATGGCAATATAACCTGCCTGAATGTCGGTTTTTTCAGCGCGGCGACTCAGATTCAATTGCCCCGTTTTGACATCAATGAGCTTTTTGAAGCCATCGGCAGATATGAACAAATCACCTTCTTTCCCGCCGTACCCACTCTGATTACGGCTGTTGTTAATAATCCGAAAATTAAGGAGTTGAATATTGCTTCCAAGATTGGAGTGTTTAATTCCGGAGGCGCTCCGATGCCCGCTGAATTGATAAAAAAGGTGAAGGATATGGGAATTTTCTTCAGTGAGGGCTGGGGGATGAGTGAAACGGCCTCCATGGGAATTATTAATCCGGTGATGCGGCCGAAAGCTGGTTCTATCGGTATACCCTGCCCGGACAATGATGTTCGTATCGTGGATCTCGATGAAGGACTGCAGGATGTCAAGTTGGGAGAGCCGGGCGAAATTATCATCAAGGGGCCGACCGTGATGAAGGAATATTGGGACAATCCCGAGGAAACAAAAAAACAGCTGAAAGACGGCTGGCTTCACACGGGCGATATCGGCCAGATGGATGAAGACGGCTATATCACCATTGTTGACCGCAAGAAGGATTTAATCATTGCGGGCGGATTCAACATTTATCCGCGCGAGGTGGACGAGGTGCTTTATCAGCATCCCAAAGTTAAGGAAGCCGTGACGGTAGGCATTCCCGATGATTACCGCGGCGAGACGGTTAAGGTGTTTATCGTTTTGAAAGAAGGGCAGAAGGCGACCGCGGAAGAAATTATCGGTTTCTGTAAAGAAAAGCTGGTGGCCTATAAAGTGCCCAAACTGGTCGAATTCAGGGATTCTCTTCCCAAATCGACGATAGGTAAAATACTGCGCAAAACCCTCCGCGAGGAGGAAATGGCCGGGTCAAAGAAATAATCAGGATGGCAGGGAGCCGCCGCGCCGGTTCTCAGTTATTGCGAAATTCCTTAAGTGTTGTCCTGATCGGCTGACCGTGACTGTTACGGGCAGGTGTTGCCTGAAAAGCTCAGGCGGATAATCCGCCTGAGCTTGCTTTTTCAGCCGTGAAGGTCTCAAAATTAAATAACAGACAGGCGCCTGCAGAGCGCCGGAATATTTTGATTGCCGTATTTTCGGAAAACAAGGATGATGCTTGCAACATCCGGTTTTTCCTGATTGTAAATAAACATGATTTGATTTGAATTGTTCAAAATAAGTTGAATCTAAGTATAAAGTAAAATATAAAAGACCGAACCAGCGGCAAAGAAACGATAAAGTTGTAAATTGTGTTTGGTATCTGGCGCGTGATTTATGATAACAGAATTATTTGCTTCCGTTACCTCTTGGTATTTTGAACATATAAATTATGGTACCGTTGTATTGCTGATGAGCATCGAAAGTTCTTTTATTCCTTTTCCTTCGGAAATAGTTGTGCCGCCCGCCGCGTATAAAGCCGCGCAGGGAACGCTCAATGTTGCCGGTGTCTTTTTTGCTGCCACGGCCGGCGCGCTAATCGGTGCCATATTTAATTACTATTTTGCTTATTTTCTCGGCAGGGCGATGCTTTATCGCCTGGCCGACAGTCGTATCGCCCATTTCTTTTTGATAACAAGAAAAACTTTGGAAAAAGCCGAAAGTTATTTTATCAAATACGGCCGCAGCTCCACATTCATCGGCCGACTCGTTCCGGCGGTGCGGCAGTTGATTTCACTCCCGGCCGGATTTGCCAAAATGAACTTCAAGAGATTCTTGCTTTTTACCGCATTGGGTTCGGGGCTCTGGAATTTCATTCTTGTTTTACTTGGTTATTTTCTCTATGCGCAGAAAGAACTGCTCGAAAAATACTACACGAACATTTCGATATTTTTTTTGGTTTGCGGTGTGGTCTTCTTCGGATATATGATTTACAAAGGGCTGAAAAAAGAAAAAAATATTTCCTAGTCAAATCAGAATATGCGTTTTTTGCAAGTTGCCGTCTGATGGAAAAGCCCCTTGTCTTTACAACAAGGGGCTTTTCCTGTTAACCTGCCGTTTTCAGTCGGAGTAGCTATCGCTTACATTCCCATGCCGGGATAGCCGCCTCCCGGAGGCATACCGGGCATACCGCCGGCGCCTTTTTCTTCCGGTTTTTCGGCTACCATGCACTGCGTGGTCAAAAGCAGTGAAGCCACGCTGGATGCGTTCTGCAGAGCGAAACGGGCGACTTTGGTCGGATCAATAACGCCTGCCTCCAGCATATCTTGATACTCATCAATGCGGGCATTGAAACCGAAAGCACCTTTCTTTTCTTTAACTTTTTCCACGACTATATTGCCTTCGAAGCCGGCGTTGGCGGCAATCATCTTAATTGGCTCTTCAAGGGACTTTTTAATGATGTTCACGCCGATCTGTTCGTCGCCTTCCAAATTGAGTTTAGCCAACGCGGGCAATGTGCGCAGATAGGCGACGCCACCTCCGGGGATAATTCCTTCCTCGACAGCGGCGCGGGTGGCGTGCAGCGCGTCTTCCACGCGGGCTTTCTTTTCTTTCATTTCGGTTTCGGTTGCCGCGCCGACTTTAATCACAGCCACGCCGCCGACCAGTTTGGCCAGTCTTTCCTGCAGTTTTTCTCTGTCATAATCGGAAGTGGTCTCTTCAATCTGGGCGCGGATCTGTTTTACGCGGCCTTCCAGTTCGGATCTCTTGCCGGCGCCGTCAACGATAGTGGTGTTGTCTTTATCGATGATTATTTTTTTGGCGCGACCGAGGTCTTCCAGTTTGACGTTTTCCAGTTTCCAGCCCATATCTTCGGAAATCATCTTGCCGCCGGTGAGGATGGCGATGTCTTCCAGCATGGCCTTGCGGCGGTCGCCGAAGCCGGGAGCCTTAACCGCGGCCACATGCAGCGTGCCGCGGATTTTGTTGACCACCAGGGTGGCCAGCGCTTCGCCTTCCACGTCTTCCGCGATGATGAGCAGAGGCTTGCCCATTTTGGCGATTTGTTCCAGAATGGGAAGCAGGTCTTTCATGCCGCTGATTTTCTTTTCGTAGATTAAAATCAACGCGTCTTCGAGGTTAACCAGCATTTTGTCTGCGTTGGTGACAAAATAAGGAGAGAGATAACCGCGGTCAAACTGCATGCCTTCGACGATTTCCAGTTCAGTTTCCAGCCCTTTGGCCTCTTCCACGGTGATGACGCCTTCTTTGCCGACTTTGCCCATGGCTTCGGCAATGATGTTTCCGATTGTTTCGTCGTTGTTGGCGGAGATTGTTCCGACCTGGGCGATTTCTTTCTGGTCTTTGGTGGGTTTGCTCATTTTGCTCAGTTCCTTGACTACCGTTTCCACAGCCTTGTCGATGCCGCGTTTGACGTCCATCGGGTTGGAACCGGCCGCGACGGCTTTCACGCCTTCGCGGTAAATGGCCTGCGCGAGCAAAGTAGCGGTTGTGGTGCCGTCGCCGGCGACATCGCTGGTTTTGCTGGCGACTTCCTTCACCATCTGCGCGCCCATATTTTCAAATTTGTCTTCTAGTTCAATTTCTTTGGCAACGGTGACACCGTCTTTGGTGACGGTGGGCGAACCGAAGCTTTTATCTATAATAACATTGCGTCCTTTAGGCCCCAGAGTTACTTTTACAGCGTCGGCCAGGGTATTTACCCCCTTGAGGATCGATTTCCTCGCTTCTTCATCGTAAAGAAGTATTTTTGCTCCCATCTTATATATTCCTCCTTAAAATTATTCTTATTTTTCAATGATGCCTAAAATGTCGTCTTCTCTCATGATCAAATACTCTTCGCCGTCTATTTTGACCTCGGTGCCGCCGTATTTGCTGAAAAGAACTTTGTCGCCTACTTTTACTTCGGGTTTGATTAGTTTGCCGTCATCGGCTACCTTGCCTTTACCCACGGCCACCACTTTTCCCTCAATCGGTTTTTCTTTAGCGGTGTCGGGTATGATAATACCGCCTTTGGTTTTTTGTTCCTCTTCCAAGCGTTTTACGATAATCCTATCTTGTAAGGGTCTGATTTTCATGCTTTTTCTTCTCCTTTCTGGTTTTTTATAATTTATAATTTATTAGTACTGTTTAGAGGCGCTAACTTAAACATTTTTTTAATTATGTCAATACTTAGAGAGGTTTTTTGAAAAATTTTTTTCAGAAGCGTTTCAGGCGCTAAAATAAATTTTCCAGCATCTCTCGCAGTGAGCTGACAGTTATAACTTCCGTTTTTGCCGCGCCTATTTTACTTGCCGCTGACGCTTGAGGAACTACGCAGCGTTCAAATCCCAGCCGGGCGGCCTCCTTTATCCTTGTTTCCGTTTGAGAAACGGCGCGTACTTCACCGGTGAGGCCAACTTCTCCGAAAATAACGGTGCGCGCATCAACTGGTTTATCCAGAAAACTGGAAGCCATGGCGGCGACTACGCCCAAATCCACCGCCGGTTCAGACAGGCGGATACCGCCCGCCACATTAATGAAGATGTCGGAGCTTCCCATATGAAGACTGCAGATTTTGTCCAGAACCGCGACCAGCAGCGACACGCGATTGTGATCGACGCCTATAGCCGTGCGCCGGGGCATTCCCAGATTGCTGGGGGAAACCAGCGCCTGAATTTCGACTAAAATCGGCCTGGCGCCTTCCAGGCTGGGAACAACCACGGAGCCCGGGACATTGTACGGCCTTTCCGACAGGAAAAAAGCCGAAGGGTTGTGCACTTCTTTGAGTCCTTTTTCCTGCATTTCAAAGACGCCGATCTCATTGGTCGGTCCGAAACGGTTTTTAATGCCGCGGACTATCCGGTAAGCATGCCCCGAATCTCCTTCAAAGTAAAGAACAGTGTCCACCATATGCTCTAAAACTTTCGGCCCCGCGATGGAGCCGTCTTTGGTTACGTGTCCGATCAGAAAAACAGGAATGCCGAATTTTTTGGCAAACAAAATCAGTCTTGATGATGCTTCACGGACTTGTCCTATGCTGCCGGGTGCGGACATTAAGTCCGCCGAGTAGATAGTTTGAATAGAATCGATAACCACGATGGTGGGAGAAATATTTTTTATCTGTTCTAAAATTTTTTCCAGAGATACTTCCACGAGAACCAATAAATCTTTAGCCGCCGCACCTATTCGCTGGCTGCGCAGCTTTATCTGGCTGGCGGATTCTTCGCCGGATACATAGAGAACTTTTTGACCGGCTTTGGCCAGATTGTGCATCATCTGCAGCATGAGAGTGGATTTGCCGATGCCCGGCTCTCCGCCGATTAAAACAGCCGAGCCGTTAACGATGCCTCCTCCTAAAACGCGGTCGATTTCCGCTATTCCCGTGACCGTTCGCATGCCTTCTTCTAAAGGGATAGCTTCAATCGGCATAGGCTTACAGTCGAAGCGCATCTCCGCGCGACTGTCGGAACCGGTATTGACTATTACTTCTTCGGCAAAACAATTCCAGCCGCCGCACGAAGGGCACTTGCCCAGCCATTTGGGCGACATATAACCGCAATGCTGACAGAAGAAACTGGTTTTTGCTTTTTTCAAGAATAAGTACCTCAGGATTTACATGGCAAGAGAGCATACTTTTTCTAATTATGTCAACATATATAAAAGAAAACTATAATTGTTATGGCCGTATTAAAAAAGTTTTAATCGTTTTGTTGCTTTACAAAGATAGAGCGAGAGCCTATATTGAACAATAAAAGCAAGGAGGGGGGCGATGAAGCTTGACCGTTATTTTGAGGAAGTCAAAGGAGTTGGTATTTTGGCCACCGCGGATAAAAACGGCAGGGTGAACGCCGCCATTTACGGCAGGCCGCATTTTTTCGATGAAGAAACCGTGGCTTTTATAGCGGCGGAAAAACTGACTCACGCCAATTTGCTCTCCAGCCCCCATGCCGTTTATCTTTTTAAAGAAGCGGATAAATATGGAGGCAAGCGTTTGTATCTGACAAAAATCCGTGAAGAGAAAGACAGTCAATTGATTGAAGAAATCCGCCGTAAAAAATATAAAGAAACGGAAGGAAAATATAAAACCGGCCCCAAATATCTGATTTATTTTAAGCTGGAAAAAGTTCTTCCGCTAATCGGGGATGAACAATAAAAAAATGTAATTTATCCGGAGGAGACAAAGGTGAAAGTTTTTATAACTGGAGGCAAGGGGTTTGTCGGCACTTATCTGGCCGGGCGCTTCCATCTTCAGCCGCTGGATACTACAGTTAAATGGGACGCAGTGTTAATTTTATGATTTTATTTAAAAAAACTAATAAACACCGGCGCTTTTGAATTTTCTTGAGTAAAAATTTCATTGCTGATATGTATAACCGTTTTTAAATTTATTTATAAGGATGTTGAGTATGCAAAACCCAAATTTTAGTTCAGGACCCTGTAGCAAAAGACCAGCGTGGAGTATTGATGTCTTGAAAGGCGCGCCGGTGGGACGTTCGCACCGTTCCGCGCTGGGCAAAGAAAGACTTATCAAAGCCATTAATGAAACAAGAAATATCTTAAAAATTCCGTCAAATTATCTTGTGGGAATTCTGCCGGCTTCCGATACCGGCGCTTTTGAATGCGCCATGTGGTCGCTTTTGGGCCCCAAGCCGGTCACCGTTTTGGTTTGGGAGAGTTTTTCCGAAGGCTGGGCGACGGACGTTAACAAACAATTGAAACTCAACCCCATGATTATCAAGGCCGATTACGGGAAAATTCCTGATCTGAGCAAAGTGGATTGGAAAACGGATGTGGTTTTTGTGGCCAACGGCACCACCAGCGGCGTGCGCATTCCTGACTGGAACTGGATTCCCGCCAGCCGCGAAGGCCTGTCTTTATGCGACGCCACAAGTTACGCGTTTGCCAACGAAATTGACTGGAGCAAAATCGATGTTCTTACATATTCCTGGCAGAAATGTCTGGGAGGCGAAGCCGCGCACGGCATGATGATTTTAAGTCCGAAAGCTGTCGCGCGCCTGGAATCTTACACGCCGCCCTGGCCGATGCCCAAGATTTTCCGTCTGAAAAAAGGCGACAAAGTCAATAAGGCGATTTTCGACGGCGATGTCATCAACACGCCTTCCATGATTTGCGTGGAAGATTATTTGGACGCGCTGAATTGGGCCGCCAAAATCGGCCTTGATGGTTTATTCAAGAGAAGCCGCGCCAATTTAAAAGTTGTGGAAGACTGGGTGACCAAAACCGACTGGATTGAATTTCTGGCGGATGATCCCAAGGTCCGTTCCAACACCTCCGTTTGCCTTTCGGTTACGCATCCGAAAGTTGCCGCGCTCGACGCGGACGCGAAAAGCAAATTTCTCAAAAGCATCGCGTCGGATTTAAGCAAAAAGAATATCGCGCATGACATCAATTCTTATAAGGACGCTCCCGCCGGTTATCGTTTCTGGTGCGGCCCGACAATTGAAGAAGCGGATATCAAAAACGCGCTGGCGGAGCTGGAAAAAGTTTTCAACGAAAAGGTCAAAACACTTTAATCCAGGAAGAATATTTTACATAATACGGGAATTACCGGACGTAATTCCCGTATTATCTGTTAAGTTACAGGAAAGTATATACTAATGGCTAACGTCGCGGTTATCGGCACACAGTGGGGTGATGAGGGCAAGGGTAAAGTCGTCGATCTTTACGCTGAACAAGCGGATGTAATCGCCCGTTTTCAGGGAGGAAATAACGCCGGACACACGCTGGTTGTTGGCGGCAGGAAAACCATATTGCATTTAATTCCTTCGGGGATTTTACATGAAAACAAAATATGCATTATCGGTAATGGAGTTGTTGTCGATCCGGCGGTTCTGCTTCAGGAAATAGAGGAATTGCACAAAGGCGCTCTTTTTCCGCCGAGCACAAAGCTGATGGTGAGCGAAAGAGCTCATTTAATCATGCCCTACCATCGCAGTATTGACCAGGCGCGCGAAGCGCACAATTCCGGGAAAAAAATCGGTACAACAGGAAGAGGAATAGGTCCGGCTTACGAAGATAAGGTGGCGCGCACGGGAATACGGGTGATTGATCTCTACAACGAAGAGACCCTCAGGGAAAAGCTGCGCCGCGCTCTGGAGGAAAAAAACTTTTTGCTGAAGAGGTTGTTCGGACAGAAGCCGCTTGACGAAAATAAAATCGCCGCTGAATGTTTTGCCTTTGCCGTTAAGTTGAAACCATACGTTGCCGACACTTCTTTGATTTTGGAAAAGGCGCAACGCGACGGAAAGAAAATTCTTTTCGAAGGAGCGCAGGGTTCCCAGCTTGACGTTGATTTCGGGACATATCCCTATGTAACTTCTTCCAACACCGCGGCAGGCAACGCTTCCTGCGGCAGCGGCATTGGAGCCAGCGCCATAAATAAAGTTGTGGGCATCTGCAAGGCTTACACGACCAGAGTGGGTGAAGGGCCTTTTCCGACGGAACTGCATGACGAAATTGGCGAACACATGCAGAAAGTCGGACAGGAATTCGGCGCCACGACCGGGCGGAAACGCCGCTGCGGCTGGCTGGACATGGTCTTGGTGAGACAGGCTGTCCGTGTTTCCGGAATCAATGCTCTGGCGATTACCAAACTCGATGTTCTGACCGGCCTGGATAAAATAAAAATCTGCGTGGGATATAAAACGGCAAGCGGTGAATACACCCATGCGGTGCCGGCTGATATGAGTATTCTTTCTCAGAGCCGTCCTGTCTATGAAGAATTCGCGGGATGGAAAGAAGATATTTTACACGCGCGAAAAATGACGAATCTCCCGCTTAACGCGCAAAAATATCTGAAACGCATGGGAGAACTCGCCGGGACAAAAATAATTCTGGTTTCGGTCGGTTCAGGAAGAGAGGAAACAATTTCACTGCAGGACCCCTTTTCTGGTTGAAATTGTGTTAGTTTCTCCTTGACACTCACCTGACTTGCTGTTAAGAGGGCACGTTCTAAAATAACCGAAAAAGTGGGCCGTTAGCTCAGAGGTAGAGCAGCGGACTTTTAATCCGTTGGCCGCGGGTTCAATCCCCGCACGGCCCACCAGAAGTAAAAACAGGTTGCGATTTTATGATTGCAACCTGTTGCTGTTTTTAGAGCCAATTGTGACTAATTTGTAACTACTTTCAGAGATTTTATTTTGTGTTTCGTTAAAAGCCTGCCTTTTCTCTGCGGCTTCCTTCAAATCTTCCTGGGAAACAATGTTGTAACGGTCAAACACGCTTCTTGTCTTGTGTCCGGAGAGAGTCAGGGCCGCTCTTTCAGGAACACTGGCGCGAATCACGTTTCTCACAGCATTTTGCCCGAGGTTGCGAAACAGCAGCACTGGTTGATGAATTTTGGCACAGGCTGTATTCCATGACTTTCTGAAGCAGCTTATTTTTCCCCCGTGCCGCCAGAAACGTTTCTTTCTCATCTGGTCACCGTTGATAAGGTAACAGCATCAACACAGAGGCAGTCGTCAGGATGTTCAGGATTTCAAACGCGTCATTGAATATTTCCACAAGCCCGCCAGCGCTCTGGCTGCCGCTTCAGGCGAAGTAAAAACCGGAATTGAATCTCCGGCAACGCCGGATATTTCGCTCGCGAAATCGGCATTCCCGACAACTGTTATCACAAAAGGTTTACTCTCGGGAAGTTGCGCGCGTATCGCCTCCGGGTTGCCAAAAACGTCCGCGAGTTTTACTCCCGTTTGTTTAACAGCTTTTATAAAGGAATAAGGAACGGCGATTATCAAAAGCAGCATATCCACCAGAGGGTCATTTATCACCATAGGCGTCAGCTTATTAAAAAGCCCGGACGGCCCCAGATCCAGAGGATTTTTTACATTCATCCACTCAGGCGAAATTGCGCGCACCTGCTTAACTGTTGACGGGGATAGCGGCTTTATAACCAACCCGTTGGAGACGGCAATATCAGTGGCCAGCGCTCCCATGCTGCCGCTGGAGGTGACGATTCCGAGGCGATTGCCCTTTGGCAACGGCTGGGTGGTAAATGCCTTCACCAGCTCAATCAGATGCGGCAGACTTTCTGCCCGCAGCGTTCCGGTTTGGGCAAAGATGCCGTTATAAATCTCATCTTCACCGGAGAGACTTCCCGTATGTGACGCCGTCGCCTGTTTCCCCTCCTGTGTCCTTCCGCTTTTTAAGATAATGACCGGTTTCTTTTTCGTGACGCGGCGCAGCGTTTCGTATAGACGCCGGCCGTCCGCCGCGCCTTCAAGATACATCCCGATAACTTTGGTAGTCGGATCGTCATGAAGATAATCCAGCATGTCGCATTCATTGACGTCTATTCTGTTCCCCAGAGTAATGGCTTTGGACACATAGATTCTGTGCTGGTAAATAAAGTCCAACAGGATATTGCCGAATACGCCGCTCTGGGCGATGATGGAAAGAGGGCCGGGCGTCAAGGATTCTTCAATCAATTCAACAGACGCGAATTTATTGTTCGTGTTTATCACGCCGACACAATTGGGGCCGATAACCCGGAGACCGAGCCGTTTGGCTATTGTCATGATATTTTCCTGCAAGGCGATGCCCTTTTCGTCGGTTTCGGCAAAGCCGGCGCTCTCGATGATTACATGTTTTATGCCGCGGGCGCCGATTTCCTCTAGGGTGGCAGGAACCGCGTTTGCCGGCACAATGACGATTGCCAGGTCAACGGGATCGGGCACATCAGCAATTTTTTTATAAACTTTCATGCCGTTGATCTTGCCCCCGGATGGATTTACTAAAAAAGTCCGGTCTCCCCAGCCGTATTCCTTTAAAAAAGGGGGGAGGCCGCTCCCGAACCCCATGGATCTGCGGGCGCCCGCGATTACGATACCTTTAGGATTAAAAAAACTGCGAAAATCATCTGCCGACATGAAAGCACTCCAAAAAATTATTGAGTTGTCCCAGGACAACTTATGCAAATAAAAGAGACTGAAAAATAATCTGTGTAAATGGATTTTTTTCAGATTGCCGCCAAATCAAAGCGGCCCTCATACATAACAGCGAGTTGGGAAATTGTCAAAGCCCAGTTCGCCAAAGACATTGTAACTAATTTGTACCCGTCATGGCCTAAAAAATAACCAAACACAATCCAGAAAAATCAATCATTTTTATCTTTTATCAAAGAACACAATTTTTTATTTTTGCCAAACTTGGATTACGTTGATTTTAGATTCTGGTTTCCACCGTCTTCTAAAGGCGAAAATGATGTTTAAAGAATTCTCTTTGTTCATCAGTCGGCGCGAAAGCCGGTGAATGCCGGAGTCTTTTATCGTTGACACATCCAGGCAAGGGAGGGTATAATCTTTTCCCGTAATTAAAAGCTCCAAATATCGAAAATCTTTACTGGAAACAGTTAAAATAATATTTCAAAACTAGGCTTCATTGCGTGCCATCTGGACACTAAAAGGGAAAAGCGCGATTATGGCAGGAAAAACAGCAGGAATTAAAAGCTGGCCTCAGGATGATCGCCCCAGAGAAAAATTGCTTAAAAAAGGCGCGGGAGCGTTGAGCAATTCCGAGCTTCTGGCAATACTTTTACGCACCGGCGTTAAAGGAAACAGCGCCATTGATTTAGCCAGAAAAATGTTGGCTAAATTCGGTACGTTTCGCAACATGAGTCATACCGATGCGCGGGAATGGGAAGAATTCAAAGGCTTAGGCCCGGCAAAAATCGCGCAGATAAAAGCGGCACTCGAAATCGGCAAGCGTTTCCGCGAAGACGAAGTTCTTCCCGCAAAACAAAAAATTGCCACAGCAAAAGAAGTTGTCGATATTATCATGCCGCAAATGCGCGATTTGAAAACCGAGGTTTTCAAAGTTGTCTATCTCAACAGCAACAATAAAATAATCGATATTGCCGATGCCGCTTATGGCACAGTCAATCAGGCCGCGCCAATTGTGCGGGAGATCATTCATTCCGCCCTGCAGAAATTCGCCGCCGCAATTATCTGCGTGCACAATCATCCCAGCGCCAACATCGCGCCCAGCGCGGAAGATAAAAAAATAACCGGCGAGCTTTCCGCCGCGGCAAAGCTTTTGGGCATCCGCATGCTCGATCACATCATCATCGGTGACGGCAACTATTTTAGCTTTGCGGATGAGGGGGTAATGGGGTAAAAGATAGATATGGCGAATCAGACTCCTGAACAGATAGCCCGTGATAATATCGATAAACAATTAATCGAATGCGGCTGGATTATCCAGAGTAAGAAGCAAATCAATCTGCAAGCCGGGCCTGGCGTTGCTGTTAAGGAATATCAGACGGCCAGCGGCCCCGCGGATTATGTTTTGTTTGTGGATGGCAAGCCGGTCGGCATCATTGAAGCCAAAAAAGAAGAAGAGGCGGTTCATTTAACAGTTCATGAAGATCAATCCAAAGATTATGCCGACAGCAAACTAAAACATCTTGATAACGATCCTCTGCCTTTTGTCTATGAAAGCACCGGAGCCGTCACCCGCTTTACCGATTATCGCGATCCCAAGCCGCGTTCCCGCCCGCTTTTTACCTTTCACCGTCCGGAAACACTAAGAGACTGGCTAAAACAAGATAATACTTTGCGTCGCCGGATATTTGATATTCCTGTTTTACAAACCACGGGTTTGCGGGATTGCCAGATCAAAGCGATAAACAATCTGGAGAATTCCTTCCGCTCAAGTCAACCGAAAGCCCTTATTCAAATGGCAACAGGTTCAGGCAAAACCTTTACCGCCATCACGGCGATTTATCGCCTCCTCACCTATTCAAAGGCAAGGCGGGTGTTATTTTTGGTCGATACCAGAAACCTGGGCGAGCAGGCCGAACAGGAGTTCATGGCCTATGTGCCCAATGATGATAACCGCAAGTTTTCCGAACTCTACGGTGTGCACCGACTGAAATCCGGTTTTGTGCCGACCGACAATCAGGTTTATATCAGCACGATTCAGCGCCTGTATTCGATTCTTAAAGAAGAAGAATTGGATGATAAAGCAGAAGAGGCCAACCCCGCGGAAATCCGCTGGGAAGGTCGCCAACCCCTGCCGGTTGGCTACAATCCGAAATTGCCCATCGAGTTTTTCGATTTCATTGTGATTGACGAATGCCACCGCAGCATTTACAACCTTTGGAAGCAGGTGCTCGATTACTTTGACGCTTTCTTAATCGGCCTTACCGCCACGCCCGACAACCGGACGTTTGGCTTTTTCAACCAGAACATCGTCAGCGAATACACGCACGAACAGGCCGTGACCGACGGCGTCAACGTCGGCAGCGATGTTTATATCATTGATACCGAAATTACGAAAAAAGGCGGCAATATCTGGAAAGGTCAGTATGTGGATCGCCGCGAAAAGCTCACGCGCAAAAAGCGCTGGGAGCAATTGGATGAAGACGTCAGCTACACCGGCAAACAGCTTGATAACGATGTTGTCAATCCCAACCAGATCCGCACGGTTATCCGCGCCTTCAAAGAGCATCTGCCGGAAATGTTTCCCGACCGCGTCAATGAAAAAGACGAATTTGAAGTGCCCAAAACGCTCATCTTCGCCAAGACCGACAGCCACGCCGACGATATCATTCAAATCGTCCGGGAAGAATTTGGCGAAGAAAACCGGTTCTGCAAAAAAATAACTTATAACAGCGACGACCCCAAAAGCATTCTGGCGCAGTTTCGCAACGCCTATCACCCGCGCATTGCCGTGACTGTGGATATGATTGCCACCGGCACCGATGTCCGGCCGCTGGAATGTCTGCTTTTCATGCGGGATGTCAAAAGCCGCAACTACTTTGAGCAGATGAAAGGCCGGGGCACACGCACGATTACTCTGGACGATCTGAAGAAAGTAACGCCCACCGCCAGATACACCAAAGACCATTACGTCATTGTCGATGCCATCGGCGTGACTAAAAGTTTGAAAACCGACAGCCGCCCGCTGGAGAAAAAACCGGGCGTGCCGCTGAAAGATTTGCTCGCGGCCATTGCGGTGGGGCAAGGGATGAAGACCTGTTTACCTCTTTAGCCAACCGCTTAACGCGTCTGGAAAAACAGCTAAGCACAAAGGAACAGGAAAATTTTGCCCAGAAGGCAAAAAATAAAACCATTAAGCAGGTGGTTAAAGAACTCCTCAACGCTTACAACCCGGATACTCTGGAAGAAATTCGGCTGAAAATAGACAAGGAAAATCCCGACGCGCCGCCGGTGGAAAAAGAAGAAAAAGTCAAAATAATAAATGAAGAATTACAAAATCAGGCGGCAAGCACTTTTACCGGCGATCTCAATGATTACATTGAAAACGTGCGCAAGGCGCATGAGCAGATTATTGATACTATTAATCCCGACAAGCTTGTAGCGGCAGGCTGGGACAAGGACAACAAAGGCCGGGCCGAAGAACTGATCAAAACCTTTGCCGAATGGATTGCGAAGCACAAAGACGAAATCACCGCTCTGCAAATCTTTTACAGCCAGCCTTACCGCAGACGCGAACTCACCTACAAAATGATTCGCGAACTGGTGGATGCGATTGTGGCCGATAAACCAACGCTTGCGCCGTTAAACGTGTGGCATGCCTACGAACTTCTGGAGCGTGTGAGCGGCCAGCCCAGAAATGAACTGGTGGCGCTGGTTTCGCTCATTCGCAAAGTCGCGGGACTTGATGCCACGCTTACGTCTTATGACAAAACCGTGGATAAGAATTTCCAAAACTGGGTTTTCAAAAAACAGGCGGGCACTTTAAAATTCAACGAAGAGCAAATGCTTTGGTTAAGAATGATTAAAGACCATATCGCGGCATCGGTGTCTTTTAGCGTTGATGATTTGGATTACACGCCTTTCGACGCGCAGGGTGGAAAAGGAAAAATGTGGCAGTTATTCGGGAATGACACTGAAAGTATTATCAATGAACTGAACGAGGCACTGGCGGCTTAACCGCCTTGCCATCCCATGTCGTCATACCGGCGCAGGCCGGTATCCAGCTTATTAATAATCCTGGATTCCGTGTCGCGCTTCGCTTGCACGGAATGACAAAAAATAAAGGACAAGGCAGTAGCAATATCAAATGAGTAAAAATCAGGAAATACCGAATGGATGGGCGTTAGTTAAATTAAGCGATCTCGTAGTTGATCCTAAAAAAGATTTAGTGGATGGACCATTTGGTTCAGATTTAAAAGCTGATGAATATACGGATAGTGGCGTACCTGTTTTTAAAATTCAAAATATTAAAGCGAATCAATTCTTAGATAAAAAAATCAATTATATAAAAAAAGAAAAGGCAAAGAGTCTTTCGCGACACTCCTTCATTTCTGGAGATCTTATTATTACTAAACTTGGTTACCCACTGGGTTTATGTTGCAAAGTACCAGAAAAGTATAAGTACGGTATAATTGTCGCTGATTTAATGAGGCTACGCCCAAATAAAATGGTCGTTTATGATCAATTTCTTATTTACGCTATTAATTGTAATGTAGTGCAAAACCAATTCAAGGCAATTACCAAAGGAACTACCAGGCCAAGGGTAAATCTTACAATTGTACGAGATATTGAATTGGCCCTTCCTCCCCTTCTCGAACAGCAGCGCATTGTCGCCAGGATAGAAGAACTGTTCAGCAGTTTGGATAAAGGCATCGAAAGTCTCAAAACCGCCCAGCAACAACTAAAAATCTATCGCCAGTCCGTCCTCAAATGGGCATTTGAAGGTAAACTGACAAATAAAAATGTAAAAGAAGGTGAATTGCCGGAGGGGTGGAAGTGGTTGAAGTTAGACGATGTTGTTGATGAATTTGTCCGAGGTCCTTTTGGCGGTTCATTGAAAAAAGAATGTTTTGTCCCCAAAGGTTACAAAGTATATGAACAAAAAAATGCAATTTACCAATCAACGGAACTCGGAAAATATTTTATTAATGAAAATAAATTTAAAGAATTAATAAGATTTAAAGTTAAACCCTATGATTTTATTGTTAGTTGTTCTGGTACTATTGGCAAGCTTTTTATGATTCCTGAAAAAGCGCCCAAAGGTATAATAAATCAGGCCCTCTTGATCATTAGAATAAACAGAGATTTGCTCTTAGAAAAGTTTTTTATGCATTTATTTACTTCTTCGTTTTTTCAAAGGCTTATTATTAAGGATGCAAAAGGCACTGCTATGCTGAATTTGGCAGGCGTAAAAGATATGAAATTAGTGCCAGTTTTGCTTCCTCCCATCCGAGAACAACAAGCCATTGTCGCTGAAATCGAATCCCGCCTTTCCGTTTGTGACAAAATCGAGGAGAGCATTGAACAAAGCCTCAAACAGGCCGAAGCCCTGCGCCAGAGCATCCTAAAGAAAGCCTTCGAAGGCAAACTCTTCTCCCAAGACCCCAACGACGAACCAGCATCAAAACTACTCGAGCGCATCAAAGTGGAAAGAGAGAAGACAGCCATTAAAAAACGGAGCAAAAACTAATGTATTTGTTTATGGACGAATCCGGCTGTCTGGGATTTGATTTCACCAAAAAGAAAACATCAAAATATTTTGTGGTGACTTGTCTATTTACAATGAACAAAAGGCCACTCGAAAAAATTGTCAAAAAGGTTCACGGTGGTCTGCGCAAAAATTTGCGTAAACATTCCGGCGTTCTGCATTGCACCAAGGAGAAAAAAGTAACCCGTCAGCGGCTCTTAAATTTACTCCAAACAAAAGACTGCTCTATAATGAGCATTTATCTTAACAAGAAAAAAGTCTATACACACCTTCAAGACGAAAAACACGTTTTGTATAATTATGTGACCAATATTTTATTGGATAGAATATTTTCCAAACGTTTTGCGCCGGAAACAGAACATGTAGCGTTGGTTGCTTCAAAGCGTGAGACCAACAAGTTTCTTAATGAAAATTTTTCAAGTTATCTTAACCGCAAGGTTACAAATACGCATAAGATTAAATTTACAGTGCAGATTAAAACACCGGCTGAAGAAAAAAGCCTGCAAGTTGTTGATTTTGTGAGCTGGGCGATATTTCACAAATACGAATACGGCGATGATAGCTATTATAAGCTAATAAGAGAGAAGATTATGGAGGAAAATCCGCTTTTCCCCTAAAATGCAAAACCCCATGCGCTATTTACGAGTAACCATCCGGATACCCACGCATGAGGACTTACTTGCGGCTAAAATATGGGCTTTTCGTCATGAAAAGTCAAGAGTAAATTTGGTTGGTAGCGAAAATCGCATATAGATGATATAAATATTATAATGAAATAAGGAACTTGTGAAGCATGAACGAAAATACATCCGGTATTATCAGTAAGATATGGAGCTTCTGCCATACATTGCGCGACGACGGCGTAAGCTATGGCGATTATCTGGAACAGCTTACATATTTACTTTTTTTAAAAATGGCGGACGAGTATTCAAAGCCGCCACATAATAGAAAACTGGATGTGCCCAAGCAATATAATTGGGAAAGCCTGACAGCAAAAAGCGGCGCGGCACTGGAAGTGCATTATACGACATTGCTGCGTGAGCTTTCACGTGCCAAGGGGATCCTAGGGCAAATTTTCACCAAGAGCCAAAACAAAATTCAAGACCCGGCCAAACTCTACAAACTCATTGATATGATTAACAAAGAGCAATGGACGTTGATGGGTGCGGATCTCAAAGGAAAGATTTATGAAGGCCTTTTGGAAAAGAATGCCGAAGATACCAAAAGTGGTGCGGGGCAGTATTTTACGCCGCGGCCTTTGATTAAAGCGATGGTTGCCTGCATCCGGCCCGAGCCCGGGAAAACCATAGCCGACCCGGCCTGCGGCACGGGAGGATTTTTCCTGGCGGCTTATGATTACATTGCCGATTCCAAAAACTTCTCCTTGACCAAAGCACAAAAAGAATTTTTGAAAAATTCAACTTTTTACGGAAACGAAATTGTGGCTGGTGCACGACGCCTGGCATTAATGAATATGTTTCTGCATAATATCGGCGATATTGATTCCGAAACTTTTATTCTGCCGACCGATTCGCTGGTTGCCGAACCAAGGTTTCGCGTTGATTATGTGCTGACCAATCCTCCTTTCGGCAAGAAAAGTAGCATGACGTTTACCAATGAAGAAGGCGAGCAGGAAAAAGAAGACTTGACTTACAATCGTCAAGATTTCTGGGCGACAACCAGCAATAAACAACTAAATTTCGTTCAGCATATTCGCACAATGCTGAAAACCACCGGCAAGGCGGCGGTTGTTGTGCCGGACAATGTTTTGTTTGAAGGCGGCGCTGGCGAAACCGTCCGTAAAAAATTATTGGAAACAACCGATTTGCATACAATCCTGCGCCTTCCCACAGGCATATTTTATGCGCAAGGCGTCAAAGCGAATGTTTTGTTTTTCGATAACAAACCGGCCAGCAAAGACCCATGGACGCAAGACGTTTGGATTTACGATTACCGCACCAATATCCGCCATACTCTGAAGAAATCGCCTTTGAAGTTTGAAGACCTTCAGGACTTTATAAAATGTTACAATCCGGCGAACCGCCAAAAACGTAAAGAAACATGGAATCCAGAGAAGAATCCCGAAGGACGCTGGCGCAAATTTACATATGAAGAAATCATCGCTCGCGACAAAACAAGCCTTGATATTACCTGGCTGAAAGACAAAAGCCTTGCCGATTTGGACAATCTGCCCGACCCGGATGTCCTGGCAAACGATATTATTGAAAATCTTGAAGCAGGGATAGAAAGCTTTAAGGTGATAATGGAGAAATTGAATAATAAATAGGATGGCAGTGTGCAACGTCTGAATGTAAGACAATCACAGATTAGAGAATGCATTGAAAAATCGTGATCACCGAATAAATCAGGGTCGAATCTTTATTCTTGACATTTCGTTTAGCCGAAAAAATATAAATAGAATGCGCGGAACATAAAACCAATTATATTAAAGATATATTGTCTCTTATCAATCAAGAAACCGTTCAATCATTTAAGACAGATCATTCTTAACTTGTGCCTACAATAACATCCGTAATATCAATCAGTTAATCTAGATAAAACAAAACAAATAATGCGACACACGTTTGTCGTCCTGTCATTGAATTATCAATAAAAAAAGTTTAGATTTTGGCGTAAAAGGGAGCAGGAACATTTTTTGTAAATTATTCAACGAAAGGGGCAGAAAGTGACGGACAAGATCATTACCGGCACAATAAAAAATAATGAAACGGGTGAAGTTTATGATATCGTGCCTTTTTATTATTTTACCCATGGTGCTGAGCTCAACACCATTGTAAAAATTCTTTCCGTAAAGTCAACGTTTAACGAGAAAGCTGAACCCGCCATACAGGTTAACATTGATTGCCTGGCACTCGACAGTATCGGCAATGTATTTAAGTTAAATCTGTATTTTCTCCCTGAATGTCTTGAAGATCAAAAGATAATTGTCGCGGAAATTACCGAAGGTAAAATCATGACCGCAACCGGCCGCTATTCTATTCTCACGAATGATAAAGGCTCTGTTATGCTTATTGATCCGCAATATTCGCCATTGCCGCCAGAATACTCCCTTGAAGAAGTGGAAGAAGCCTTCCGGATAAATAATCAATATAACAAAAACCGGTTGAATTAGTTTTAAGCTGAGGAGCAGGCTATCATGAAAAAAGACCGCTTACAGATTGCGGTGAAGCATGCAAAAGTCCTCTTTAAAAAAATTATGGATAAATATGACCAATTGGGCGGGTACCTGGTGCTTTCATCAGAAACAGATCAGTGCAACATCTCAGATGACCCGACCATCATATTAAAAAGCTTACCCGATTTAATTGAAGATTCCGAAAACAAAAAATTTGTGCTCGATTTAATTGAACAAATATCCCAGCTGGAAAAAGATAAACAGGCAATATCGCAAACATCTCTGAATAAATTAGCAAAACTAACCAAAGACCTGAATACATTCAAAGATAACCTGATTGTTAAAAAAGATACATTTGTAGAGATACGTTTTTCCAAACAGAATCTTGAACAGATTTTTGAAATGCAGAAAGACCCTCTCGTATCCCAGGAGCATACACCTCAAAGCAGAGCGTCAATACGTATTGTGCTTGGAACATTGGAAGAACTTTATCAGGATAGCGAAAAATATGTTTAGCAATATCGTTCGAGAAAGAAAATTCGGGTCAGGTATTGAAAAATCAGTTTCAGCATTAAAATTAGGGACAAGAAAACGTGGTCGCATCTTTATTCTTGACATTTCGATAGATGAAAGAGGCTATTATAAAATATAATTATATGTTATCAATAAACAGCATTTGCATTGAAGTATAAACTTAATTTTGAACGATATTCTATGCCCCTTGAAATCGAGCGAAAGTTTCTTGTAAGTGGAGATGGATGGCGAAATGGCGAAGGTATCCGCTGTATCCAGGGCTATCTCAATACTGATAAAGAACGCACCGTTCGTGTGCGGCTGGGCGGCGATAAAGCTTTTCTGACAATCAAGGGCTTGACAACTGGTGCGACGCGCGAGGAGTATGAATATGAAATCCCAACCGCCCATGCCCAAGATTTATTAAAGTTGTGCGAAGGACCGCTCATCGAAAAGATTAGATACAAAATTGCATGCGACGGTCTGATTTGGGAGATAGATGAATTCCTGGGCGAGAACGCAGGGCTGATTCTGGCGGAAGTGGAGCTTCAGAAGGAAAACCAAGTCTTTGAACGTCCTTCCTGGCTGGGCGAGGAAGTTACGCATGATGAGCGTTATTTTAATTCAAACCTCTGCTCATATCCATATTCTAAATGGCCAAAAGGTAAAAAATAAAAGACGTAATCGCGGTTAAATCTTTTATTTTAATTATCGCCAATGTGTTGGCTGTATAACAATTCGGGGGACATAAAGCATAATTCGATCCGCATAATAATATTTACAAGGGTTGAATAACTTGCATTTTCAGGAGATATTTGAGCCATGATAAATAAAGAACGCTACATTAGCGTTTTAACCAAATTATTAAATGACTATTACAGGGAAATTAAACGGACAGGTTCTGAGTCTAAAGAAAGCAAAAAATATATTGACGGTTATCTGACCGCGGCCAGGGCCTTAAATCTATTCCAATATGAAGAGTTAAAGGATATCATTGAAAAGATTCATTTAAAGGCTTTTGGAAAAACTATTCAGGAAAGAAGAATGTCAGGATTAAGAGAGTCTTCTCCCGATGATGAATTCCTGAAAATTCCGACATATATTCGAGAGGGCATTCGTTAAATAATAAATAGCTTGATTGTGCGTGCATACAGCAATGCGGGGACATAATACTTAATTATCTATATTGAATTCTATTTGATTTTAATATCAATAATAAACGGATTGATTCCGCTAAGGAGGTTAACATGGAATTAACAGCCGCGATTAAAGGAAGACGAAGTATTCGTAAATTCAAACCGCAGGATGTGCCCAGAAATTTAATTATGGAGATTCTGGAGACGGCGCGCTGGTCGCCATCGTGGGGGAATACACAGCCCTGGGATTTATACATACTGACGGGCAAGATTCTGGCAAAATTCAAAGAAATGAATCTCCAGCAAACGCTGGCCGGCGCGGAAATCGCGTCCGACGTGCCTATGCTCACGCAATGGCCTGACGCCATGAAAGCCAGGTATGGCCAGCTGGGCAAAATCGTTTTATCAGCGCAGGGCATAAAAAGAGAAGATAAAGACGCGCGCGATAAATACTATCAGAATATGGTTTCTGTTTTCGACGCCCCCTGTCTTATTCTGGCCTGTATTTCACGGGATAATCTTGTAGAATACCAGATGCTGGATATCGGCATTATCGCTCAAACAATCTGCCTGGCGGCGCACGACAAAGGTCTCGGTACCTGTCTTTTGGCCGCGGCCGCGCGTTACCCCGCTGAAATCAGAAAGATAGCGGCAATTCCCGATGATAAGAAAATTGTCGTGGGCATCGCTGTGGGCTATCCTGACACATCATCCCCTCTTAACAATTTCGCGCGGGAAAGAGCGAAGCTCGATGAATTTGTCCATTGGATGGAATAGACAACAATTTGTTGGAGTTTAAAAAGGGGACGGCTACAATTACCTGATTTAATCCGTCAAAAGCCTTTAAACTTTAAGCCGGCAAGACAAAACTGGTTTACGGGCTATATGATTTAACGCTTGAAGAAATAGCCATTGTGAAAAATGGCTAATATTCAGGCGCTCTTGACATTTACCTATATTTACATATACTCATGCAAATGTAAAAAATCATGGTGTCATGCAAGGAAATATATGGAACAAATAATCAAAATTCACATAAAAAAATTGCCTGAGGGAGTTTATTTAGCAACATCAAAAGATGTGCCGGGTTTGGTTGCCCAGGGCCGCACAGCTACCGAAACGCTGGAAATCGCCCGCGATGTTGCCAAGAAACTGCTGGAGGCCAGAGCTCAACGCAACAACAAGATAAAAATTTCCGAAATAAAAGATTCTTTCGATTACCCGATGATTGTGAGCGCATAAAAGGTGGGACGATTAGCAGGTTTCCGGTGTCGCGAAATTATAAAGCGCCTTAAATCTTTTGGCTTTGCTTTTGACCGGCAAGCCGCGGGAAGTCACGAAATCTGGTACAATCACTCTAAAAATCGCTATACAACTATACCTAATCATCCGGGCGATATGCCGGAGGGAATATTGAGAGCAATATTAAGAGAAGCCGGCATCACACCTAATGTTTTCTTGAAAAAGAAATAGTATTTTGCGAACTCCGAAAAAGTCAGGACTATTTCGGAGTAGCGGGTGATATAGTCAAACCTTAATTATTGAAAATTGTAACATTTGTCAGGCTTATCAGGTTAAGAGATTGCTTCGCTCATAGTATTTGCTTGCAATGACAAGAAGGTAGGGATTGCCCTGCATCCCCGAGCATTTACCGGGCGCGCTGTTGTCTTTACTTCACGCAGGATGATGAAAAAACGTGGGGTGTTAGAACAAAAAACAAAAACTATGGCCGATTACTCTAACACAATCTGTCTAACTCTAAAGATACGATCCACAAATATCTTTATCGTAATCCGTTATTCCCAATACTCAGTCATCTCAGAAAGGAGCAGTTAAATGCAGGCATTTCATGATTTTATCATCTGGCTCAATGGTTACCTCTGGGGACCGCCGATTCTGGTACTTCTGTTTGGCACTCATCTTTTTCTGACATTCCGTCTACGTTTTATTCAACGCTATGTCGGCCTCGGTATCAAGTTATCCTTTAAAAAAGATACGAGCGGAGAAGGTGACGTCAGTCAGTTCGGCGCCCTGACCACAGCCCTGGCCGCCACCATCGGCACAGGGAACATTGTCGGTGTCGCCACGGCCGTCACGCTGGGAGGGCCCGGAGCGGTTCTTTGGATGTGGCTGACCGGCGTGTTTGGAATATCCACAAAATACAGCGAGGCCCTGCTGGCGGTTAAATACAGGGTCAAGACTTCCGACGGCACCATGCTGGGAGGGCCGATGTATGCCCTGGAAAAAGGCCTGAAAATGAAATGGCTTGCCGTGCTGTTCTGCATCTTTACCGCCATCGCGTCTTTTGGTATCGGCAACATGACACAGGCGAACTCCATCTCGGCTCTTGCGGGGAATACCTTGAATCTTTCTCCCTATATAACCGGCGTGATGATGACGATACTTGTGGGAATCGTCATCATCGGAGGGATAAAATCCATAGCCCGCGTCTGTGAAAAGCTGGTTCCCTTTATGGCAATTTGCTACGTTATAGGTTGCTTGATTATCTTGGCGCTCAACGCCAATTACATAGTGCCCGCCATCGCTCTGATCGTAAAATCAGCCTTTACCCCTCATGCCGCCGGCGGAGGCTTTATCGGCGCTACTGTTTTGATGGCCACCAGATATGGGATTGCCCGCGGCATGTTTTCCAATGAATCGGGTTTAGGGTCTGCTCCCATCGCCGCCGCCGCCGCGCAGACAAAAAATCCTATCCGCCAGGCTCTCGTATCCGCCACCGGAACCTTTTGGGATACAGTGGTAATTTGCCTGATGACCGGCCTAGTGCTGGTGACCACCATTATGAAATATCCGAATATCTCCGAAGGATTGAACGGCGCGGAAGTTACCAACGCGGCTTTCTCACAAATACCGGTAATCGGGCCAATAGTCCTTACTGTCGGACTTTTCACTTTTGTGTACTCTACTATTTTAGGCTGGTCTTATTACGGGGAAAGGGGGGTGGAATACCTCTTCGGAAAAAAGGGCATCAAACCCTATCGTATTTTATTTACGCTGGGAGTATTTGTGGGAGCTACGGCATCACTGCCGCTGGTATGGGATTTTTCAGATGCCGCGAACGCGCTCATGGCCATTCCCAATCTGGTGGCATTGCTGCTATTAAGCGGTGTCATAGTAAAGGAGACGAAAGAGTATCTCTGGGAGCATAACCTGGATAAGGATGGGCCTTTGATCAACGATGAAACGCGGGCCAAGTAATTCCTCGCAAAAGGAAACCAGTTTTAGCAACCGGCGAAAAAAGGGAAGTCTCTATTCCTGACGTTTTGCTCGCGGAGCGAAAAAGGCAAAGGTTTGTTTGAGGCAAGAGAATATCGGGGACGTTTTCTGCTTTGGTTAATGTATGATGCCGATTTAAAGAAATATTTGTCATCATTAAGTGTTTGTTGAAATATTACAATGATTTGCAGCAGGCAAACGCCGTTGGGGAACATCCATATTTTGCGGCCAAGATTTTCTTGACACGTAAGAGTGCCCACTTTATACTCACGTCCGCAAAACTTAAGGTTCTTATTAAAAATCATAAGGACAATTTGTTTTGGAGCTGTGCCGTGAAAGTAAGTGTCCGGTTTTGTCCGGATACTCTCTAATAAAAAGTTACGGAAACAAACAGGAGGTTTTATGTATCGGATTGATCTGTTGAACAAGATTTCGAAAAAAGGCTTGAGTGTTTTCACCGACAAGTACGAGTATCACGCTGATATCTCCGATCCCGACGGAATAATGGTGAGAAGCAAGGAAATGAAAGACATGACTCTGCCTTCAAGTGTTAAAGCCATTGCTCGCGCCGGCGCCGGCGTCAACAATATTCCTATCGACAAATGTTCCGAGAAAGGAATTGTTGTTTTCAATACCCCCGGAGCAAACGCGAACGGTGTCAAGGAATTGGTCATCTTGGGCATGATCTTGGCGGCCCGCCACGTTGCGGACGGTATTATCTGGGCTAAAGGTCTTGTAGGCCAGGGTGATAAAGTGCCCGATCTCATCGAAAAGGGCAAAGCCCAGTTTGTCGGCACGGAAATCCAGGGCAAAACCCTGGGAGTGGTGGGCTTAGGCGCCATCGGTACCATGGTGGCCAACGCCGCCGAAGCGTTGGGCATGGAAGTGATGGGATACGATCCGTTCCTGTCCATTGAGGCGGCATGGAGGCTTTCCCGAAACATCAAAAAGGCTCCCAGCCTGGAGCGGCTCCTGTCAAGTTCCGACTATATCACTCTGCACGTTCCCCAGAATAAAGGCACTAAAGGCTTCATCAGCTCTGATAAGCTTGCGGTCATGAAAAAGGGTGTTGTGCTGTTGAACTTCGCCCGCGGCGGGCTTGTGGATACCGCGGCACTGAAAAAAGCTATCGCCGACGGTATCGTGAGCTGTTATGTTACAGACTTTCCGGATGAAGAAGTTATTAAAACCGACAAAGTCATTGCCATCCCGCATCTCGGCGCCTCCACAGAGGAATCGGAAGAAAACTGTGCCATCATGGCCGCCTTGCAGCTGATGGATTTCCTGGAAAACGGAAACATCAAGAATTCAGTGAATTTCCCGGAGTGTTTCCTCGACAGGTCAGGCAAGAAAAGAATCACCATATCCAATCAGAACACGCCGGGCATGATAGAGAAAATCACAGGCCTGCTCGCTGAGAACAACCTCAATATCGCGGACATGATTAACAAAAGCAAAGGAAACCTAGCTTACAATATCATTGATTTGGAAGGCGATATCGGCGAAGACTTGGTCGGGAAAATTAAGACCATCGAAGGCGTGATTAATGTCCGGGTGCTCTAACGATAATGAAACAATATAAGCAAATTGTAAAAAATGCCTGATTTACCTCAAGTCAGGCATTTTTTATTTATTTGTGCGGCGGCCGGTTAAACAGGTTACGGCATAATTTCCTTGCATAAATTCTGTCACATCACTACCATAAGCATTATACCATGATAACATCGATTTTTCCGGCGGAGGAAACGGAAAAATAGCTGAACTGCGGGCAAAACCTGTGGTATAAGTTTTTAACGCTGATAAGCAGGGTTAATTTTATGTCTAGGATACTGATTGTTGATGACGAACAGGATATCGTGGAACTTATTTCCTACAACCTGGAGAAAGAAGGTTTTTCTTGTGTAAAAGTTTATGACGGGGAAACCGCCTTGAAGCTTGCCAAAACAAAGAAGCCCGAATTAATTATTCTGGACCTCATGTTGCCCAAGATTAACGGACTTGATGTCTGCCGGGCGATCCGCCATGATCCGGTTACCGCTAATATACCCATTATCATGTTGACTGCCAAGGTTGATGAAGTGGATAAAATACTCGGTCTGGAAATCGGCGCCGACGATTATATGACCAAACCGTTCAGCGTGAAGGAGCTTGTTGCCCGCGTGAGGACGATCCTGCGCCGGCTGAAGGAGCGCGGTACAACGCTTGAGGAATCGTTTAAATACAAGGGGCTGGAAATAAATTACGCTTCATGCAGTGTAAAGGTTGACGGCAAAAAAATTGACTTAAGCCCCACAGAATTGAAACTCCTGTTTTTTTTGAGCCGCAATCCCGGCAGAGTTTATTCGAGAAATCAGATTCTTGACCACGTTTGGGGTGACGACACGTTTGTTACCGACCGTACTGTTGATGTGCATATTCGCCGCCTGCGGAGCCAGATTGAAAAGGACATAGAGAACCCGCGCTATATTTTGACCATTCGCGGTTTCGGTTACAAATTCACCGAAACGCGGTAGCTTTTCCCCACGTTGTTTTCATATTATATTCATCCTGTCATCAAACTGTAATATTCGAATTATATATTCTCCCGAAAAATATGGAGGAGCAAATGATGCGTAATGTTGTCAGAAAAGTCACAATGGCGTTCCTGCTGTTGTTATCCGTTCCGGGAAATTTTTTTGCCGCCGAATCAATTGTCATTAAGGGCTCCACCACGGTTTTGCCCATAGCGCAGAGCACGCTGGAAGCTTTTGTAAAGAAAAATCCTGATCTGCAGATTTCTCTTTCCGGAGGCGGCTCCGGTGAAGGCATTAAAGCTATGATTGACAAAACAACGGATATTGCCACTTCCTCGCGTGAGATAAAAAAAGAAGAAATTTCTTTGGCTAAAAGCAAAGGCATCAAACCGGTAGCGCATGTTGTTGCGCACGATGCGATAATCCCGGTGGTTAATCCAAAAAACAAAGTGAATAATCTATCCATTGATCAGCTCAGCCAGATTTATCAAGGCAAAATCACTAACTGGAAGGAAGTGGGCGGTGATGATCTCAAAATCGTGGTCATCTCGCGTGATTCTTCTTCCGGCACGTTCGAATCATGGGACCATTTTGTCATGAAAAAAACAAAAGTTACCCCCAGGGCGCAAATGCTTGCCTCCAACGGAGCGATTGTGCAGGCCGTGGCGAAAAATCGTTACGCCATCAGTTATCTGGGGATAGGCTATATCAACAAAGACGTGAAACCGTTGCGGGTCAATGGCGTGGCCGGATCGGCGCAAACTGCCCTTTCCAGGGAATATCCTCTTTCCAGAGAACTGTACATGTACACCAACGGCGAGCCGCGGGGTGGCGTGGCCGGGTACATAAATTTTGTCAAATCAGCGGCAGGACAAGAAATCATTGCCAAGGAAGGTTTTGTCCCGCTGATTGATTTGAAAAGAACGGAAAAAAATAATTAGGGATATTTTTTACCGAGATTGAACAGCGAAAGTATTATTGTAAATCAAAATAAATCGTTGAAATAAAATGAATCGCCGGATCAAAGAGACTGTAATTAAACACGCGTTTTTTCTTTTCGCCCTGGTTTCTGTGATTGTTCTAGGTCTGATAGTTCTTTCGCTGTTTCGCGAAGGCCTGCCCGTATTTAAACAGGTTTCATTAAAGGATTTTGTCTTCGGGATGGAGTGGTATCCTACTTATGATCCTCCGTCATTCGGCATCTTTCCCCTGATTTTCGGGTCATTCATCGTAACGCTTTTGGCCACAGTCATAGCCGTGCCCCTGGGGGTGCTGGCCGCAATCTATATTTCTGATATCACGCCGCGGCCGGCGGTAAGGGAAAGTTTGAAGTCCGTTATAGAACTTCTGGCCGGTTTGCCTTCGGTTGTTTTGGGTTTTTTCGGCATGGTGATTGTTGCGCCCTGGCTGCAGGAAACTTTTGATCTGCCTACGGGATTGAACATCATCAACGCTTCGGTAATTCTTGCCATTATGGCGATTCCGACGATATCGAGTATTTCCGAAGACGCCCTTTACTCTGTTCCTCAGGAATTTAAAGAAGCTTCTTATGCTTTGGGCGCGACAAAATTTGAGACGATAACCAAGGTGATTTTACCTGCCGCCTTATCCGGTATTTCCACGGCGGTGATGCTGGGTATGGCCCGGTCAATAGGGGAAACGATGGTGGTCTTGATGGTCGCCGGCGGCGCGGCGGCAATTCCGGAAAGCATTTTTGATTCTGTGCGCCCCATGCCGGCAAGTATCGCCGCAGAAATGGGTGAAACTCCTTACGGCAGTTCTCATTATCACGCTCTTTTTGCTATCGGCGTGGTGCTTTTCTTTTTGACGTTGAGCTTTAATTTGATTGCCGATTATGTTTCGCATAAATTCCGTCAAACTGGTTCGGCAACACTATAATTTACTGGTAGGTGAAGAACATAAATATTTACTCGATGAAATGGCGTTACTTCAAACAAAGCGTATTTTTTTCGCTGGTGCGCGCTTCCGCCCTGATAATAACTCTCGCGCTGGGCGGGATTATTTTCTACATTTTTTATAACGGCTATTCTGTTATCAGTTGGGATTTTATCACCAAGCCGCCGACCGATTCGATGACCAAAGGTGGCATAATGCCGGCAATTATCGGGACTATTTATCTTACCCTGGGGGCTATTGCCATTGGTCTGCCGCTGGGCATCGCCTCGGCCGTTTATCTTACCGAATACGCCCGACAGGGAAAGGTTGTGCGTGCCATAAAAATAGGCATTAATTGTCTGGCGGGCGTTCCGTCCGTTGTTTTCGGTCTTTTCGGGTTGGGCTTTTTTGTCATATTTTTGAAATTCGGATCAAGCATTCTGGCCGGATCTCTGACGCTGGGATTTTTGATTCTGCCGACGATAATAGGAGCTTCGGAAGAGGCGCTCAAATCCGTGCCGCAGACGTTTCGCGAAGCGTCTTTGTCGCTGGGCGTTTCCAAATGGCAGACGACATACAGGATTGTCTTGCCCAACGCTTTGCCGGGGATTCTGACCGGCTCGATTTTAGGCATCGGCCGCGCCGCGGGTGAAACGGCGCCGATTATGTTCACGGCCGCCGCTTTTTTTACATCGAAACTGCCCGGTTCGGTTTTCGACGAAGTCATGGCTCTTCCCTATCATGTTTATGTGCTGTCCACGGCCGGCACTAACATCGAGGCTACGCGCCCCATCCAGTTCGGAACGGTGCTTGTCTTGGTCGCGGTTGTTTTAGGGATTGATTTGATTGCGATTATTATCCGCGGTTACATGAGGAGGAATAAAAGATGGTAGTGATGGGCGGTAAAGAAATTATTCAGTTGGATGATGTGAACTTCTATTACGGTGAATGCAGGGCGTTAAGTAATATTTCCATGAAGTTTGTAAAGAATAAAGTTACCGCGCTTATCGGCCCATCGGGTTGCGGCAAATCCACTCTCCTAAGAGTGTTAAACAGAATGAATGATTTGATTGACGGCACAAAAGTTGAAGGAAAAATATTTTTTGAAGGAAAAAATATCTACGCGCCGGATGTTGATCCGGTGGAAATTCGCCGCAAAATAGGAATGGTGTTTCAAAAGCCCAATCCGTTTCCCAAAACCATCTATAACAACATTTCTTACGGCCCGAAACTTGCCGGTCTCGGAGTTGAGGATATGGATACTTTGGTGGAGCAGAGTTTAAGACAGGCTGTTTTATGGGATGAAGTAAAAAATATTTTAAATAAGTCGGCGATGAATCTATCTGGCGGTCAGCAGCAGAGGTTGTGCATCGCGCGCGCGCTGGCCATGAAACCGGATGTTTTGCTGATGGACGAGCCGACTTCGGCGCTGGATCCGATTTCCACGGCAAAAATTGAGGAGTTGATTGAAGCGCTGAAAAAAGATTATACTATCATCATCGTAACGCACAATATGCAGCAGGCGGCCAGAATTTCCGATGAAACGGCTTTTTTCTACATGGGGAATCTTATTGAGTATAACAAAACAGAAAAAATATTCACCAATCCGGACATGAAACAAACGGAAGATTATATAACCGGTAGGTTCGGCTGATATTTTACATAAGGAGCAATTATGGAAGAGCGAAGGCACACAAGTCTTCATTATGAGATGGAGCTGCAGGAAATTAAAAACTCGCTTATTTACCTGGGCGCTCTTACGGAAAAGGCCATACAGTTGGCCATGAAATCTCTCACCCAAAGGAACACCGACCTGGCCAATCAGGTAATCAGAGACGACGATGAAATTGATAAAATGGACACCGAAATAGAGGAAAGATGCATTAAAATACTGGCCCTGCGCCAGCCGGCCGCTATTGATTTGAGGTTTATCACGACGGCTATAAAAATTACCGGTCATTTGGAGAGAATAGGGGACATGGCGGTAAATATCGCGGAAAAAGCGATACAGTTAAATGAAGAGCCCCAGCTCAAGCCCTATATTGATTTGCCACGCATGTCCGGCTTGGTCGAAGAAATGATTAAGAACGCGCTGGATGCAATGATTAAAGGGGACTTACAGACAGCCGAGAAAGTTAGGGAAACGGAGGAGGCAGTGGATAACCTGAACGAACAAATTTTCCGTGAGCTGCTGACTTTTATGATGGAAGATTCCAAAAATATTCACCGGAGTTTATTGGTCATGCATGTGTCCAAAAACCTGGAGCGTATTGCCGACCACGCTAAAGGCATCGCGGATATGGTAACTTACATGGTGACCGGTGAGAACGTGCGTCATCGGCCCCAGAATTAGCGCGACGGTAGCGGGCATGAAAAAAAATCTTTTTTATAAAATATTTTTCAGCTATCTTGTCATTATCTCTTTGTCCTTTCTGCTTCTGGATTTGTTTCTGCGCGAAGAAGTTGAAAAGAATCTCACTTCGCAGATAGAAACAGAAATGATGTCTTACGCGAAAATCATAGACTTAAGCCCGCGGGAAAAGATTACTGAGCAAATTGGCGAGATGGCGAACATATCCAATTGCCGGGTCACGCTGATTGACGCGCGGGGCAAGGTTTTTGCCGATTCCGAAAAAGATGTCACACAGATGGAAAACCATTCAAACAGGCCGGAGGTGCAGGAAGCCAGGCTGAAAGGTAGCGGCAAATCCGTGCGTTTCAGCAGTTCGCTGAACATCGACATGCTCTACGTGGCGGTGACCATAAGAAATGGCGAAAAAATAAACGGCTATGTTCGCCTGGCGCGTCCGCTGCATGATGTGCAGAAAGTAATTCAAAAAATGTATGAGTCCATATTGGGCGCGAGCGCCATAGCTGTCATTGTTTCCCTGCTTATCGCTTTATTTATTTCTTACCGTCTGGCGGAACCGATTCGGGCGATGGAAAGGTTTACCGAAAAGTTAAGGCAAGGTGAGCCGGTCGGGGCGATTCTGTTGAATACGGCCGATGAAACAAAAAAACTTGCCGACAACATCAATTTTTTGGTGGAAGAGCTCAAAGACAAAATCAGGATTGCCAATGAGGAAAAAAGCAAGCTGATGACCGCATTGACGAGCATGACAGAGGGCGTGCTCATTATCAATGCGCAAGGGTTAATAGAGTTTGTGAGTCCTGTCTTGGGAGACATGCTTTCTGTTCGCTATGAAGACGTGTTCGGCAAAACACTAATGGAAGCGTTCCGCAGCGCTGAATTGCAGAAAATCTTAACTGAATTTAAGCGCACCGGAGAGAATATCACCCGGGAAATCACTCTGGACATGGTGGAAGCCGTCATTCTTAACGTCAGCGTTTCTGCCGTGCACGGTTATCCGCAGGAAGATAAAACGATGATTGTTTTTCATGACGTGACGCGGCTGAAAAAACTGGAAAAAGTAAAAGAGGATTTTGTGGCCAACGTTACTCATGAAATCCGAACACCGCTTACTGCGATTATCGGGTACCTGGAAACAATTAAAAACGGCGCGATCGGCAACATTGATGAAACGAAAAAATTTGTTGATATCATTTTGAATCAGGCCGAAAGGCTTAATCGTCTGGTCGAAGACTTGTTAACGCTGTCACATATCGAGCTGAAGGAATTAAAATTTAATTTTGAGAATGTTTCAATAAACGCGGCGATAACAAACGTGATTTCTCTGGTTGAGGCAAAAGCAAAGGAAAAGAAGATAACTATCCATAACAATGTGCGCGAAAATTTCCCCATGATCAGGGCTGATAAGGATAAGCTCACGCAAATATTTGTCAATATTCTGGATAACGCCGTTAAATTCACGCCGGAGTCGGGCCGGATCACTATTGTTGCGAAGGAAGCTGATGCTTATACCGCAGTATCAATAAGTGACACTGGCATTGGTGTGCCGCGGGATGAAATTCAACGCTTGGGGGAACGTTTTTACCGTGTGGACCGGTCGCGTTCGCGTGATTTGGGAGGAACGGGTTTGGGGCTATCGATTGTCAAACACTTGATGATTGCCCACGGCGGCAGAATGGAAATTGAAAGCGAATTAGGCCGCGGCACCACAGTGTTTTTGTTGTTTCCTTTGGCAAAAAAGGAACAAAACAAAGTACCCCTTTAAGGGGGAGGTGATGCCCGCCCCGCATCATCTGTCAATTAATTGCGCAGTCCGTCAAGAAACCGCTCCAGCGACTCGATGTAAAGAGATTTGTACTCGTCTTTTGCCAGGATAGTCTTTTGCAGCTTTTTTAACTGAATGATGCCGTTGAAGGCGCTCCACAGAATAATGGCCTGTCTCCTTGGGTTAACCGCTTTGAAAAGGCCGCTGTCGATACCCTCGCTTATCGCGTCCGCCAGAGTAGATATGCTGACATTGCCATGTGCATCAATCTTGTTTTTCAACTCCGGTGAAAAAACAGTTTTTGGCGCGGTCAAAAAATAATTGATGATGTCAAAATAATTTTTATGCTTTTCGCTGAAGCGCAGATACGCTGAAGCAATTGACTTGATTTTTTCTTCGGGTGACGAATCTTTATTTATCGCTTTTTGGATGGTCTTGTGGAGTAGTTCCAGCCCTTCGACCTGAAGAGACGCAAAAAGCTCTTCTTTATCCTTAAAGTAAAAATATATGGCTCCTACGCTTAATTCGGAACGTTTTGCGATCTGGTTGATGCTTGTGGCGTTTAAGCCCTTTTCCAGAAGAAGCGCCCTGGCCGTATCAAGAATCTGGCTCTTCCTCTGCCTTTTTTCTCTTTCTCTTCTTTCTTTGGCTCCCATAGTGTAGTCAATCCTGTGATAATTTTTTATTTTCGGCGGTTTTTTGCTTGCCGCCTCTTGAAATACTATAGTTCAAAAAATCCTTTTCACGTTGTTATAAACAAAAATATATTTTGCCCAGATATCGGAAAGCCGGTATTACGAGCTTTCCGATTTTTCGCAAGGCCTGATATCGAACCACGGCTTCTGCCGTTTAAGGGGGCAGAGGGCGGCCTTGCAGTGACGAACAGGATCTTCAGGAGGCACCTTCACGGTCCGTGTGGCCGCCTCCCGGTTTTTTTTGAGCCAGGCCTCGGCTTCCTTCCGGCTGTTTACAAATCCCGCGGAATAAGTGGTTTTACCCCGGCAATGGACAAAGCCATAAATTAGTTCGTACCGCTCGGGCATTTTATCCCCGCCCCCTAAAATTCCTCGCCAATCTTCAGAAGCACTTTGATGACCAGACCCGTGTCAATCCGCTCGCGATATACAGCGGGTAAACGCTCCAGTGGTTCATAATCTGAGATGAGCGGCCGGGCGTCGAGTTTGCCTTCCGCCATCCAGTTCAGGCACTGGATGTTTTCCTGATGCGTGTTGGAGTTGGATGCCGTCAGCCGGATTTCCTTGAGATTGACGAGAAAAGGCGCGTCAATAGTAAGCGGCGTGAAAATCATACTCACGATACAAATCTCTCCGTTGTCCACGGACAGATTTATGGCGCGGTTGATGTTGGCTTTCACGCTGGAGCATTCAAATGTTTTTTGAAATCCACCCGGCACAAGCGCCAACACTTGCGCGTCCGCATCTTTTTCCAGTGGATCGAACACATAATCGGCTCCATAAGCGGTGGCTATCTCCCGTTTTTCCGGCACCGGCTCGTAAAGAATAATCGGACGGTAGCCGATAATTTTGAGAAGACGCACGGCGCACAATCCTATGGGTCCGCCCCCCATCACTAAAACAGAGCCTTTCCGGTCGCTGGTGCAATTGATGCCATGCAGGGCCGCCGCAAAAGTTTCCGCCAGGGCGGCATTGCGTGAATCGACGCCGCCGGGTATGGGAATCAGCATCTGCCCGAAGACCTTGACATACTCGGCAAAACCTCCCGGCAGGTCGCCGATTCCCGCGGTTCGCCGATTTACCCGGCACAGGTGCGGTTTGCCGGAAAGGCAGTTGGCGCATTTTCCGCAATAGGTGGGGCGGATGCAAACTTTAGTTCCCACAGGCGGGCCATCCGCTTGTGCGCCTTTTTCCACGACAACGCCGCTGATTTCATGGCCAAGGATGTAGCCGTCTGAGAGAAGTCCGCCGGCCACCAGTGAATGGTCGGAACCACAGAAGCCGGTGTTGGCTACCTTGACCAGTACCTCGTCGGGCGCCAACGAATAATCGGGAACATTTTCATATACGAGCCCTTTCCCTTTACGAAATACAACAGCTTTCATGATTTTCCTCCCGATTCCGGAATACCGCTAGTCTTCACGCTCCAGAGTAATTCTTTCCACCTTGGCCAAATCCCTTTCATAGAAAAGGGAGCCGATAAAGAAAAGGCCTGCCGCCGCCACCAGAAACAACGGCAGCATCGTTACCGCCGTGGCGATTCCGTATTTGTCGGACATGGAGCCGATGAAGACCGGCCCTACGGAAGCTCCCAGGAGGTTCTGCACGATGACGCACAAGGCGTATGAAATCGCGCGAAGCCCCGGATGGACCACGTCCTGGGTGACCGCCGCCGCGGCCGGCACGAAGGTCATCACGGTCAGTCCGCCGGCCAGAAGGAAAATATACTGGGTGGAGCCGGTGAACGATACAAGGGCCACGTAAAAGATGGCGGCGGAAATGATGGCCGCGAGAGTGGACAGCAGAAGACGCGCGTTTTTGTGTTTTTTCATCCACATGTCGGCCAGAAAGCCTCCCAGGGGAGCGCCGACGATGGCCATCATCATGATGGCCCCCACCTTCATTCCTGCCTGATCTATGGGGATGTTGTAGGTGCGGTTCAGAAAACTGGGAAGCCATGTCATCAGCGACGAGGTCACAAAGACCATGGCGGCAAAGCCGAAGTAGGTCAGGATCAGCGAGGGCGTGCGGAGAAATTCACGCGCGATTTCGCCGGTTTTCATTTTGACCTTGGCGGATGTTTCCTTGACCGTTTTCGTCAATTCAACGGTTTTATAGTCTTTGACGAAGAAAAAGAGAATCGCGACGATCAGTCCCGGAAGCGCCACCAACCCGAAGGCGTGGCGCCATCCCCAGTGAGTGGCGATGATTCCTCCCAGGGCAATTCCCACGGCGCTTCCCAGGGGGATCGACATGTTCCAGAGTCCCATGATGCGGGATCTCTTTTCCTCCGGATAAAGACCGGCAATCATGGCGGTTCCCCCCGGAGCATAGCCCGCCTCCCCGATGCCGATCACCAGCCTGGCTGCCCGAAGCTGCGAGAAGTTCCGGGTCAGGGCACAGGCCGCCGTGGCCAGACTCCATATGACCGCCATCAAACCGATGGTCTTCTTGCGGCTCCAGCGGTCCACGAGGATGGAGACGGGAAAAGTAAAAATGACGATCGACCAGTAAACCGCGGAAACTAGCATGCCGCACTGCGCGTCGGTGATTCCCCAATCCGCCTTGATGAAGGGAAACAGAGACGTAACCACCAACCTGTCCACGTAGTCGAAGAAGTAGAGCAGGAACAACAGGATAAAGATGTAGTTGGTGTATCCCTTTGATAGCTTGTATTCCTTGGGCGAAGTCAAATTATTCATACGAACTCCTTATTTTGTTTAAAAGGTTTGGCTTTTCAGGCCGTTCGAAACAATGAATTTTATTTTATTCACATTTATATCCGCCGAGATTGGCCAGAGCAACACTGCCCGGACTGATTACAGACGGGTCAACCTTCACGTTGATGCAGGCTGTTTTCCCGGAAGCAAAAGCCGCTTCCAATGCCGGCCGGATATCCTGCGGCTTTTCCACATAGGCGCCGAATCCACCCAAGACTTCCACCATCTTGTGGTAGTCGACCCAGCCCAGTTCCGTCCCGTCAGGAATATTGTGTCCCATACGCAACTGCTGACTGTGTGCAATCATCCCCCATGATTGGTCATTACATATTACGACCACGATGGGCAGTTTTTTGCGTATGGCCGTGTGGAATTCCATGAAGTTAAAGCCGACAGCTCCGTCACCCACGATAAGCAGTACGCGCTTGTCCGGGTGTTTCAATTTGGCGGCGTTGGCGTAGGGAAGGCCTACGGCTAGACATCCGTAAAGGCCATAGTCCAGATATGTTCCTCCCCTGCGAATGGTTCGTGTCATTCCCATCCAGGTGGAAGTGTCTCCGCCGTCAGCGACTACGATGTCGTCTTCCCGGTTCATGAAATCATTGACCTCTTTGGCAAGACGCATGGGATGCATGGGCAGGGTTTCGCATTCCCACATTGCTTTGGCTTCTTTTTTGCCGGCTTCATGCGCGGCACGGATTGTGTCTACCCACGATTGATACTGCTTTTTTAGCTTATCGCCGATTTTTTGTTCATCCAGAATACTGTTTATTTCCTGGAGAAACGCTTTGACGTCGCTGACGATTCCGAGATCGATGCTTCGGTTGCGGCCGATTTCATCCGGCGCTATATCCACCTGAATGAACTTGGCAGTGGGCGGAAAAATATCGCCAAAAATATAGAAGAGGTTCAGCCGGCCGCCAAGGAACAAAACAAGATCGGTAGTCATGAGGGTAATCATGGCTGAACCGGGCCGGATGGCCAGAGAGCCTTCGAAACAAAGCGGATGAGTATCTGGGATGACACCGCGTCCGCCGCCGCCGGTGTAAGCCGGGATGCCGATCTTTTCCACGAACTCAATCATTTCCTTTTCCGCATCCGAATACCACAGACCGCTTCCACCGATGACGATGGGGTTTTTGGCTGCTTTCAGAAGATCAACTACTTTTCGCGTGTTTTCTCGGTCAACAGGTTTGGACACAACCTTCGTGTGTGGTTTTTTAACTGCGGCCGGATCAACCTTGGCGTTTAAAACGTTGCAGGGAAACTCCAGGTAAACCGGTCCGGGTCGCCCGCTCATAGCTGTGCGGAAAGCCATATCGACATATTCAGGAATGCGCTCCGGCAGATGGCAGACAAAGGCCTTTTTCACCATAGGTTCGATAACGGGAAGCTGCGTCATGTCCTGCAGATCGAGTTTTTCCACGCTGTCGAGCCCCACGCATCCGGCAATGAGAACGACCGGTGCGTTGGAAAGCCGGGTGCTGGCGATACCGGTTAAGGCGTTTGTAAAACCCGGTCCTGCCGTTACCATGGCTACCGCCGGTTTCCGGTTCATTCTGGCCCAAGCTTCGGCCATAAAAACGGCAGCCTGCTCATGACGTGTATCAAAAAGTGTTATGTTTGTTTTTTCCAAATGCTGATAAATGGGCGTAATATGCCCCCCGCTCAAAGTAAAAATGTAATCAACGCCCCTCTCGACGAGGGCGTCCGCAACAAGCTTGCCTCCAATAATATTATTATCCATAATGTATCCTCCTAATCATTGATACGTTGTTTTTATAACTCCATGCACTGTCCGCCATCGATATTGATGGCCTGTCCCGTAATGTAACGCGAAGCGTCGGAAGCCAGAAAGGCAACCAGATCAGCCGCTTCAGCCGGCGGACCGATATAGCCGAGCGGAATGGTTTTGCACATTTCCTTTTCGCGCTCCTCAATCGTTGTGCCAAAGAATGATGCTTCCAGCCCGAAGCGCCACTTTTCCAGGTCCGTGGCTATTTGCCCCGGACAGATGGCATTTACCCGAATGCCGTTTCCGCCCAATTCCCTGGCCATGGTTTTGGTGAGCATAATTACACCCGCCTTAGCCACCGCGTAGGCGCTGTTGAAGAGCGGAGGCACCTTGCCCGCTCTGGAAGCAGTATTGACAATAGCCGCTGGTTTCCCTGTCATCAGGGGAATGATGGCGCGTGAGACGCGGAATACGGAAAACAGATTCACGTCGATGGTTTTGAGCCAAGCCGCTTCGTCATATCCTAAAACCGAGTTGGGAACGCCGAAAGACGCGCCCGCGTTGTTACAGAGAATGTCGATATGGTCGAAGCTGCGCTTAATAATGTCCACCATGGCGGCAATCGCTTTATTATCCGTGACATCCACGGCCACGGCCAACGTTTTTACGCCATATGTTTTGGCCAGCGCCGCGGCAATCGCTGCCATTTCCTCGCCGGTTGCCGGTTTCAAAGACTCTCCCGGCACGGGAGGAACTCCCAAATCGGCGATGATAATGTTGCATCCGCAAGCGGCCAGTTTTTCTGCAATCGCGTAACCGATGCCGGTTTTTTTACCCGCGCCGGTGACAATCGCTGTTTTTCCTTTCAAATCCTCATACATAAATCCATCCTTTCTACCAGTTACGGTGGTCTAAGTGAGCGTACTTGGGCAATAATCGTGTCGGCAGGGCCAAGGCGTCCTTCCTGAATGGCGGCGCTAGCTGTTTGCCGTCCACGAGAAATTCCAGTACCGTGGGCTTGCGGTTATTGATGCAGGATTCGAAGGCCTCACGGATATCTTGCGGCCGGTTCACCTGAAGCGAGTTCGCCCCCAGAGCCTTGGCGGCGGGAACGAAACTCTCCGGTGTGGGAATATCGACGCCGATGAAACGGTTGTTGTAGAAGTCCACCTGGTTTTTGGCTTCCGCGCCCCACCACATGTTGCGGAAGACGCAGGCCACAACAGGGATATTGTGCTCCACGGCGGTACTGACTTCGTGCAGACTCATGCCCCAGGCCCCGTCGCCGATAATCGCCACGACGGGAGCTTTGGGGTCTGCCAGCTGTGCGCCGAGCGCGGCGGGATAGGCAAATCCCGTGTTCCCGAACGTCAGCGCCGCGATATGGCGTCTGGGTTGCGTGAATTTCAGGTAGCTGTTTGCTGTTGAGGCGACGTTACCGATGTCGGTGGTAACAATGGCGTTCGCCGGCAACGCCCGGGAAATTTCCAGAAGAACGCGGCGGGGATTGATAGGATTGCCGTCCACCATCGCCAAATCAACAATTTCCTTTTCCCAAATCTCTTTTTCCTTTGCCACCACCTCCAGCCGCTTCGCGTCCGGTTTCCGGCCTTTATCCATTGCTTTCAGGCGTCTCATGATTTCCGCGGACGCTTCCTTCGCGTCACCGATGATGCCGACCTCAATGGGATGCGTCCGGGCGATATGCTTGGGGTTGATGTCCACCTGGATAATCTTGGCGTTTTCCGGAAAATAATTGATGTCGTACTGGGGCAATGTGCCAAAGACGGAAAGCCTTGTTCCTATGGCTAGCATGACGTCGGCTTTGGCCAGTATTTTCATCGCTGCTTTGGAACCCATGTAGCCGATGGGTCCGACGAACAGGGGGTGGTCGCCGTAAAACGCGTCGTTGTGCAGATAGGTCACGGCCACCGGCGCCGTCAGATGCTCGGCGATAGCCTTGACGATATCCAATGCGTCGGCATCCACCACGCCCCGACCGGAAACGATGACGGGATTCTTGGCTTTCGACAGAAGTTCGGCGGCCCGATCCAACTGCTCGATGGAACCGCAACCCCGCGCGTCCACACGATACTGCGGCGGTTTGAGGATTTTATCTTCCAGTTCCCCGTAAAAATAATCACGCGGAATATCATACAGCACGGCGCCCCGGTCGGCGTACGCGATACGGAATGCGGTACGCAGGCAGTCGGCCGCCCGTTTCGGATGGGGAACGCGAACAACGGCTTTTGTGATGGCGCGGAAAACAGATACCTGGTCGCACTCCTGAAAGCCGTCCCACCCGATGGTTGGGGTTCCCGCCGACGGGGAAATAATCACCAGCGGCGTGTGTCCCATGTTGGCTGCCGCCACGGATGTTACCATGTTGGTGATGCCCGGGCCGTTCTGGCCTACGACAACGCCGCAGCGTCCGGACACGCGGCAGTAGGCGTCTTCCATATGCGCGGCGCTTTGTTCATGGCGGACAGGAATGAATTTGATGCCTGCCGTCGGAAAAAGGTCGAGCATATCCATAAAGGCCGATCCCACAATGCCACAAATGTGATCCACGTTCTCGGCCAACAATGTTTCTACAATCGCCTCACTGGGCGTCATTTTTAATCTTTTCATATTTATTACCTCCAAAATTCTTTCATGGCTAAATTGTTTAAAAGCGGTTTTTTTCTGCGCGCTTGTCTTGCTGCAAAACCTCCATTGTTTCTTGAGCAATAATTTTTTCTTCATCCGTTGGTACGACTAAAACTGTAATTTTTGATTCCCGCGCGGAGATTTCTCTTTCTCCGGTGTTTTCGCTGTTTGTATCTTCATTCAGCACAACGCCCAGCCATGCGAGAAATGAGCATATGCGTCGGCGCATCTTTGGTGAGTTTTCGCCAATACCCGCGGTAAAGGCCAGAGCATCCAGCCCGTCGATGGCGGGAATCAGTGAGGCAACGCCCCGGGCCACGCTGTAAGCAAAAACATCCAGCGCCAGGCGTGCCCGTTCGTGGCCTTGAGCCGCTTCTTTCTCCAGGTCGCGAAAATCGGGGGAAACGCCGGAGATGCCCAAAACGCCGCTTTGCCTGTTTAAAACGTCCATCACTTCCGTCAAAGAGTATTGTTCTTTTTCCGCGATGAAGGATACGACCGTCGGATCGATATCTCCCGAGCGCGTTCCCATCACCACGCCTGAAAGGGGAGTAAATCCCATTGATGTGTCCCGTGATTGTCCCTGCGCTACGGCGCAGAGACTGGAACCGTTGCCGAGATGACAGGTAATGATTCGCGGGTTATCGATTTTTCCGCGTAGAATTTTGGCCGCCCGGGAAGCGACATACCGGTGCGATATTCCGTGAAATCCGTAGCGGCGGACGTGGTCGTCGGCGTAGTAGCGGTAGGGAATGGCGTAAATGAAAGCGCGCGGCGGCAAGGTCTGATGAAATGCTGTGTCGAAGACGGCCACCTGCGGCACGCTGACCATCAGCTCCGTGCAGACATCGATGCCCATAAGGTTCGGCGGATTGTGCAACGGAGCGAGCTTTTTGGTTGCTTCCAGAATTTCCCGCACCGCCTGATTGACGACGACTGACTGGTGAAAATGCTCTCCGCCGTGCACCACGCGGTGGCCGACGCCCGCTATTTCGTTTATGTCTTTCAGTATGTTCTGTTCCTTGTTCGTCAGAAAGCTCAGCAGCGCGCGTACCGCTTCGAGATGATCGGCCAAGCGCCTTTCGTTTTGGAAAACTTCGCGTCCCTGTAGATTGTGGCTGAACAGCGCATTTGTAAGCCCGATCCGGTCTGCTTGGCCTTTGGCCAGCACATTATTGGTCTCCATTTCAAAGAGCTTGTATTTGAGCGACGAACTACCGCAATTTAAAGTCAGGATTTTCATAATCAAAACCTCAAACCAGATCTTCTTTCCATGGCCACAGGAATATCCCGCCCTCGAGCGTGCAGACAGCGGGAAAACCGGCTGCGTCCAAAATTCGCTGAGCGGAGAAACCCCGCAAACCAAGCAGACAAGCGCAGATTATTTTCTTGTTCTTGGGCAACTCGCCGATTCTTTGCTGCAATTCGTCAAGGGGGATATTGATGACTTGGGGATGGTCGATATGCGCGCGTTTGAATTCCAGATCCGATCTGACGTCCACCATCAAAACATTTCCGTCAGCTTCCAAAAGTTTTCTTGCTTCCATCGCCGTCATCGGTTTCAGAATGCCGCGGTTCACGTTTTCCGCAACATTGAGCGCCGTAACAAAAACATCCAGTGCCTGCGAGAAAGGAGGAGCATAGGCCATATCGAGGTCCGTGATATCCTGAATCGTCGCGTTGAGTCGAATGGCGGCGGCCACGTCGATGCGGCGGGCGACATCACCTTTTCCCACCGCCTGCATCCCTAAAATTTTTTGCGAATTTTTTTCCAATATCAGTTTCAACCCCATGATTTGGCTGTCAGGGTAAAAATGGGCCTTGTCGAACCCGCAAACGGAAAGCGCGAAAGCATCAAACCCCAGTTGTTTTGCCTGTGTTTCCGTAATACCGGTCGCGCCCACATTGTAGTCAAACGCCTTGCACACAAAAGTGCCCTGTATGCCCGGAAATTCCACGGGTATGCCGCATATATTGTTGGCAATGACCCGTCCTTGTTTGTTAGCGGTGGAACCCAGTGGAATGTAGCAAGGTTTTCCTGTGACCAAATGCCGGTTTTCCACCAGATCTCCGCCGGCATAAATGCGGGGATCACTCGTCTGCATGCGGGCATTGACTTTGAGCGCGCGGGTTTCTCCCAGTTCGAGACCGGCGGCAATAATGACGAGATCGGCAGGATACTCCTTCGTTTTGGTAACAACCTTATGAACGCTTCCCTTCTCTCCCTTCAGGGAAATGATATCAACGTTGAATTCGCACTCAACTCCGTTTTCATAAAAGTGTTCCCGGATTATTGCCGAGATGTCAAAGTCGAGTATATTCGGAAAGAGCTGTGCTTCACGTTCCAGCAGGGTCACATCCCATTTTCTGGCCCGCAGAGCTTCAGCGGCCTCGACACCGATAAAGCCTCCGCCGATGATTACGGCAGAACCACCCTTATGATACTGGATTTTCTGACTGATTGCTGCCGTGTCTTCCATCCGGGTCAGATAATAAATATTTTTTAAATCCAATCCGGCAAGCGGCGGTTTCTTTGGCGACGCGCCCATGGCCAGAACCAGGTTATCGTATGCGAACGAGAGGAGTTCGCCGGCCGTATTTGTTGCCTTCACTCTTCGGGTCTTCCTGTCAATCTCCAGGGCACGAATATTTGTCCGAACAGTGATATCTTTCAGTTCCTTGAAATATCGTTCATCACGAATTCTGCCGTATGTAGTTTTCATCAGATCATCCATTGCGCGGACTTTTCCTTCCAGATAGTACGGCATGCCGCAGGCGGCATAGGAAATATACCGGCTCTGTTCCAGAATGGTGACCTCGTAGTCAGAGCGGAGCCGTTTGATGCGCGCGGCGGCTTTGGCGCCGCAGGCGGAAGCTCCGATGACAAGAATTCGTTTTTTTACATTCATGGCACTCTTTTACCGTTTCATGTCAAGCGTGTCGCCGGCGACGTGGAGATCGCTGCGGACCGCGATAAAAATTTGGTATAACAACGTTAAGATCAACAAACCCGCCGACCACACGCCCAGAGTAATGGCGATTTCCGTGCCGGTCGGGGAATATTCCGTGATGGTTTCCAATGGCGACGGAATGAAACCGGGAATGACGAGTCCCAGCCCTTTCTCGATCCAGAACGCAACAAAAACAGCGACGCAGGCCAGCGCGAGCCAGCCGGTCTTCCGGCGAAGGGGTGGGACAATCAGTGGAATTAGCGCCCCAAACGCCAAAATGGTCGAGGCCCACATCCAGGCCACCAGGTTGTTATGGCCGTGCAGGCCGGCAAACAAATAGAAAAAAGGCGCTTCGTGCTCGGGGAGTCCGCTGTAAAAAACCGTGAACAGTTCTACGAGAACAAAGAAGATGCTGACGGCCAGCGCGTAGGCCACGATTTTTGCCAGTGCCTGAATCGCTTTTTCTCCCGCGTCAAAATTACCCCAGCGCCGCAGAAGCAAGCAGACGACTATCAGCAGCGCCGGCCCGGAAGCGAAAGCGGAGGCCAGAAATCTCGGCGCCATGATGGCGGTGAGCCAAAAACTCCGGCCGGGAAGACCCGCATAAATAAAAGCGGTCACTGTGTGAATGCTGATCGCCCAGGGGATGGAAAGATATATCAGCGGTTTAACCCAGCCGGGGGGCGGTATCTCCTTGCGTGTGCAGGACAGGATGATCCAGCCGGTCACGATATTAATCAGCAGGTAACCGATCAGGACGACCATATCCCAAAAAAGAATGGATGTCGGCCGCGGATGCAAAAGCACGTTCATCACGCGGGAAGGCTGGCCGAGATCGACGAAAACAAAAAGGATACACATAAAGACGGCCGCAACGGCCAGAAACTCGCCCAGAACGGTGATTTTGCCGAACGCCTTGTAGTCGTGCAGATAGTAAGGCAGCACCAGCATGACCGCCGAGGCGGCAATACCAACCAGAAAAGTAAACTGGGCGATGTACAGACCCCAGGAAACGTCGCGGCTCATGCCCGTAACGCCCAGGCCGTAATCCAACTGGCGCAGGTAAAAGGAAAAACCGACCGTGATGACGATGAATAAAACGGCGATCCAAATCCAATATCTATGTTTGCCTTTCAAAGCTTTTTCCAGCATAGCGTCCTCATAGCAAATAGTAAATCTGCGGACCGGTACCCAAATGCGCGCGTCGCCGCAGACTGAAACGTTTCTCCAAAAGAAGCCGGATTTCCGACCGGGTATCTTCCACGTCGCCGAAGGTCAGGGCTTTTTGCCGGCACGCCTCGACGCAGGCCGGAAGTAGTTCTTTGGCGAGCCGCTCTTCGCAGAAATTGCACTTTTCCACGACGCCTTTAGCGCGCGTCGGGAAGTCTGGATTGATTCTGTCGATAAACGGCCGGGGATTTCGGTAGTTCATGCTCCGCGCCCCGTAGGGGCAGGCGGCCATGCACAGCCGGCAGCCGATGCAGCGGTGGTAATCCATCATGACGATGCCGTCAGCTCTCTGAAACGTGGCGCCGGTAGGGCAAACCCGGACACAGGGTGGGTTTTCGCAGTGGTTGCAGAATACGGGTAGAGCAAGCTTCCGCAGCCTCTCTCCGGAATAAGCGTGCTGTTCGCCGGGAAAAACGACGGAAAAAGGTTCCTGCCAGATCCATTTGATTTCATCCTTGGGATTGCCGAAATTCGGAACATTGTGGAGCGTGTGACAGGCTACGATACAGTCCGTGCAATCCGCCGTGCATTTTGTCAGATCCACGGCCATGGCCCAACGCTTGGCGGCGAGGGTATGAGCAATATTATTTTTCGAAAAAGTTGCATTGCCGGCGACGGGTGGCTTTGTCTTGGCTCGGACAGGATTAAAGTTTCCAGGGAGGATGAGCGTCAAAACGGTTGCTGCTGCTGTTTTTATAAAATCTCGGCGGCTTGGTGTCATTTTTTCACCTCTCCGGGAACAACATGACAGTCAAAACATGTCGGTTTTGCGTCCACATAGTCGTGGCAGCGGTCGCAGAAATTTTCTTTATTGCTGTGGCACACAAGACAATTACCGGTGAGACTTTTTTCGAACGTCCGGCCGTCTTTGGCCGTGTACACACGCTTTCCCTCACGGACGGCTTCGTCGCGCCAGGCTTTCAAAAGCTTCATGTGGTTGGCGCGCATGAAGGCCGTATCTTCGACGCATTTCCTTTCTGCCAATTGGTCAATCTCGGGCGTACTTAGCTCCAGCGCGGGAGGGACGGATGCCTTTCCCTTGCCGTACCAGAGCGGGAAGGTCGCCCCGATGATGAAGATTACAATTCCCAGGATGATTAAGCTCCATTTTTGGTATTTCATTTATACCCTGCCTTATTTTAAACGTCCTTCTAGCGGTTCCCCCCGTAGATCAGTTGTCCTTTCTTTTTCTCCCTTCACCACCAGGGCGTTTGCCAGCAGTTCGTGAACGCCCATGACGCTCACGCCCGGTACCCAGTAGTCCATGAGCGTTGTCAGCGTCGCCCGGTCAATGGCGCAGATGCAGCCCAGGCGGTTCACTCCGTGCTTCTTCACGACGTCCCGGACGGCCATCGCCCGCGGCATCCCGCCGCGCATTCGCATTTCCATGTTTTCGTCATTGCCCAGCCCCGCGCCCGCGCCGCAGCAGAACGTTTTTTCCCGTATCGTGTCTTCGGCCATCTCGTAAAAATGGTTGCAGGCGTGGCGGATGATGTATCGCGGCTCCTCGAAAAGCCCCATCGCCCGGGCCGGATTGCACGAATCGTGAAACGTCAGCCGGATATGGTCGTTGCGGGACGGATCGAGCTTTAGTTTGCCGTTTTTAATCAGGTCCGCCGTGAACTCAACGATGTGCACCATTTTTGTCGACCGCGCATTTTCAAAACGCGTGCCCGTGATCGGGGAGACCGGCTCTTCAAGAAAGTCCGCCGGCCCGTTCATCGTGTCCATGTACTGATGAATTACCCGCCACATGTGGCCGCATTCACCGCCCAGAATCCATTTGACGCCGAGGCGCTTGGCCTCCGCGTAAAGCTTGGCGTTGAGGCGTTTGATCATTTCGTGCGAAGTGAACAGACCGAAATTGCCGCCCTCCGAGGCATAGGTGCTGAAGGTGTAATTGAGACCGATTTCATGGAAGAGCATCATGTAGCCCATGCAGGTATATGTTCCCGGATCGGCAAAATAGTCTCCCGACGGCGTGACAAATAAAATGTCGGCGTTTTTTTTGTTGATCGGCACGTCCACGCGGACGCCGGTGCGGTCTTCGATATCGTCGGCCAGAAATTCCAGCATGTCCTTGATACCGCCGGGCTGAATGCCCAGGTGATTACCCGTGCGGAAGCAGTTGGCTACCGGTTCAATCACCCAGTTTATGTTGCAGCCGACCAGATTGAGCAGCTCGCGGCCGATTATGGTAATTTCCGCCTGGTCGATGCCGTAGGGGCAGAATACCGAGCAGCGGCGGCACTCTGTGCACTGATAGAAGTAGTAGAACCATTCCTTGAGTACGTCAACGGTCAGGTCCCGCGCGCCCGCGAGCGCTCCGAAACGTTTTCCTGCCGTCGTAAAGTAGCGTCGATACACGGAACGGATCAGTTCCGCCCGCAGCACCGGCATGTTTTTGGGGTCGCCCGAGCCGATGTAGAAGTGGCACTTGTCCGCGCAGGCACCGCAGCGCACGCAGATATCCATGAACAGACGGAAGGAGCGGTATTTTTCCAAACGTTCTTTCATGCCGTCGAGAATAATTTGCCGCCAGTTTTCCGGCAGCTTCCAGTCGGCATCAGTAGGCTGCCAGGCCCGGGGATTGGGCAAATCTAAAATTTTTAAATTCTTCGCGGCGGCGCTGTAACTCCACGTTCCCGGACGGAAATCGACGGGTGTCTTCATCCAGCCGGTTTTCGGCGGCGCGTATCGGACTTGAATCAGTTTGTCAGGATGGGGAATTTTGGCAAACGACATAGCTATTCCTTTTCCACCGGCAGGCCGGCCGTTTTCATTTGTTCCCGGAATTCGTTCTCGTATTCTTCGTAAGAGTGCACTTTCACCGGTGCGTTCCAGGGATTGACATGCCGGCGGATGCGGTTATTGTTTGCCATGTTGCGCGTGGGACTAAGAAAAATGCCACCCATGTGCATTAGCTTGTTGAAAGGCAGCCAGGCAAGAAGAGTGAAAACGAAAAATAAATGCGCATAAAGTAAAAAGCCGTCTTCTTTGGGAAGCGCCGGTGAAAAGGTGACCCAGCCCATTGTCATTGCTTTCAGTTCATGAAGATCGACCGGAAAAAAATAGCGCATCAAAAGGCCGGTTGCCGCAACGGCCGCAATGAGCAGCAGCGCGAAATAATCGGTGAACAGCGAGATATAGCGTGTTTGCGGAACAACCACCCGGCGCAGAAAAAGAAAGGCTAATCCGGCAAAAAGCGCGACATCACTTATGTATAGCGTGGGAATACCGATTTCCAGAAATCCGTCCAGCGCGGAAAGACCCGTCGCCAACGGAATAACAGGCTCGGTAAAGAAGCGCAGATGCCGTAGTATAACGACTAAAAGCGAGATATGAAACATCAGGCCGAAAAACCACAGCCACTTAGCGCTGCCGTAAACGGGACGACCGCCGATTAGTTCCGTTTTCGAATTTCTGAACAAAGAGCGAAACAAAAAAATCTCCGCGGCCATTCTGCCGATTACGCCCCATGTTCTGATGGGATTTTCCACCGGATTGTTTTTAATCCAGGGCAGGCTTTTTTCCTGACCGCATGTTGTCGGAATGCGGAAGGGAACGGGAACTTTCGCCCAGCGGATGATGCGGTAAACAAAACCGATCAGAAAAACCGCAAAAACAATGTACGGTACAACCATGGTCAGTACAATGCCCGCGGTCCTGCTGGCTGTGATTGCCGCCGCCAGCAGGGTGATTGCTGCAATTGCCAGGAAGGATATTAAAATGATTATGTACTGTTTCATTTCATACATCCGTTTTTATTCCCATGACGGTTGGTCGCTGAAATTGATGATGGGTTTTTTCATGCCGGCCAGCGCATTGACGATCAACTCCACCAGCCCGCCGTAATACAGTCGGCTGCGTTCTTCCGCATGGTAGTAATTTATAATGTCACGTATGGCGCCCTTGCAGTTGGAGCAGGGAGCGCAGAGATACTTGGGCGTCTCCGGGGGCTCGTTTTCGAAAGCCTTGAGAATCTGCAAAAATTTTTTCCGCGAGCTGACGAGGTTGCGCCACTCGGCAAAGTTATATCCGGACATAATGGCAAAACCGGCCCCCCCCCCGCAGCAGTAGTTGTCCACGCCGTGCGGCTTCATTTCCCGAAAGCGCGGGGCGAGTTTTCTTAAGATTCTTCTTTGCGGCTCCACGATGCCCATCGACCGGACATAGTTGCAGGGATCATGCAGTGTGACGGGAAAATCGTTTTTTTGCGGCTCGAATTTTAACTTTCCGCTCATGACAATATTTTCCAGCGTCACCAGTGCGGATTCCCGCGGGATGTTCAGATCCCCGGTCAGCAGCCGGTCGGCGATGACGGTCAGTGCCTTGTGCGCGTGGCCGCACTCACCGATGACGATTTTTTTGACTTTCAAACGGCGCGCGATATCGGCGTGCCGGATGGCGACGCGCGATAACTGCACGTCGTCGTACCATACGCCATAGTTGACAACATCATAACCTGCTGTTTCGGAAGACAGTGTCCAGGACAGACCCGCCGCCTGAAAAATTATGGCGAAAGCTCCGACATTTTCCGGCCAGGCGAGTATCTCCCCGGCGTTGTGGATCAGCAGAAGATCCGCGCCTTTCGCATCCCAGGGAATTTCAACTTTATAACCGGTGATTTCTTCCATCTCTTCCTGGATGAATTCGACGCTGTCTTTCGCCGCCGCCGCCGTCATCCCGGTGCTCGACCCCGCCTTTAGATGCTGAACCGTGCCCTTGTCGTGGAGTTCCTTGGGCGCGATGCCCATTTCCTGCGAGAAGAGTTTGCGGATTTCGCGAGTGATGAGGCCGTTGTCTACGCCGATGGGGCAGACCGAGGCGCAACGCCGGCAAAGTGTGCAGCGATAAGACAATTCGGCCAGACGGGCGATAGTCTCCCAATTCAGGTCGATGTCACCGGTAAATTTGGCCGCAAGTGTTCCGCCCGGCTTAATATATTTTCTGTAAATACGGCGCAGGACTTCCGAGCGGAAAATCGGCCGGTAAATTTCCTGCCTTCCGCTCATTTCAAAAACAGGGCAGGCCTCCGAACAGGTCTGACACCGGGCGCAGTGTTCCATGGAAAGCATCAGCGGTTGCAAAAAAGTCCAGTTGCTTTCCTTTTCAAAAAGTTTTCGCAGTCCGCTGAGGAATTGCTTTATCAGCGCTTCCTCTTCTTCCTTGCTGGCGGGCCGGGGAATGCCGATAGCCACGGTGTTGTCGAGCGACGTTTCAATGTTCCCGGTTTTTTCCGCCTTAAGCGGCATCGGGATGTTCTGATTGAAGTCCTCATACGGCGGTGGCAGAGGCGCGAGCTCGCCCGGTTCGATGCGGCACAGGCAATCGGATGTTTTGGAAATATCCGATGGTTTTAATGGTTTTTTCATTTCATCTCCTTGGGTGCCGATGAAGCTATCTCCTGCCAGGATTGTTTTCCATCCGTATCGGCATGTCTTGCCTTCCAGGTTGGCCGATACTCCAGATTTTTTTTGATGGCCGTCTCTATTGGTGAGCCCGGTCTGCTGGGTGTATCGTCCCACTTGACGCGGTGATAAAGAAAAAATTTCATGAACATGTGCGACATGTGGGTAAGCGGGATATAGGCCGCAAGCAGCGAACCCAGCACAATCGTCAGTGCCCCGGGAAGGCTTCGTCCCGGAACATATGCTGGAGCTGCTCTGCCGGCGCTGAACAGACCGAGGATGTAAGCTCTGGACGCGTCAAAAAGAGGATCGACCGCCAAAGCGGCAATAAAAGCACAAAGGAAAAAAAATAAAATAAAAACGATATTAAAATAATCGGCAAACGTTGCGTAGTCCCTCAGTTCCCGGTCGGAAAGACGCTTGTAAAGCATCCCGGTAGAACCGATAACGCCGGCGAGCAGTCCCATCCATCCGGTGGCGACGCTCAGGCCGTTTACAATCATGAGAACGCCGTCTTCGGCAAAACCGCATAGGGTGAACACTGCGGAAATCGACAAAAGTAAGAAAGTGGCCAGCATCAGGTACAACCCCAAATGAAGAGGGAAGGACATCTGCCACAATCTTTTGTTTTCTTTCCACAGACCCCGCATGAGCAGGATTTCCGGCGCCATGTAAAGAATCTCGTTTACCCGTGAGCTTTTCCGCTTTTTCTCCCACCAATTCATTTCCTCCATGTAAGAGCCGCCGTAGGAAACCTTATCGGCCGGCTCACATTGCACCGGATAGATTTCCCAGCGGAGATGTACAGGGAGGGTCAGATGTCTGTAAATCAGGCGGCCGGCCGCTACGATAAAAACGGCAAGGCATAGATAGGTTAATATGTAATATCCCATAAGGTATTTCCTTTAGTTGCCAAAGCGACAAATACCGCTGCTAGCTTTTTGTGAAGTTGGTCTGAAGGTAGCCATGCCTCCTGTGTCCGCAGGGGCACGGCTATTTCATTAAACACAACCCGTCGGCTTGGACAGCCCTGCCAGTTTGCAGGCTCCTTTTGCCGGGCCGGTCGGGAAAAGTTCATAGAGCTTCTTCATGTCGATGCCATTGTCCTTGCAAAGTTTGCGGACCATGGGAGCAATGCCGAACTTCTGAAAATAGTCGCGCAGATAGTTGATTATTTTCCAGTGTTCTTCCGTGAGCGGTCCTTCTATTTCTTCAGCGTGCGCGTAAGCTTGAGCGAATTCTTCACTCCATTTATCGAGTTCCTGCAGAAACCCGTCTTCATCCACTTCGTAGATTTTGCCTGCTAATTCAATCTGCGGCATATTTAAAACCTCCTGTTTAAATAATCGGTATGTTCTGTTCATCGAAAGCAACGGTCGAACCACTTTCGATAAAAATTCTAGTTTGCTTTTGCTTTGTCCGGCGATGCCGTCTGGCGCACTCAACGAGCGCGTTCGCCCATGTGGGTGCACCCAGCGCATGCACATAGGTAAAGCCGGCCAGAATACCTTTCTTGCACATTCCTTCTCTTATTCCGTCAATTCCTTTCCCCTTCAGGACTTGGAAAGCGGTATGCATCTTTTTTACTCGTGGCGATAAAATTCGGCAGTAATGAAATTCGTGTCCGGTAATTGTTGTGCCGACGGGAAAGAAGGGGTTTCCCGCGTCTGCGACCAATGTGGTGTATCCATGCCCTTGTAATTTGTTTTCCATCCTGAACGCCACCGGTAAAGCGCCGACCATGGGATAGCGCTTGTCGCCGATCGTCAATGATTTTCCCAGGTAGATGAATCCGCCGCACTCCGCGTAAATCGGCAGACCCGCATCGGCCGCCGCGCGCAGTGACCGGCGGAAGGACGCATTGGCGGCCAGACGGCCAGCCTGGGTTTCGGGAAAACCGCCGCCGATATACAGGGCGTCCACGGGCGGCAGAACTTCTTCGGCAAGCGCGCTGATGGGGACCACCTCGGCACCCCGGTCGGCGAGCGCTTCGATATTTTCCTGATAATAGAACTGAAATGCCTTGTCTTTGATGATGCCGATTACGGGACGATCTTCGCCGGTTTCATTCAGCGGGGCCGCTTGGGGAAAGGCGTCAATTATCCAGGGTGGCGCACTGCGGGCAATCCGCAGCAGAGCGGAAATATCGAGATAATCGCGGGCGATGGTGCCCGCCACTTCAAGGGCTAGCTGCACATTGTCGTGTTCATCGGGAGGGATCAGCCCCATGTGTCTCTGGACGAAGGGCAGGTCAGGCAGACGCGGCACTGTTCCGTAAACCGGCAGGCCTGTGTATTCTTCAATGGACCGGCGAATCACGGAAGCATGCCGGTTTCCGTTGACCCGGCTCAAGATGACACCGCGGATATCGACTTCAGGATCCAGATGCAGGCAACCCAACATCATGGCCGCCGCCGTGCGAGTGACTTTATCGCAATCTATAACCATAATAACAGGTGCGCGAAGCAGCTTGGCCAGTTCGGCGGTGCTGAACTCGCCAGCGTCAGTCACCCCGTCAAAGAGGCCGCGGTTGCCTTCGATAAGAGAAACGGCGTTTTCTGTGGCACGGCGGGAAAAAAAGCGAACGACTTGTTCAGAACCCATAAGATAAGTGTCCAGATTATAGCAGGGACCGGATGCCGCCCGACCCAGCCAGGCAGCATCAATATAATCCGGTCCTTTTTTGAAAGGAGTAACCGTGATACCCTGCTGGCGCAGAGCCACGGTTATTGCTATAGAAAGGGTGGTTTTTCCTGCGTCGCCCCGTAGAGCGGCCATGATTAAGCGCGGACATGGTCGGTTCATAATTCATTTCCTATTTATCCACAGTTTCATTCCTTGGGAAAATATTCAGTCAGCATGATGTATGTTGTGCTACCGCTTGACCAGTATTTCAGCACTTCCTCATCAAGAAGCTCTTTCACGGCATTCTGCACGGCGTGACGATCTTCGCTGGGAAACCATTTGGTGACGTCCCGGATATAAAACATCTTTTTGTCTCCTTTGGATTTTTCGCGAAACAGGTCGGCGATACGCGATTTCAAATCATCATTCATAACTACCTCCATTTAAATTGTGCGGATGTTCGGAACGTCTCCGTTGCGTGGTCAAAATCGTCGATATGCTGGTCCGTGAACGGAATGCCTGTAAGGCTGAAAAACCTCTCCCAGCCGATCCGTTCAATCCATTCACCGACGCGTTCATGTTTCCACGCGTGTTTCGCGTAAATTTCAAGGATGTTTTTTACGGCATTCACCACTTCCGGCCAGCGCGGCGGATTGTTGGGGAGAAAAGGGATAGCCAGTTTGGAGAACATCGGGGCGCTGCGGGCGTTGGACACTTTGCCGCCGACCCAGATGGAAATGCCGTCATTTTCGGGATCGGCAATGGGCATGGCGGGACAAACGGTGTAGCAGTTGCCGCAGTACATGCATTTTTCATCATTGACGGTAACGGCCTTGTTTTTCATGTCGCCGCGGATAGCTCCGGTCGGGCAGGAGGCGACGGTGGACGGAATCTCACAGACGTTACGCAGTCGTTCATTATCAACCTTGGGTACGGTACGATGGATGCCCAAAATGGCAATATCCGAACAGTGTACGGCTCCGCACATGTTTAAACAACAGGCCAGAGAGATCCGGACATGATTGGGCAGTTTCATGGTTATAAAGTAGTTGTAAATTTCGTCCATCAGAGCTTTCACCGGGCCGGAAGCGTCCGTTGCCGGTGTATGGCAGTGCACCCACCCCTGCGTATGCACAATATTTGTTACGGCATGTCCTGTGCCTCCCACTGGATAGCCGCGGCTTGTCAATTCGGCAATCAGCGGTTCGATTTTGTTCTTGTCGTCGAGCAGAAACTCGATGTTGTGCCGGCTGGTGAAACGCAGGTAGCCATCGCAGTATTTTTCTGCCAGAGCGCAAATTTCGCGTATATGATCCGTACACAACAGACGAGGTGAACCGGCGCGCACACTGTAGAGTGCTTCTCCCGATTCAGAAACGTGCATAAGCACGCCTGGTTTCAAAATCTCATGATATAGCCACTTCCCGTAATTTCTCTCGATGATGGGAGGCAGCATCTTTTTGTAATTAGGGGGGCCGATGTCTGTTTTTGCCATTTTACTTTACCTCCTTTTCCTTGTCCTCGGGCCAGAAGAAGACGTAGGGATTGGTCCGCGGGGCCTTAACCATTTGGGGAACTGCAGGAAGGCCGACGGCTTTTAAAAATGCCCGCATGCCCAAGCGTTGAATCAATTCGCCCAATCTTTCACGAGATTTTCCGTTCTCGTCCCACCAGTCCTGAACCCGTTCGATCAGGCTCTTCAGTTCATCGTAAGGCGGTTCCAGCTTCATAAACGGTACAATCACCCATGACAACAGCGCGCCCTTGACAATGGGCGCCTTCCCGCCGACGAGTATAGTGGCCCCTTTCTCTTTTCCCGGTCTCAGTGCTTTCGGCATCAGATTGATGCAGTGCATGCAGCGGGTGCAATCCTCATCGTATATTTTCAGTTCTTTGCCGTTCCATTCCATACACCGGGTGGGGCAGAGGTCGCAGACTTCTTTTCGGATATCGATTTTCGAGGCGCAGGTGAGCACTTCTTTTTGATTTATCTGGATATCGTCTTTCCATGTTCCTATTATGGACAAGTCGGAGCGGGCAACCGAAGCAACGCAGTCGTTGGCACAGGCGGAAATCTTGATTTTAAATTTGTAGGGAAACATTGGGCGGTGCATCTTGTCCTGATAGGTCATGGTGATGTCGTAGCAAAGGCCAAGGCTGTCGATGCAGGCCCATTCACAACGCGCCGGTCCCACACAGGCGCTGGGTGTGCGCAACGCCGAGCCGGAGCCGCCCAGATCGAACCCGGCATCCGATAGATCGTCGAAGCACGGCTGAAGATGTTCGGTTGTCGTGCCGAGTAGGATGGCATCTCCCGTGGAGCCGTGCATGTTGGTCAGGCCGCTGCCGTGCTTGTCCCAAATATCGCAAAAACGTCGCAGGACATCTGTTTTATAGAACCATCCGGTCGGGTGATTGACTCTCAGAGTATGGAAAGCCTGAACATTGGGGAACAGGTCAGGTCGGTCAGAGTAGCGGCCGATCACGCCCGATCCGTAACCCTTGACGCCGACAATGCCTCCGTGTTTCCAGTGGCCGATTTTATCTTTGTAGGAAAGCTCCAGCTGGTGCAGCAGGTCCTTGGCCATGGGGCTCTTCTGCGCCGCTTGCTTTATTTCCTTTACGAAACTGGGCCATTTACCGGTTTCCAGCTCGTCCAGCAAGGGTGTATCTGATTTCGCCATGAGTTGCCTCCTTGTTAATCTGTTTTAATGTTTCAGGAGCATTGACGCCACTTTTTTTGAATACCATTCAGTAATTGAATAGTACTATTTTTTTGAAAAATGTCAAGAACTTTATTCCCACAAAAAACCGGACAGGCGCTCCTTTTTTTCGGTGGCATTATTTGTTTAATTTCTTATTCCGTAAGTTGCCCGGAACAAGATAATTATTCAATTTATTTCAATCGTTAGCTGTTCTCCTTCAAAAAAATCCGCCCGCAGATGCCCTCTGCCGCTTAAAACTTCGATAGAATTCTAACAACAGAAGCTTTTACTAAATCCCAGCCCTGCCTTCATTAACGAGCGGCCATATTATTAACGGCTGGCAGGGAAAAAGGTGTAACTTACCCATATCAGTACTACGAGCAGAACAGCGCCGAGAATAAGACTCCATGTTATCAGTTTCTTTTCAACAGGCAACAGAGGTTCATATTCCATTTTTTCCATTTCATCTTTTATTTTTGTATCAGTCATAATAAACTCCTTTATTATATTGTTGTATTATTGAATTAGCGGCGGCATAACGCCCTGGAAGAATATCCACGATATGATCAACCCGATCCAGATAATGAAACCGAACAAGGCAATGATGTAAACGAGCATCAGCTTTCCGATGCCTTCTTCCCAGAGTTTTTTGAAGTTGGAAGCCAGTCCGATGGAGAAGAATGTCAAAGCGAAAAAGAGTTTCCGGAACACATCGCTTTCTGAAGCCGAAATTTTTAGCTCCGATTTGATTTCCGGCCAGTTCAGCCCGATAATCAGCATGATGAGGAAAGTGACAAAATAGCCGATGACAAATTTGGGAAAGCGATCCCATATTTCCCTGGCTTTGGCTTTTTCGCCTTCTATGGGATTAATCTTGGTAGTCCAGATTATGGCCAAGATGAACGCCCATATCCCGATGAAAATGTCGATAAAGATTTTGACGGTCGTGGCCGTTCCCACAACCCATCCCGGTTCATAATTCATGCCCTGGGCCGCGTTTCTGGCGTAAATCAAAGATTCGGCTATTTGACCGCTGGCAACAGCGGCTCCGTCTGTTTTAACTGCTAGGCCCATCCAGGCACCTGCCACCAGTGGTTCATTACTGAGAAACTCCGTCGCGACGAAGGGAAGGATGATGAGTTCGAAAACCGCGAAAATGACGACCAGTGACGAAACCATGATCGGAACGATCGGCCGGGCGCGGATGGCTCCGCCCGTGGCAATGGAGGCGGAAACACCGCAGATGGAAATACCGGAAGCGAGAGGCGCAGACCATTCGCGGCTGAACTTAAAATATTTTCTGGCAAGCAAATATACAAGAGCCCAGTAGATCAGATACGCTTCAACAATGGCGCAAAGCCCTCGAAACATCATCGATGTGGCCAGACCAAGCTGCTCGGCGGATTTTACGCCAAGGCCGACGCCCATGATCACGATGGCCGTTTTGATGAACCATTCCGGCCGGGCCGCTTCTTTGAGCGAAGCGGCAAACTTCGGCATGAAATTGCCGATGAAAAGGCCGACCAGCAACGCCAGAATCAATCCCGCCTCACCGGTCAGTTTAAGCGACCAAGTGAGTCCGAATTTTTCCATTTCCGCGGGTGTCTGCGCGGCGATGACGGCGTAATGTCCGATGATGGTGCAAGCATATGTCAGCCAGAAAATGACCGTAAAACCATAAATGAATTTTTTTAGATCATAACCGAGGGATTTTGCACCTACCATTAGTATCCCCAGCACAGCAAGATATGTTAAAATAATCGACACTATTGGATTGAGCGCCGCGTAGGCCTTTGATGCTGGTGCGATAGATTTGGTGAATTCCGTCCATACTTTAGGTGTGATAGCCCATCCCAAGAGGTCCAGACCCGCAAGTGAGCCAAGTGAAAGAAGAAAAATAAACAACCCCAACCAAACCGACCACCAGTCTTCGGTTTTGAAAAAATCTTGCTTATTACTCATAAAGACCTCCTTTCTGTTTGTTTTGTTGTGGAAAATGCCTTTAAAAATCTTCTACCTGTTGGTGAAAAACACTAAACGTTTACATAATGGTGATTTTCGACACTACGAAACTTTTAAGATGTATTACGAGTGTGTCATCCCCCCTTTTTTTTGATTTTGGGCAAATGGATATTCTTTGTTTCCGGAATTATTTGATTGCTGAAGGGGGTATGCCTGTGAGTGAAGAACTTGATTAGAACATACTTATCATGACGGACTGCAGGAATTAGTTTGATTTTTTTGTTTAAAGAGAGGAGATCAACAAACATCATGGTATTTCTCCTAGGTAATGCTGGTTTTAAAAGCCATTATCTTTGCTGACGAGTTTATTGAACAATTGTATTATAGGAAGTACGTATTTCTATGTCAAGGTGATTATAGGTGAACGGACAAGCTTGATTTTATTGCGTAAAAAATAACATGAGGCGAATCCTTTATTTAAGGGCTGGTGGTTTGGCGTCCAGCGACAGAGGCGGGATTGCCCTTCGATTTCATCCGGTCGGATGTGATTAAAGGAAGAAAATTTTCTCGTTACCATGCTCTTTGTGCCCGGCGGTTGGGCGTCGGATAAACTTCTGGCTTGGGGTGAAAAAGAAAAGCGGAAATTCATGCCCTTTTTATGGAGCGCAGTACAGGTTGCCGCAGGGGCACCAATTAAAATCAAAGTATTGCATTTTGTGACTGCAGCCCTTTGTTATTTGGGACTTGGTTGTAAATCAAGTTTTTTATCTGATGTTCACGTCATTTTTATTGACAGAAAAAACAGCGCTTTATATAGTTGAAACTGTGAAAAGGAGACAAATTTCTATGTTCTTGCGAAACTCTTACATTGGCCGATTTTCTTTGTTTGTGGCGCTGTTTTATCTGTGCATTACATTTACGGGTTGTGCCGTTGTCAAAGTGTCGCTCGTCAGTAACGTCGACTATATGTCGCTCCGTCGCAGCGATATACTCACAACCGGCGAACTAAGCGTTTATACCGCTGCTGCCTTACAGGTTTTCGATATCGACAAAAATCAATGCGGTGAATCCGGTGATTTTTGCCGTGAAGTTTTGATGAACAATATTGGACTGGACGCCGAGGACCGTTTGTCAGCGCTTGCCGAACTCTGGATGCAGAAAGCCTTGTCGATGGATATAGAACCCGTGAGCGGCGGGCAAGTAGAGACGATTATTAATGCGTATCTGGAAACAGCCAGATATGCATATGCATATCTTTTTTTAACCGAACGGCTACTCGATGAAAGAGCGCTGGAAAATCGCCAAACACAGGTACTCGACTACTATAATTTTGCCGTGCAAAAAACGCTTACCACTTTGTTTAAATATTACCAAGAAATGTCGCAGCTTAAAGTCGACTTGGAACAGGGAGCGCATCTGCAATCCGGACCGTGGAATATTACGATAAAAGCAGAGGAATTGCGGCTGGCCGATAAACGTCAATTGCCGGATGATTTAATTCCGGCTTCCTTACTTTCTTTTTCCGGCTTGCGTAATCAGTATCATCGTGACGGTCTGGGAGCCGAGCTGGTGGCTGTTACTTCCGAAAGGGTGGTAAGTGCGCGTAGCGCGAAAATTCCTTACAGCGAGACACCATTTCCGGCAGTGACAACGATTATCAGTTTCCCCGGAAAAAGTTTGGAGGAGGTGTTAGCAACCCATGACGCAGTCATAAAAGGTTATGACCCCTATAGCCGTGTGAGTATTAAACTGGCCGGAAAGGAAATCCCATTGTCGGCAAATTTCACCGCAGCGTACGGGTTATGGCTGGCGCGATCCGGTTTCGCCGCTCAATCACTTCTGACTTTGATTGGCAAGGGGGATGTGCTGGAAAAGCCGCGTATCTACCTGATGCAACCTTACAATCCAGATCATCACATAGCAATCATGCTTCATGGGTTAGCCAGCAGTCCCGAGGCTTGGGTAAATTTGGCCAACGAGATATTAGGCGATGAGACACTGCGGCAGAATTTTCAGATATGGCAGATTTATTACCCGACCAATGCCCCTATTGCGCTTAATAATCATGAAATTAGAAAAGCAATCGAACAGACTTTGGCCTGTTTTGACCCGGAGGGCACAACGCGTTCTTCACGCGACATTTTACTCATCGGTCATAGTATGGGTGGAATGCTTTCGCGATTGATGGTTTCTTCTTCCGGAGATCGTTTGTGGGATGCTTTTCTGGAAAAATTTCCGCTTGAGGGAAAGCGTCTTGAGCGTGTCCGTGAAAAACTTGGTCCTTATATGTATTTTCAACCATTGCCGCAGGTCAGCAGAGCTATTTTCATTGCCGCCCCGCACCGGGGCACTCCCGTAGCGGAAATAGCGCTGGTGCGGTGGCTAGCAGACTTTGTGACGGTACCGTTGGATCGTTTTAAGGAAATAGCGCAACTCCTTGTTGATCCTAAATCGGTTGGTCCTGTTTCGCTGATTCGCCCATTAAATAGCATAGACAACCTCAGTAGCCATGATCACTTTGTCCAATTAACCGCGGATTTGCCTATATCTTCCAGGGTGCGTTATCATTCGATCATTGGTAATAGGAATCCTCGCTTGCCCTTGAAAGATTCCAGCGACGGGGTGGTTCCGTATTCAAGTGCTCATCTCCAGGGCGCGGATTCGGAACTGGTGGTTTCTTCCGGACATAGCGTTCAGGAAACGCCACAAGCTATTATTGAAATCCGGCGTATTATGCATCTGCATCTCAAGGAGTTGGGGATAGGGACGGCCGATGAAAGTATCGCTGGATGGTAACGATTTGATCAATCTCCCGGGATTCACGGCTGTTTTCAGTTGAAAGATAAAAACGCGCTGATTTAAATTTGCTTATGGTTTTCTGTTATCAATGAAAATAAGGTTATCCGTTGTCGGCATAGCGATCTTTTCTTGTTTTTATTGTAATCATCAAATTATGACTTTTAAATTTGTTTCAAATAACTTAATATCAAAATAAGTTTAAGATTAGTTATTTGGATGAAAGTCCCGGAAAAGGAGTAAATAACTTTAAAATATATCAAAATTATTTTTTCGTGCGGCGCACGATTGACGGAGGGCTGCTGATTTTTTCAGTTTTTAATCTGTGGCTACGCAGGATACTGGGTGTATAAACGAACGCAGCCGCTGGTTTGAGTTTCCCCGCAAGTCATTCAATACGGCGATTTGTTGTTTCATCGGGGGTCAGGAAGTTACTTGTGCTCATGCCGGACTTTATTTTTGCCTTGCTCTTGTAACCATCAGCTGTGACAGAACGGGAGGGTGTCATGGAGGAGGAAATTAAGAAAACTATTTTTAAAAAAGTTGCGCAGGAACCTTTTGCCAGAAAATTAGGTCTGCAATTAATCGATATTCGGGAAGGTTACGCCAAAGTGGAAATGGTTTTTACCGACGATTTGGGAAACATGTTCGGTATGGCGCATGGCGGCGCGGTTTTTTCGCTGATCGATGCGGCTTTTGAAGTCGCCTCCAATTCACACGGTACGATGGCCGTGGCTTTAAACATGAACATAAATTACCTTGCTTCTCCAGCCAAAGGAGCAGTAATTACCGCCGAAGCAAGAGAAGTCAACCAAACGAAGAAAACTGCTGCCTATGATATTCGCGCTGTCGATAATTCGGGCAAACTTTTAGCCATTTGCCAGGCGCTGGTTTATCGGCTGGAAAAACCATTGCCGTTTCTGGAGAATTAATTAAGGCGAGACAGAAAACAAAAAAGCCTCCGCACTTCTTAAAGTGCGGAGGCTTTTTATCAAAAATTTTTACTGTGGCAGTGCGCCGGTGAATATTTCTTCAAACGCTTCCACAACTGCTTGTTCTCCGGATGTTATGTAATCCAGATAACCTTGAAAATGTTTGAATTCCGAACCCAGGTAGAAACGGGCTGATAAAATTTTCCCGTAATAGAAGGCGGCTTCCATGTTGTCCTTGACCAGATTTACCACTTTTTCTCCGGCGATATCACCGGCGATCGCTTTCAGCTTAGGAACGGCGACCGTTAATGACCATAAATGCATCCAGGCGTGCGCCAGCATTCTCATCGCTTGTTGCAGCGGTGTGGCAATGGCCAGAATATCAAGCATTTTTTTCTTATCGCGCAGCTCGGCCAATTTCTTCACGGTGGCATCCATTTTAGTTACGCCATCGCGCACGGCACCCACATATTTTTCATCGACAATGCCTTTGGCTTTTTCTATTGTTTCAGCAATTCTCTTTTTAAAAATACTGAAATTATACATTTCCGGATTCATCAGCAGTTTCCGCATGGTTAAATCTATAGACTGGATGCCGTTTGTTCCTTCATAAATGGCCAGAATTTTACAGTCGCGCGCGAACTGCTCCACGGGATATTCCGAACAGTAGCCGTAACCACCATGGACTTGCATGGCTTCGGATGTCACCAGCCAAGCCAAATCGGAATTGCCGGCTTTACATAGCGGGATCAGGAAATCCAGCAGGCCTTTGGCTTCTTTGGCTTTTTCTCCCTGTTCCACATGGCTTAAGTCGCCGGAAATAGCGGCCAAAAGTGTCAGCATTCTCATCGCTTCCACTTGTGACTTCATCCACAAAAGCATTCTTTTTACGTCGGGATGTTTTATTATGGGAACAGAAGCCCCTCCCTTTGCCGCGGGATCTGAGCCCTGAATTCTGTTTTTGGCGTAAGTAATTGCGTGCATGTAGGCGGCGCTGGAGCAGCCTGCTGCCTGATTGGCCACGTCCAAGCGTGCTTCATTCATCATCTGGAACATGATTTTCATGCCCTGACGTTCTTCACCCAAAAGATAACCGATGCATTTGCCGTTATCGCCCAAACTTAGCGAACAGGTCGCCGAACCTTTGATGCCCATCTTATGTTCAATGCCGGCGGTAATTATATCGTTCCGTTCGCCGAGGCTTCCATCGGGGTTAATAAGATATTTGGGCACAATGAATATGGATATGCCCGGCGTGCCCGGGGGGTCGCCTTCGATGCGGGCGAGGACCGGATGGATGATATTTTCAAACATGTCATTGTCGCCGGCCGTAATGAATATTTTTTGGCCGGTTAAAAGATAAGTACCGTCTTTTTGTTTGACCGCTTTTGTTTTTAAGGCGCCGACGTCAGAGCCTGCGCCCGGCTCGGTCAGGCACATTGTACCGCCCCACTGACCGGTTGTCATTTTTTCCAAATAAGTTTTTTTTAACTCATCTGAACCAAAATTTTCAATCAACCGCGATGCGCCGCCCCTAAGTGAGTCATAGGTGATAAAACCCACGGCAGCGGCGGAAAAATAATCCATTATTGCCCGGCAGATAACTTCCGGCATTCCCACGCCGCCCCATTGCGGGTCGTTTCCAAGACCGGGGAATCCGGATTCCCTGTATAGATTCATTGTTGTCTTGTATCCTTCGGGAATGGTGACGGATTTTGTTTGGGGGTCATATTTGGCGCCGGTTTTGTCGGCTTCAGCGCTGGCAGGATAAAGCTGTTCGACAGCGATCTGTTCGGCAAGTTCCAGTGTGGCGTCGTAAGTGTCTTTATCAAAGGCGGAAAACTTTTCATACTTTCCGAGTTTGTCCGCCTCCAAGATTTCATAAAGAACAAATTTTACATCTCGTGAATCAATTAATGCATTTAATCCCATAATACACTCCTCAATTTATTTTATTTTTTATGCGGAATTGTTGCCCTGCCTGAAGCATTACCTGAATTCAACTTTATTTCAGGAAGCAAAGAGGTTACAAAAATCCGACAATTTATTTTTGAGTTTTTAAAATAACAGTTGCACAATACAGCAAAGTCCGTATAAAAATCAAGCTAATCTTGTCATCTATTTTTCAAAAGCTTTTCTATTGATTGTCATAACTTTCTGACACGTTTACACGTTTTTATTATAGTATAAATTTTTCTTATTTTTTGTATTAGGGGCTTAAATTCACCGGTTGATATTTGGCCGAGTTGACGCTATTATTTTAGCGTAATGATTTTATGACATAAGACGCGCTGAACGCGGTTAAAAAATATCTCTTTATGTTTGGGTATTTAAGATGATGATGCAGGGGAAAATAGATCCCCGCGATTTATTAATTTGCTGTTCTTGAAACAGCCTCGTGTTTGGCCTTGGAATCTTTCAAATAGAAGGGACCGGTAAATGAATATCGGCAGGCTGGCAGAAGATAATATTAAGCGGTTTGGCGAATATAAATTCGTCAATTACGAAAGGCGCTGGCATACCAACGTGCAGATAGACAGCGCGGCCAACCGTCTGGGCAACGCGCTCAAATCTCTCGACGTCAAAAAAGGAGACAGGGTAGGCGTGCAGCTGCTCAACTGTCCGGAGCTTTTGCACGTGTTTTTCGCCGTTTTTAAAATCGGCGCGATACTGGTGCCTATAAATCCTTCTCTGCGCGTTCCTGAACTCGCGTATCTGTATCAGGACGCGGGAATTAAAACTTTAATCAGCTCTCCTGATTATCTTGACAAGATAATAGAAGCTCGACGTGACGCGCCGCAGCTTATTCATATAATTTTAACGGGGAAAAAATCACCCCGCGACGCGATTTCTTACGGCAAGCTTATAAAACGGGAATCTGATGAATTAGGCATTGAAGAAACGGACAATGATGACACCGCGGTGATGATTTACACCGCCGGCACGACCGGTAGTCCTAAAGGAGTGATGCTGACGCATTATAACTGGTATACACATGTGACTGGCTATTACGAAACAGTTTTGCTTGATGCCTGGGGTGTTGCCGTTAAAGGCGCGGTAAAAAAACAAAACAAAGCCGCCGCGAAGAAAGCTGAAGTGTTTGGCGTCAGCCGCGAGAGAGTTTCTTTGATAACATTGCCGCTTTTCCACGGCTACGGAGTTTTTGCTTTAAATCTGGAATTTCTTACCGGCGGCAAACTTGTTTTGATGGCTCGCTGGGATGCCGAAGAGGCGATGAAGCGTATTGAAAAATATAAAATCACCGAATTCCGCGGCGTGCCCACGATGTATATTCAACTGCTCAATCACCCGAAGGCGGATCAATACGATTTAAGTTCGCTTGTGACCTGCATTTGCGGTTCCGCGCCGATGCCGCTCACCGTGGCGCGTCAATGGAAGGAAAAATACGGCATCGACATCTGGGAAGGTTATGGGCTGAGCGAAGCGACGACGGTTAATTGCGGCAATATCGCCCGGAGAAAGCCGCCCAAATACGGCTCCATCGGCACCTGTTATCAAAAGTGTAACACGATAAAAATTTTTGATGAAGCGGGCAGAGAATTGCCTGCCGGGCAGACGGGTGAGATTGTAATTAAAGGCCCCTGCGTGATGAAAGGTTACTGGAATAAGCCGGAAGAAACGGCCGCCGTGCTGAAAAACGGCTGGCTGCACACGGGTGATGTTGGCTATATGGATGAAGACGGCTACATCTATTTAACCGACCGGAAGAAAGACCTGATTATCCGCGGCGGGGAAAATATTTATCCCAAGGAAATAGAAAACATTCTTCATCAGCACCCGGCAGTGTTGGAGGCGGGAGTGATTGGGATTCCCGACGAAGTTTACGGCGAGGCTGTCAAAGCTTTTGTTGTCCTTAAAAAAGGAGGTACTGTTTCCTGTGAAGAATTAATGAATTTCTGCAAAGATAATATGCCGACATACAAGAGACCGAAAGTTATTCAGCTGATGAATGATCTTCCCAAAAGCGCGGTAGGAAAAATTCTGCGGCGGGAACTCAGGAATATAGGTTGACTCACGAAACATCCTGCAAATTGCAGAATTTGCCGTATTGAATCTTGTACGGCTTCATGATAATTTAGCTATTAAAAATCAACAGTTATAGGGAGCGGAATTCGGCAATGCATGGCAATGTCGTCAAATTGCTTTTCTTTGCATGCTTCTGTTTTGTTTTATCTTGTTCCACTCTGCAGATTCAGAAATTTGGCACAGATGTAACGTCATCATCGGCAGATACCGAGGCGCTTTTTTTTGATGCTGCGGCGGGAGGAAATATTTTTTTGGTCATGCGGCTGGTCGAAGAAAATATGGTTGATGTCAATGTCCGCGACCATTCCGGGTGGAGAGGATGGATGTACGCGGCTCGTTACGGGCATAACGGTCTTATTGAATATTTTTTGACAAAAAAGATTAATATCAACGCACGCGAAGATAAAGGGCAAACGGCGCTGATAATTGCCGCGAGCGCCGGGAACGCGCAAGTTGTCGAATTTCTGCTGGACAGCGGCGCCGATGCCACCATTCAGGATTTTTATGGATATACGGCGCTGAAGTGGGCGATATACGACCGCAGATGGGATTGTATCTGTTTGCTGGCCTCAGTGAAAAAAGGAATTGATATCCAGAATTCCAAAGGCGAAACAGCGGTGCATATGGCGGTGAAATTTGATTATTACGATACGGTGAAGCTTTTAATTGATAAGGGGGCGAATCTAAATATTAAGGACAAAAACGGGAACACCCCTTTGATTCTTGCCGCCGCCGCGGGTAATAAAGCGATGGTGGAACTTCTTGTTTCCGGCAAAGCGAATATATTTATTAAAAACAATCTCGGAAAAACAGCGCTTGTCGCGGCCAGAGAAAATAGCCATCAGGAAGTTGTGAATATTTTGCTCAAGAAGATGAAAAAGTGAGAAAAATAAAAAGAAATAATTGCCGGCACATTGTTGCTGCTTCCGTCATTTTTTTGCCGGTGTTTATTTATAGCTGTGCTTATTTAAGCATTCCGGCGGAAGATAATACCGTAACGCCACCTTCTTTCAGCAGTGGGGAAAGGCTTGTTACATACAATTGCGCCGTCGTTAAGGGACAGGTTATCTCTCTGGATGAGACAAAAGACCCGACTTTGCTTGTTGCTTACCCGCTTTCTGCGTTCCAAGAGGAGCTGACCGGCTGTATAATTTTGAGTAGCACAAGCCCGTTCATGTTTTATTTATCCGAAGGCGATTACATGTTTTACGCCTTGACTGATTTTAATAATGACGGTTTTTACACGGAAAACGAAGTTTCCGGTTTTTACGGGGCGTTTTCTTTGCCCAGAAAAATATCCATACGCCGGGAGAATGTATTCAAAGGTGTGGTGATTTACACGTCGAGGGAAAATTCCAAGAAAATTATCTTCCCGCGGCAAATACGTATTGATGAACGGCAGGTAACAAGCCAGCTCACCTACAACGGGCAGATATCCAAAATTTACGATGAAAATTTTTCTTTGGGTAACGCGTCGGTGGGCTGGTGGAATCCCACCGCTTTCATGAAGGCTTTCGGCGCTCATATTTACTTGATGGAGAAATATGATCCGGGAAAAATCCCTGTTCTTTTTGTTCATGGGGCGGAAGGAAGCCCCCGGAATTGGGTTTATTTTTTCCTGCGTCTTGACCGCAGCCGCTACCAGATGTGGTTTTTTTATTATCCTTCCGGTATCCATCTCTCCCTTGCTTCAGGGCTTCTTTATGACGAGTTGATGGAACTGCACGCGAAGTATGGATTCAAAAAAATTTGTGTAGTTGCCCATAGTATCGGTGGGCTGGTTGCGCGTTCGTTTTTTACTAGATATAAATTTAATGAACAAAGCGACTTTGTGAAGGTCTATGTAACTTTCGCTACACCTTGGTCCGGTTTTGAAATGGCGGACGCTTCGCAGAATTTACCGCATAAAAGCCTGCCGAGTTGGATGGATATAGGCGCGCAGAGTGTTTTTATCCGCAGAATAATGGATATGAAATTGCCGAGGAATATCCATTATTACCTTTTTTACGGAAAGAAGGATCAGGTTTCTGAAGGCAGAGCTCTGGATGATCGGGCGGTATCGGAAGCCAAGGAAATTCTAGGATTTGACTGCGATCATAACTCCATGTTAACTGATCGCGGTGTTTTTCGAAAATTCAATGAAATATTAAAGAGAGAATTTCGCTGAGCCTCATCCGGCTGAATTAAGAAAGTTCTTCTTCAGCCAAGGGCATTTATCACTCTTTTGATAAATTCTTCCATGCCCCATTCATTATCGTAAGTCATGCCCAGACGCACGATTACCAGCTTACACGAAGGGATGACCGCGATGATTTGTCCCTGATAACCACGCGCAAAGAAAGTATCCGCGGGAATTCTCGGATATGGACGTTCTTCAGGCGCAACACCTGCACCGCCGTTGAGCCAGAAATGAGCGCCGTATTGGCCCTGAGGTGCTGCGGGTGTCGGCGTGACAGAGTACTTTACCCAACCTGCGGGAAGGAGGCGCTGACCCTGCCAGACACCATCATTGAGGTAAAGAAGGCCGAAACGGGCATAGTCACGCGCGGTTGCGTAAAGGAAAGAAGAACCAACGAAAGCTCCCCTCGCGTCGGTGGACCAGACGGCGCTCCTCATCCCTATTTTATTAAATAGTTCTCGGCGTGGAAGGTTCCAGTAGTCGTTGATGTCAGCCGTTTTGTCTTTGATTATTCGGCAAATTATGTTTGTTGTTCCGGAAGAGTAACGCCACTCTTTATCAGGTGAGGCGGCCTGTGGTTTTCCCGCGGCAAAGGCTGCCATATCCGGTTGTAAAAAAAGCATCATGTTCACGTCGGAAATAGGTTTCTCGGCGTAAGCCTCAGTCCATTCAAGACCGGAGCTCATGCGCAGCATGTGATCCGGGGTTATGTAATGGCGCGGATCGTTGGCACTTTGCCATTCCTGGACGGGCGCGGGTTGTTTGATGTCGATTTTTCCCTGCATGACCATGATGCCAACTATGGCGTTCACCATGCTTTTAGCTATGGACCAGCTTAGAAGCGGCGTGTCTTTAGTTATGCCATCACCGTAACGTTCGGCGATAATGCGGCCGTCATGAACAACAATTACAGCACGGGTGTACAGTTTTTTCTGCGGGCTATTTTCCAGAAAAAGTTTTTCCACGGCGCTATCGATTTTTGCCATGTCGATGTTTGCCGACGGCGCTTCGGAGGGCATTAAGTCGCCCTGTGGCCAGGGAATTTTTTCCGGATACGCCGGTTCGGCGGGAATTATTTTCGGCCGCCAGGCGAGAACGTTTTTCTCGTCGGCACTGGAGACGAGGATTGGCCCCAAACCGTCTATGTGTATCGCTTTTCTTTTGAATATTCCCGTCCCCAGAAACGAGCAAGTGACGCTTTTTTCTGGCAGATTTATTTCAGCCTTAAAAAGTTTAAATAGGTTATTGAAACCCATGTCTTCGCGCTCGACCGTTTTGTCATCGCGCCCGGAGACAAAAATGGCCGCGCAGAGAGCCTTGGCTTTGAAAGAGCAACCGATAGGCAGTTGCTGAACATATTCTCTGTTTTTGTAAACGCCTAAGATTGCCGCGGCGATAAATACAAGCACAAGGACTAAAACGATTCTTTTCGGGATAAATACTTTCATTGGCTGTCCTTTCTTTTGATTTGAAAAGTTAAAAATGTTTTACCTAATGTTTTTTAAATGACAACTTTTGCCTTAAAAAAAGCTTCAATTTTTTCGGAAGAATAATCCAGCCATTTTTCCAGAATAAATTTGCTGTGTTCGCCCAGAGCAGGAGCAGACATGCGTATTATTCCTTCTGTTTTGGAAAATTTGTAGGGGAAGCCGGGGATATCGATATCCCCGAATTGTTGATGGTGAACTTTCTGGAACATGCCGCGCGATTTCAGATTTTCGTCCTTGTTTACCTGCTCGGTGGTGTAGGCGATGCCGCAGGGGATTTTTTTACGCTCCAATATTTTTATTATTTCCTGCGATGTATGACGTAAGGTCCATTTTTCAATAAGCGCGACCGCTTCTTTATGATTATGGATTTGCGATATGACGTTATTGAATTTCGGATCAGTGGCCATTTCCGGGTGGCCGATAACTTCCGCCAACGTTTTCCACTGGCGAGCGGTGACGGAAACTATGGCTACTTTCCCGTCTCTGGACTTGAAGAACCCGTAGAAAGGCATTCTGTCGGAGGAATTCATTACCTCCGCCGGTTTTCTGCCCAGGCTTTTTTCTATGTCCAGCGCTACGTCTCCCAGCGCCCTGTCCAGAAGAGCGCGGTAATTATTGAAATACATGACATCCTGCATGGAAATGTCGATATAGTGACCCCGCCCGGTTTTCATTTTGTGGATAAGCGCCAGCAGGGTGGCGTTGGCGGCATAGGCTCCGGTCATTAAATCGCCCCAGTAGTTGGCGGGCATAAGGTAAGTGTCCTGATCTTTCCAGAACTGTCCGCCTGTCGCCTGGGCGATAATGTCGAAGGCGGCTCTTTCCGGATTGACGCCCGTAGCGCCGAATCCGGAAATCTGCGTGTAAATTATATCTTTTTTTATTTTTTTTAAATCATTGTAACCGAGCCCGTTTCTCTCCAGCGCGCCGGGAATGAGGTTTTGCACAAAAATATCCGCCTGCTTCGCGAGCTTTCGCATGATTTCTTGGCCTTCTTTTTTCTGCCAGTTCACCGCGATGCCATATTTGTTACGGTTTAAGACAGAATAGCAGCGCTCCGCGCCGGGCATCAGTTGAAAATTAATTCTGAGCGTGTCACCTTCCGGCGGTTCCACCTTAACCACCTCGGCGCCCATATCGGCAAAAAACTGCGTGCAGCGGGAACCGGAGATAAACTGGGTGACATCGATGACTTTTATGCCGGCAAGAATTTGCATAAAATGCTCTTTTGTAAGTTGCAAACTGTTTGGACGCTGATTTTAATTATGTAATTAACATATTTTAAGATAGAGTTCTTTCATTTTTTATCATTTACAATTTATATTAAAAAGGCTACTAAATGCTAAATTTCTTATGAGATTCGGATTAATCAGGAGGATGGCTATGAAAGTATTGGGCATTTTGGGAAGTCCGCGTATTGGCGGCAACAGCGACATTCTTTTGGATGAGGCGCTGGCCGGAGCGAGAGAAACGGGAGCGGAGGTGGAAAAAGTTATTTTGGATAAATTGAAACTTTCCGGCTGCAGAGACTGCAAGAAATGTAATGAAACAGGTATTTGCGTTATTAAGGATGATGTGCAGGAGATTCACAAAAAGATACTTGAGGCCTACGCCATCATTCACAGCGTTCCCGTTTACTTCTGGTCGATGACGGCGCAGATGAAAGCTTACCTGGACAGATGGTGCGCTTTATTTGACGCTGAATGGCGCTGGCAGAAACAATATTATCCGAAAATGAAAGGCAAGCGCATCGGTCTTATAACTGTTTGCGGCGACCCCAACCCACGCACGGCTGATCCCATCGTGCACAGTTTTAAATCAACGGCGGAGATGACCAAACTAAACTGGATCGGGGTTGTCATGGCCTCTGCGTCAGACAAAGGCGAAATCATCAAAGATGAAAACGCCAGGAAACAGGCTTTCGAACTGGGTAAAAAAGCAGCCCGACCACAATAATCTGCTGCTGGAACACACGAAGAAAATACTTGCCCCATTATCATTTGAGAATAAGGTCATCAGCAAAGGGATTTTTCTGAGAAATCAGTGTTTGTCTGAAACCGGAAAAGATTTTTTTGTTAATGCGCCTCGTCCCAGTTTTTACCCGCGGCGATTTCCACTTTCAGCGGCACTTTTAATTTGATGACTTCTTCCATTTCTTTTTTGACTAATGCCGCGACTTCGTCTTTTTCTTTTAGCGGCGCTTCCAGAATTAGTTCGTCGTGTACCTGCATGATGAGTTGTGCGGCAAGATTATTTTTCGTCAGCAGATACGCAATGTTAACCATCGCCACCTTAATCAAATCTGCCGCGGTGCCCTGAATGGGTGTGTTGATCGCCATGCGTTCGGCGAATTGCCGGACGGAGGGAATCTTGCTTTGCAGTTCCGGCAGATAGCGCCGGCGGTTCAAAAGAGTGCAGACGTAGCCGTCGCGTTTCGCGCCTTCCAAAATTTCATCCAGATATTCGCGCACCTTTTTATAACGCTCAAAATATCCGTCAATGTAAGCCTGCGCTGTTTTTTGCGAAACGCCCAGCTCTTTGGCCAGGCCAAAAGCGCTCATTCCGTAAAGGATGCCGAAGTTGATAACCTTGGCCTGACGTCGCATATCGGCGTTGACCATTTCCGGAAACACGCCGAAAACATCGGAGGCCGTACGGGCGTGAATGTCTTCATCGGATTGGAAAGCATCAATGAGCGCTTTGTCCTCGGATAAATGCGCCAGCACGCGAAGCTCAATTTGCGAATAATCGGCGGAGATCAAAATACATTCCGGCGCGGCAATAAAGGCCTGGCGGATTCGTTTTCCTTCCGGCGTGCGGATGGGGATGTTCTGCAAGTTGGGATTTGAACTCGATAGCCTGCCGGTGGCCGTTGCTGTTTGATTATACGAAGTATGGATACGGCCGGTTTGAGGATTAATCAGCGCAGGCAATGCGTCCACATAGGTGGATTTAAGCTTGGACAGTGAGCGGTAAGACAAAATCTCTGCAGGCAGCTCGTGGCTTTGAGCAAGCAAGGTAAGAACTTCCATATCCGTGGAGTAGCCTTCTTTGGTTTTCCTGCCGGTGGGAAGTTTCAGTTTTTCAAAAAGAATCACCTGCAGTTGCTTGGGTGAATTTATGTTGAATTTTTCTCCGGCCAGTTTGTAAATTTTGTCTTCGGATAAAGATAGCAACTGCCCCAGCTCCACCGACATTTGGTTTAAAATTTTTGTGTCGATAAGCACGCCTTTTTTTTCCATGGCGGCCAGTACATGCAAAAGCGGCATTTCCACTTTGGAGTAAAGTTCGTCCGCCTCTGTTTCCTTAAGCTTACCCGGCAGGAGATTCCCCAGTTTTTCTATTGCTTCGGCGCGCCCGGCGCCATGCTTCGCCATTTTGTCGATATCAGCAGCAGAAAGAGAATTATTTTTAACGTCCGCAGCATCCGGCGCGGAAGGCAATTGCTCGTGTAAATATTCCCAGGCGATTTCCGCAAGCTCATAAGACGGTTTGGTGGGATTTAGCAGATAAGCCATCAACGCAGTGTCCTCTGCCGCTTGAAGGTTAAAATCAGGTTGTAAAACGAGAGTACTTTTCAAATTATGAAAATATTTTTTTATTCGGTCGCTGGAGAAAAATGGTGTGAGCGCAACAAATACCTGCTTTTTATCCATCTGGTTTTTATTGCCGGGACGATTGAGCGGTATGTAAAAAGAAGCGCCGTCAATACACGTGGCGATACCCGCCAAAAAAGAGCGTTGATTTTTTTCCCAGATAAATTCGCAGGAAAAACCGCGACATTGGCGCAGTTTTCCGAGAAGATCGTCGAGCATTTGATTGTCGGCAATAACCGTGCAATCTTTTGTGGATGCAGGTTTTCCTTTTCTGATTTCCTGTAGCAGAGAAGAAAATTCAAATTCACTGAAAAGCTTTGTCAAAAGTTCTTTGTCCGGTTCTTTACGCGCCGCTTCATTCAAGTCAAAATCGATTGCAATATTTCTACGAATAAGCGCCAGTTGGCGGCTGAGCCTGGCCTGCTCGGCGTATTTTTTAAAACTTTCCCTTAATTTAACATTGCGCAGGTTGTCTGCGTTTTGTATAACTTCTTCCAGCGAGCCGTATCCCTCGATCAGTCTTTGTGCTGTTTTTGGGCCGACGCCGGGAACGCCGGGAATATTATCCGATGTGTCTCCCATAAGCCCTAAAATTTCCACCACTTTATCCGGTGCCACGCCGAAGCGTTCTTTCACCGCCGCTACGTCATAAGTCTTGTCTTTCATCGTGTCGACCATAGTGACATTCTCATCAATAAGTTGCATCAAATCCTTATCTCCGGATACGATGACGGTGCGCCAGCCTTTTTGGGATGCCTGCTCAGCCAGTGCTCCAATAATATCGTCCGCCTCCGTTCCTTGCATTTCCAAAACGGGGATGGAAAAACCGCGGATGATATCTTTGATAAAAGGTATTTGTGGACTCAAATCGTCCGGCATGGGTTTGCGCGTGGCTTTGTAATCGGTGAATTCCTCATGACGGGTGGTGGGACCTTTGACGTCAAAAGCGATGACGATGTAATCCGGCTTAAGCTCGCGCAGGAGCTTCAGAAGCATATTTGTAAAACCGTAAATGGCGTTGGTGGGGAAGCCTTTGGAATTGGTCAACGCAGGAATAGCGTAAAAAGCGCGGTAGAGATAATTGCTGCCGTCCACCAGGGCGACGACGGGAATTTCATTTTTTGCAGGCATAATTAATTTTTTAAATGGGTAAGCCCATGCCGCCCTTTGGGGCCGTTGAACGGATGGGCTTATCCATTTGTTGAACGAACCTGTACGTTTTTTTGCTGAAAACGTTCAGCTTATTATTCTGCTTTTTCAATTTGTTTTTTGGCTTCTTCCAGCTGCTCTCGATATTGTTTATTCAGCTCTTCCATTTTTTTTCTTACTTCTTCGGTAGAAGGCGTGAAGTTGCGGACCTTGTATTCCGCTCTGATTTGCATAATGGCAAGCAGCGCAAAAATGATTCCGAAAACCAGCCATGCTTTCTTTGCCGGTATGTTATGCACGTGAATGCTTGCCGTGACAATAAAGAAAAGACCGATTAAGGCGTTTAAAACTGTGCCGCCATAGGGAATTATACCCAAAATCGCGGCAATCGGCGCCAGAACCGTCAGGTAGGCAACGCATCTATATGAGGTTTCGTAGTTTTCCTGCGAACCCAGCAGTTTCCAGATGACGAACATAATGGCGGCACCGATGAAACTGGCAATAATCATGGCAACAGGAACAAAGATAATAAGCCCCAAGCTTTCTAGAATGCCCCTGTCGATATAACTGAGACCAGCGATATTGATAAGGCAGTGAAGAATGCCGGTGACAATGCTGACAACGAGGACGAAAATTACAGGTTCGAGGAATCCTCCGGCTTTGGGCATGGTTTTAAAAAAATTCACCGGTTTTGTTAAAATTTTTAAGGTTTTTTGTGGAATTTCTGCAAAATCAATTTCTCTTACTTCCATAATTCCCATTCCTCCTTAAAATTATAGTTGAACCGGAAGTCGAAAATGTTGGCTTATATTTCTCATGAATTGCCTTTGGCGTCAATATGCTGTTTTGAAAAAAGCCGGTAAATAATAGCCTGTATTCCGTGCGACTAAACTTTGAAAGAAGCGTTAATTTTGAACTTTTTCACCGCACGCATGTCCAGAATATCGGTAACGCCTGTTTTTTCTTTTACACTGTCGAGAATCGATTTAAGTTCTTTAGCCGTTGCTGCATTGACCGTAAACCAGATGTTGTATTCGTCATCGCGTAGATAATTGTGGGTGATGTTTTTGTTGGTGTTGACTGTTTGAACAAAAGTATCGATTTTATCTTTGGGTACACGTGCGGCGCAAAGAGTGCTGACACGTCCCAATTGGGGACCGTCAAAAATTGCACCGATACGGCGTATAATTCCGTTTTCTTTCATTTTTTGCACGCGCGCTAGCGTTTCCACTTCACTGATGCCGCAGCGTTCGGCGATAATTAGAAAGGGTTGTTCCTGCAAGGGGAAATCATTTTGCAGAATGTTGAGTATTTTTTTGTCTATGGCGTCCATTTCAAAGCTCTGTTTCCTTATTATCGGAGATATACTAAAAAATGAACTACTTTTTCGGTTCGTACAAACACAGTGGTTCCTCGGCCAGATAATCGCCGGTGGCCTCATAGGCACGCGCGCGGCAGCCGCCGCACACTTTGATAAATTCACAGCGCCCGCATTTGCCTTTATATTTGCCGTAATCACGCAAATTACGAAAAACTTCTGAAGCTTTCCAGATGTCGGCAAAACTTTTCTTAAGCACGTTGCCGCAATCCAATTCCAGATAACCACAGGGCTGTACCTGTCCGACATGAGAAATAAAACAGAAAGTGATGCCGCCGAGACAGCCGTGCGTTGATTCATGAAAGCGGCCGCCGGCTTTTTTGACCGGTTTTGCGTCTTTAATTTTTTGCTGATGCATAATGCGGAAATAATGCGGCGCGCAGGTAGCTTTTAACTGAATAGGGGAGATTACGCTTTGTCGGTGAAACCACTTGAGCGTTTCTTCATAATCCGCGGCGGTAATGGCTTGTTCGGCTAAATCTCTTCCTCGTCCGGTGGGCACAAGCAAGAAAATGTGATGCGCAGCCGCGCCTAAATTTATGGCCAGGTTTTGTATTTCTTGAATTTGCCGCAGATTTGCCGTGGTGATTGTTGTATTTATCTGGAATTCCATTCCCGCGGTTTTCAGCTTTTCAATGCCGCGCATCGCTCCGGCAAAAGCGCCCTGCTCGGCGCGAAAGACGTCATGGCTTTGGGTATCCTTGCCGTCGATGCTGATACTGACGCGCTGAATGCCGCTATTGATCATTTTGCGCGCTACCTGGTTATCAACCAGCGTACCGTTGGTCGCCAGTACCATCCGCAGGCCTTTTTTTGTGCCATACGTTGCGATTTCAAAAATATCCGGCCGCATCAGCGGCTCGCCGCCGGTGAGGATAATTACGGGTTGGGCAAAAGCGGCAATTTCGTCAATAAGATTTAAGCACTGTTTTGTGGAAAGTTCTCCGGAGTACGGGCCGCGGCTGGCCGCAGCGCGGCAGTGAACGCAGTTGAGGTTGCAGACGCGTGTTATTTCCCAGGCAATCATGCCCGGTTTGACTTCTCTGGTTTTTACCAAAATTATTTTTGTTTCCTTTTATAGATTCTCAAAATCATTCTGCCAGATGGATTGCAGGAGTCAACAATAATTTATTTTTTTTGGCGGCGTCGGGGAATGTTTTTTGACTCTAGTTCATAAGCTTCGAAAAATAAAAAGATTTATCTGGAAGATTGTTTTTCGTCGGATTTTTTTATTGTCAATAATGTTTTTATCGCTTGACCTGTGGTCATAATACAAATATGAAGAAAAAATTACAATGCAACTAAGGAGGGGAAACTATGTCTATTATGATGTGGGAAAAAGATGAGACGGTGGCGATTCTGACCATGACCAACGGCGAGAACAGGCAAAATCTCGTCTTTTCCGACACACTCAACAAAATGCTCGATGAAATCATTGCCGATAAAACGGTTACCGCTCTTATTATTACCTCTAATGACGAAAAAAATTTTTCACAGGGGATAGATGTGGAGTGGATTTTGGACAAGTTGCAGAAGAAAGAGTACAAACCGGTTAATGATTTTATTCTCGGCATGGACAGGGTTTTTAAAAAATTGCTTCTTTACCCCGTACCGGTTATCGCGGCGATAAACGGCCATGCTTACGGTAACGGTTCAATCATGTCCTGCGCCTGCGATTTTCGGTTCATGCGTTCCGATAAGGGGTTTTTTTGCTTCCCGGAAGTGAATTTAGGCATTCCCTTCCGCCTCGGCATGAATGCGTTTATCAAGAAAGCCATTCCGCTTTATAAGCTTTCGGAAATGCAGCTTACCGGCAATCGCTATACCGCGCAGGAGCTTGAAGCGCATCATGTAATTTTAAAAGCCTGCGAAGATCAGGCGGACCTTATGATAAAGGTGTTGGCTTTCGCCAAAACGTTTAAGAAGAAGCGCGGAATTTTCGGTGAATTAAAAAAACGCCTGTATAAAGATATTATCGAAATTTTGGATACTAGGGATGAGCCGATGTCCGAAGGGGCGACTTCTCTTACAATATCCGGTTGAAAGACATTATAAATATTTTGAGGTGAAAAATGAAGACAGCGATTACGGAAATGTTTGGGGTGAAATACCCGATTATGTGCGGCGCCATGATGTGGCTCTGCAAACCGAAACTTTGCGCGGCGGTATCCAACGCGGGTGGTATGGGCAATCTTACCGCCGGTAATTATGCCACGGAACAGGAATTCCGCGTTGCGATTAAGGAAACGAGAAAACTTACGGACAAGCCGTTTATGGTTAACGTGACGATTCTTCCTTCCGTGCACATCACGCCGGAACATCACAAAATGTATCTGCGCGTGTGCGCCGAGGAAAAAGTCGCGGGAGTGGAAATTTCCGGCACGCCTCTGGATAAAGCGGTGGGGATGGAATTTATTGAAGAACTGAAAAGAGCAGGCGTAAAGATGTTTCACAAAGTAGGCTCGGTGCGTCACGCGGTGCACGCGGAAAAGACAGGCTATGATGGCATCTACGCCGCGGGAATTGAAGAAGGCGGTCATCCGCTCAATGATGATGTGACCACCATGATTTTAACCCCGCGCATCGCCGAGGCGGTGAAAATTCCGGTAGTCACCGTGGGCGGCATCGCCGACGGGCGCACCATGGCCGCGGCTCTTACTTTAGGCGCGCAGGGTGTGATGATGGCCACGCGTTTCGTGGCCACCAAAGAATGTGAAGTCCACGAAAATATCAAATGGGAAATCGTTCGCCGGCAGGAATTCGAAACCACGCTTATCTGCAAGACCATTGGCCTGCAGGGCAGAGCCATAAAAAATAAAGTTGTGGAGGAAGTTTTGGCGCGAGAGTCAAAAGGCTGCGGCTTGGAAGATCTGATTCCGCTTATTTCCGGTCAGAAAGTTAAGGAAGCGTGGGAGACGGGAAATGTCGATGCGGCGCCCATGATGATGGGTCAATCGGTAGGTCTCATCAAAGATATTCTATCGTGCAAGGAAGTTATCGAACGGATGGTTAAGGAAGCGGAAAAAGAGCTGGAACACGCTGTGCGATTATTCAAGGCGTAATTTATCCGTCTGTTAATAACTGATATTTACGACCACGGGACGGTACAAAAAAAGATTTCGGCGGATGAAGCTGGTTTCTGTATCCTCTTCCAGCGAGTTGCACACGTAAGTGGCCACAATATTTTTCTCGCGGGAAAATTGAATATGTTCCTTGCCGGCGTAGCAAAAAGTACTTTTATCGTAAAGCGGACTTTGTTCGTCAACTTCGGGGATTTTCTTGACCAGTACTTTCGGCTCCGTCCATGGCCCTTCAAGGCTTGGGGCTTCCTGATAAAGAAGTTTGTTTCCCTTGTCTTTTGTGGAAAGATAAACGGCTGTCCATTTGCTTTCATCGGGCCGGTAGCGCACGGAAAGTTCTGATAAAGCTTCGTCAAATATTATTTTTACGCGCTGTGCTTCGAGTTTTTTACTCCAACTGCCGTCGTCGTTATAATATTCAATATTCCATGTCTCTTTGTTTACAACGTTCAAATCAACGCGGGCCAGAATGTTTCCAACGGCAGTCTCAGTGTTGAATAAGGGATAAAAATATAAGTGTCCATCATAAACTGCCGTTGTGGTAGCCCAGGCGATAATTTGTGGCGGAATTGATTTTGTTATGTCCAGGTAATCAATTTTCCATTGGTGAGGATCATCAGCGGTAAAATCTTTTATCACAGCTATTTTGTGTCCGTTTATTTTGAAGTTGAAAGGCGCGTGGTCTTTTGTCGGCGCCTCCACGACCAGTAAGGGAATATGCAAGATGCCATCCACGATAAAAGCGTCTTGCGGCCAGAGCCATTCATTTTCGCTGAAAAAAGGAAGAAACTTTCCGTTTTGTTTTTTTATATAATATTTAATGTCGAACTGGTCCTTTGATGAGCAAGTGGAGATAGCCAATGTTGTTCCTAAAACCACATCCATGCCGATGCGGTCTTTGCGTCCTTTTCCCCCGGAAACAAAAGTGTCGCCAAAAAGCCATAAGGTTCTGTTTTGGTCAAGTTTAATGGAGTAGGCGCTATCCCCTCCGTACCAACCATCTTTGTCGGGAAAATTAGGCAGGCATTGAGCTTTTGGTATTTCAGTGTGAAAAGTTTTCTGCTGAACATTTGAGCACGAAAAAAGCAAAATGCTCAGCAGAAGAAATATGCACCACGATAATTTACGCATTACTTAATGAGTTGATTTTTTCATTGCCCTTTATATTTCGGCGGCCTTTTTTCGACGAACGCGGCAATGGCTTCCTTAAAGTCATCCGAAGACATCAAAAACAAATTGTTTTTTAGTGCCATGGCCATTCCGCTTTTGACATCTGTATAGCGGCTGTAATTTAAGACTTCTTTTGTGGCGCGCACGCCCAGCGGAGCGTTTTGGGCGATTTCGGCAGCCAGCTTTTTCGCTCCAGCCATAAGAGAATCCTTATCCTTGTAAATGGCGTTAACCAGGCCCATTTTTTCGGCTTCTTGTGCGGGATATTCGGCGGCGGTAAAAGCCATTTGCCGAGTAAATCCTTGACCAATAATGAGCGGCAGTCTCTGCAGCACGCCCATATCTGCGACCAAACCGATGCCCGCTTCCCGGAGAGAGAAACTCGCGTCTTCCGTGCATAAACGGATATCACAGGCGGAAATTATATCCAGCCCACCGCCGATGCAGCGGCTGTGTACTGCGGCAATCACCGGTTTAGGGCACTCTTCAATAAAATTACAGGAGTCAAAAAAAGGTTGTAATCTTTCCTTTTCCATGGATTCGTTCATGCTTTCGGCTGAAGCTTTCAATAAATGATTGCCTACTTCTTTTATGTCGAGACCAGAGCAAAAAATTCTTGCTTTGCTGGTCAGAATAATTACTCTCACATCATTCCTTGTCCCCAGTTTTTGGAACACGTCGGCAATTTCGGAGGAGAACTCTAAACTCAGTGCATTTAAGCTGTCCAACCTAGCCAGTTCCACTTCAGCGATGTAATCTTTAATTTCCAGTTCAATAAACTTGTATTTCATAGAGCCTCCTTAGGGTGGGGTTAATGTTTTGCTGTTTGCAGAAAAATCAACCCTTTTTATTAAAGTTATCTTTAATTACTATCTGCTTTGTAGAAAAGCAACACTATTTTAAATAGTGTTTTAAATTCAATGTATTAATGCGCTTGAAGGGCTTTGAAAAATTAAGCCTTGAAAAAGCTAACTGCCGGTCAAAATCATTTGAATTCGAAAAGCATTTTTGATAAGGTGAGTTTAAACGGGGAAAGAATGATTAAATTAAACTTTAAAGTCAATAGAGGTTTTTTATTTCCGTTTCTGTCTCTCCGTTAATGCGTACTGTTCTTAAAAAATTACCATTAGAGAATCTTTTTTCGCTTCGCCGGGAAGTGGGAAGCGATACTTGGCAGGAGTTATTTAAGACAGGCATGATTATAAAAAATGAAATAAAAGAAAAGAAAGGATGGGAAAAGATGAAACTAGAAGATGTAAAAAATGTATGTGTGGTGGGTGCCGGTAATATGGGACATCAGATTTCGCTTCTTTGCGCGATTTATGGTTATAAAACAAAGTGTTCGGATGTCGTGCCGGAAATACTCAAGAAAGCAGACAATTTTGTCAATACTTATCTTCCCGGAAGAGTGGAAAAAGGTAAGATGACCAAAGAACAGGCCGAAGCGGCAAGAAAAAATATTTCTTTCACCTCTGATATGAAAGAAGCAGCCAAAGACGCGGATTTTGTCATTGAAGCGGCTACGGAAGTCCTGAATCTCAAAAGAAAGATTTTTGCGGACCTGGATAAAATTGCTCCTCCGCACGCGATTTTGGCCACAAACAGTTCCTACATTGTCAGTTCCCGTATCGCGGATGCCACTAAAAGACCGGATAAAGTTTTGAATATGCACTTTTTCAATCCGGCGTTGGTTATGAAGCTTGTGGAAGTCGTTAAAGGACCCCATGTTTCTGATGAAACGGCGAACATCACCATGGAATTGTCCAAAAAACTGGAAAAAGTTCCGGTCTTTATTAAGAAGGAAGTGGATGGATTTTTACTCAACAGAATCTTCCGCGTAATTACCAGGGAGGCCCTGTGGATGCTGGAAATGGGTGTTGCTTCTATGGAAGATATTGATAACGCTTGTGTTTATGGCGCGGGCCATCCGATGGGTCCATTCCGGCTGATGGATTTGACCGGTGTTGATCTTACTTATATTGCTTCTATGGAAAATTTCAGAAAAACGGGCGATATGGCTGATTTGCCTTCTCCGAGTGTTGTGGAACATTATGTTAAAGGTGAATACGGACAAAAAGTCGGCAAGGGCTGGTACGATTATAAAAAACCGGAAAAAAAATAGCCGATAAAAAGGAAAGATAGCTTAAACAACGAAGAATAAGGATGGCGCGTGAAAGCCATCCTTATTCTTGCAACTAATTCATCTTGAGATTTTTTCGAGCTATTCGGTTAAAAAATCAATAAAGGTTTTAAAAACAAAAAATAAAAATAAAGAGGTGATCTATGAGTACAAGAGAAGTTGTAATTGTTGATGGGATGCGGACAGCTTTCGGCAGGTTAGGCGGAACATTGCGCGATATTACTGGCGAAAAATTAGCTGGTCTTGGCATCAGAGGATTGGTAGAAAAAACAAAAATACTGGAAAAAGCAAAAGTGGACTGTGTGTTTTGTGGTTCGGCGGCGCATTGTTCCAATGCGATAAATCCCGCCCGTTGGGCTCTTCTTTATGCCGGTCTTCCCCATGAAACATCGGCAAGTTATATTGAAATGCAGTGCGGTTCGGCTATCGATAGTATGAATCACGCGGCATGGAAGATTATGGCTAATCATGCCGATATCGTTATTGCGGGCGGTTTCGAATCTTACAGCCAAATTCCGGCCAAATACTCCATGAGTATCCCCCCCTATCGGTTGATACCCCATATGCCTCTGCCGCAGGGGCAATCTCCTTTTCCCGAAGACCTTATGGAAATGGGAGTGACCGCGGAAAATTTGCAGGTAATGTACAAAATACCGCGTCAGGCGTCTGATGAGTTCGCTTTGCGTTCACAGGTTTTGGCGAAAAAAGCTATGGATGCCGGATACTTTGTTGATGAAATCATTCCCGTTACGGTGCCACAGGGTAAAAAGGAACCGCCGATTGTATTTAAAGTTGATGAACATCCGCGTGAAACTTCCATGGAGGCGCTTTCTGCCTTAAAGCCGGCTTTTAAAAAAGACGGAACGGTAACCGCGGGTAATGCTTCCGGTCGCAATGATGGTTCTGCCTTTGTTCTGATGATGGCCAAGGAAAAAGCCGAAGAGCTCGGCTATAAACCAATGGCAAAATGGGTTGCCGGTGCCGATTACGGTGTTGATCCCAAAATTATGGGTATTGGTCCTGCTTACGCCATTCCGATGGCGCTCAAACGCGCTGGTTTGAAACTTTCCGATATGGATGTCATTGAGGTCAATGAAGCCTTTGCCGTGCAGAATCTTGCCGTCATCATGGAGCTGGAAAAACAGACGGGCGTAAAGATTGACATGAACAAGTGGAATCCTAACGGCGGCGCGATTGCCTTTGGTCATCCCAATGGCGCTTCCGGCGCGCGTATTTGCATATTTGCGATGAAAGAACTTATTCGCAAAGGCGGGAAATACGGTGTCTTCAGTTCCTGCTGCGGTGGCGGTCTGGGCGTGGCTGCGATTATTGAAAATCTGCAAAGGTAAATGTAAAAAAGTTATGTTAATTTTCAATGCCTCCGTGGCTAACGGAGGCGGAGGCTTTGTTTTTTTGATTTTGAAAAATTGGTAAAAAGTATTAGTTTGTGAATAAGGAGTATATATGGCAGAACAATTTATCAGCGAGAGAAATTTAAGCTTTTTACTGTACGAAGTGTTTAATGCAGAGAGCCTTCTAAATTATTCGCGCTATGCCGATCATAGTCGTGAAGTATTCGATATGGTTTTGAAAACGGCCATGAAAATGGGTAAGGATCTTTTTAAACCTATTGTGTCCGAAATGGATAAACAACCGCCAGAGTATGTGAAAGGCCAGGTGAAAGTCCATCCGGCTGTTCGCAATATAATGAGAGAAGTAGGTGCTGGCGGTTGGATTGGCGCGACTTTTGATTATAAATTAGGTGGACAGCAATTGCCTGAAATGGTCGGCATGACCATTCCCACGGCTATTTTCGGTGCAGCAAATTATTCCGCATCCGTCTTCCACGGCCTAACGAATGGAGCGGCTGGATTGATAGCCTCTTTCGGTACACAGGAAATGAAAGACATGTATCTTCCTAAAATGATGTCTGGCGAGTGGCAAGGAACAATGGCTTTGACGGAACCTCAGGCAGGAAGTTCGCTTACTGATGTTTCCATGACAGCAGAACCTACGAATAAAAATTACTATACAATGAAAGGACAAAAAATATTTATATCCGCAGGTGATCACGACGGTGTAGATAATATTATTCATCTTGCGTTGGCCAGAGTTAAAGATGCGCCTCCCGGCGTCAAAGGTATTTCCCTTTTTATTATTCCCAAGTACAGAATAGAAATGGGCGGGAAATTGGCTTTTAATGATGTAAATTGTGCCGGCATTTATCATAAATTAGGATATAAAGGTTCACCTATTACCCAGCTTGCTTTTGGTGAAAACGATGATTGCCGTGGCTGGTTGGTAGGTGAAGTTAATAAAGGTCTGGGGTATATGTTTCAGATGATGAACGGAGCACGTATTGATGTTGGTTTGGGTGCAGCCTGTATTTCTTCTGCGGCTTATTATGCTTCCTTAGAATATGCCAAAGAACGTCCACAGGGCAGAAAGCTTTCTGCTAAAGACCCGTTGTCGCCTCAGGTCTCAATTATAGAGCATCCTGATATTCATCGCATGCTTTTGTTTCAGAAAGCGATTATCGAGGGATCGCTTTCCCTTCTGATGCAATGCAGCTTTTATCATGACATGGAAAAAGTAACCGAAACCGAAGAACACGAAAATTACAACCTCCTTTTGGAACTTTTGACACCCGTAGCTAAAACGTATCCTTCTGAAATGGGTATTTTTTCCTGTAGTCAAGCTATACAGATTCTTGGTGGTTACGGATACTGCGACGAATTTCCTGTTGAACAATTTTATAGGGATGTACGTATCCATACCATTCATGAAGGCACAACGGGTATTCAGGGAATGGATTTATTAGGACGCAAGATGATGATGAAAAAAGGGAAAGCCGGGCAACTTTATTTGACTGAAGTGCGTAAAACCATAAAAGACGCCCAAGAAGATGTCGGACTAAAATCATATTCCGAGGCATTGGAAAAAGCTCTGCAGAAATTAGAAAAAATAACGGCCCATTTATTTGGTATCGCTAGCAAAGGCGATCCTGAAATGTTTTTGGCTGATGCAACTCTTTACTTAGAGCTTTTCGGTATCATTGCTATTGCTTGGCAGTGGTTGAAGCAGGCGGTGATTGCCAAAAAGATGCTCAATGACGGTAAGCTAACCGAAGCGGACAATAATTTTTATAATGGGAAAATATATACTTGCCGATATTTTTTTGGATATGAACTGCCCAAGATTGAAGGGTTGGCGATGAGGCTAAGTAACGGTGATGATTTAACGGTCAATATAAAAAATGAATATTTTTAAGGATAATAGATAGGCTGTTTTTCTGGAGATGCCTCGTAAGGGGCATCTCCTAATTTACCTTATCGGGAGAAAAAATGGATATATTGACAAATAGGAGAGATGGAATTCTTGCGATTGAATTCAACCGGCCGGCAAAAAAAAATTCAATTACCGCGGCTATGTATCAGATGATGGCGGACGCTCTCAAAGACGGCGAACAGGATAATGGCGTGCGCGTAATCTTGTTTTGCGGCAAGCCGGATATTTTCACGGCGGGAAATGACCTGGAAGATTTCATGAACACTTCCACGCAGGGTGATTTTAGCGACCGCCCAGTAGTGCATTTCATGCGGCAATTAAGCTCAGCTTCCAAACCGGTTATCGCCGCGGTTGCCGGCGCGGCTATCGGCATCGGCACGACCATGCTTCTGCACTGTGATATTAATTATGCGGCTGATAATGCGAAATTTTCCATGCCGTTTGCCCAGCTTGGTCTTTGTCCGGAATTCGCCTCCAGTATGCTTCTGCAGCAAGTTGTGGGTTTCCCGCGCGCGGCGGAAAAGCTTCTTTTAGGCGAGCCTTTTTCCGCGCAAGAAGCTTATGAGATGGGATTGATCAATAAAGTATTGCCGGCGAATGAACTTCTTGGATATGCGCGCGCACAGGCCGAAAAACTTACCAGATTGCCGGCATCTTCTTTACGCAGAACCAAAAATTTGATGAAAGCGGCACAGGCGGAAATAGTTAAAGAGAAGATGATGGAAGAAAATAAATACTTCGGCGCGATGCTGCTTTCACCGGAAGCGAAAGAAGCTTTCAGCGCGTTTTTTGAAAAACGCAAGCCGGACCTCACAAAATTTAAATAAATTAGATTTTTTACAGAATGTTGGAACGAGGATCTGGGGGGGGATTCTTATTTTTTGTAAAGTGAATTTTTAAGAATATAGTGACGCACAGGATTCGGCGTCAGATACTTTATTGACCTTCCCGTTTTTGTCATTTCCCTTATCCGTGAAGAAGATATATCCAGAAAACTTACGTGGCGAAAATAAATAGAGTAACCTGTTGGCCCTCTGAAGCCGTCGATCTTGGCATCGTACGAAAATCGCGCGGCGAAATCCGGCGGTAATATTTTGTCCAGTTTCATATTTTCGTAGCCGGGGCGGGTCATCACGGTAAAATTGCACAGCACTAAAAGATTTTCCCAATCCTTCCAGGTGGTTATTGCCTGAAAGGCGTCCTGTCCGACGATAAAGTACAACTCCATGTTTTCCATGTATTTGTTCAAAATATATTTAACTGTTTCCACGGAGTATGATTTGCCCGCGCGCAGTTTTTCCACTTCGGAAAAGGAAAAATTAACATTGCCTTCGATGGCCAGCTTGATCATTTGCTCGCGGTGGTAAAAAGACGTGATATCGGCTTCCAGCTTATGCGGCGGTCTGGAAGAGGGGACAAAGAAAATGCGATTTAGAGCAAACATTTCCAGTATTTCTTCCGCGCCCCTTAAATGTCCGAAGTGTATCGGATCAAATGTGCCGCCGAAAAGCCCCCATTTCATTTGCGCACCTGACCGTTGCCGTAGATGATAAATTTTGTGGTGGTTAATTCTTCCAGTCCCATTGGCCCAAAAGCATGCAACTTAGTCGTAGAAATGCCTATTTCCGCGCCCAGACCAAGTTCAAATCCGTCACTGAAGCGGGTAGAGGCGTTAACCAGGACAGTGGATGAATTGACTTCATTCAGAAATTTTTGCGCGTTTGAGTAGTTTTCGGTGATAATGGATTCCGTGTGCAGCGAGCCGTATTTTTCTATATGCGTGATGGCTTCATCGATATTTCTCACAATTTTTATGGCCAGAATTAAGTCAAGATATTCCGCATACCAGTCGTTTTCCGCCGCCGCTTCAGTATTTTTAATAATCTTTCTTGTTTTTTCGCAGCCTTTGATTATAACCCCGGCTTGGCGCATTTTTTTTGCCACACGGGGTAAAAAGTCGGAGGCGATATCTTGATGCACGAGCAGTGTTTCCATGGCGTTGCAGACGCCGGGACGTTGAACTTTGGCGTTAAAGCAAATTTCCACCGCCATGTCCGTATTCGCGTCTTTATCCACGAAAATATGGCAGACCCCTTTGTAATGCTTGATTACAGGTATTTTGGATTGGGCGACCACGGCACGAATGAGTTCTTCACCGCCGCGGGGTATAATCAAATCGATATATTCATCAAGCTGCAGCAGGGCGGAAACTCCTTCGCGGTCGGTAAAAGGAACCACCTGAATTGTCCCTGCGGGTATGGAGCTTTTGCGCAAAACATTCTGCAGTATGGAAACGACGGCCACATTGGAATTAATCGCTTCAGAGCCGCCGCGCAGAATGACCGCGTTGCCCGCTTTTAGACATAAGGCGGACGCGTCCACCGTGACATTGGGACGGGATTCATAAATGATACCGATTACACCAAGCGGAATGCGCATGCGGCCGACTAAAAGGCCGTTGGGGCGACGCCACATCGAAGTAATCTTGCCCACCGGGTCAGGCAGAGCCGCAACTTCCCGCAATCCTTGTGCCATGGCTTCAATGGTCGCTTCTTTCAGTGTCAAACGGTCAATCATTGCCGCTGAAAGGCCGGATTTTTTAGCTTGTCTTAAATCCTTGGCATTTTCCTTAATGAGAAAATCGCTCTTTGCCAGAAGCTCCTGAGCCATTTTTAGCAGGACATCGTTTTTGTCCTCCGTTGATGCGTGCGCAAGATCACGCGCCGCTTTTAGCGCTTTCTCAGCGATTTGTCTTATTGAATTTTTTATGTCCATGAAGTATATCCTAATGCCTTTAAAAATAAATTTATATATATTTTTTTCAATTGTTGGTAAAAGCCGTTTATCATAAAACGGCACAGTGAATATTAAGAAGTTGTTTTAAGTATCGACGCCCAAAACCGTTTTCTATTTACAGGACAAAGGGTTAAGTGTCAAGGGCTTTGCCGGGAGAGAAAAAAGTATGAAGATGATAAAAATTAAAGCCGGTAAAGGTATTTATGAAACAGTCAAAGATGGTGGCTTTAATTTAAGTTCCATTTCCACCTATTTTGGAGCGGCGGTGGGACCGCGGTGGCTTATCGCCAGCGGATTTGATTTGACCCTTCTGAAAAGCGGGTTGTTGGGACATTCGCGACCAGTGCATCTGATAGGGGCTTCGGCAGGAGCTTGGCGGTTTGCCGCATGGATTCAGCCGCAGGCCGTGCAATCATACAACAAACTGTTGAACGGCTATATAAATACCAGGTATTCCCGAAAAGATAACCCGAAGACAGTTCTGGAAAAATTCACTTCTCTTATCAACGATTATTTGGAAGATGACGCGTTGCCTTTTGCCCTGAATAACAAAATATTTCGTTTGGCGGTTATTACGGCGCGCGCGCGCAATCTTGTTTCTTTTGAAACCGTTTTTGTGCAAAAAACAGGTCTGGCGGCCTGCTTTTTGGCAAATTTATTCAGTCGTAACAACATCTATCGTTTTGCCGAGAGAGTCGTGTTTTACGACGGCGCCAAGCCGCCGTATTTTTGTCTGCAGGCGGGATTTCATGGTTCATACGTGCGTCTTAATGAGATAAACTTTAAACACGCAGTTATGGCTTCCGGCGCTATTCCTTTGGTTGTGGCTGGGGTGAAAAACATATATGGGGCGCACCGTGGCACCTACCGCGACGGCGGATTGATTGACTATCATCTGGCGCATCAATTTGCGGCGCAAAAAAATGAAGTGGTATTATTTTTTCATCATCAGGAAAGAATTATTCCCGGCTGGCTGGATAAAAAATTAAAAAAAAGGACGCCTGATGCTGAAACCTTGAGTAATGTTTTGATGGTCTATCCTTCGCCGGATTTCATAGAAAAACTGCCGAATAAAAAAGTGCCGGAGCGCGATGATTTCCTCACCTACATTGATGACCAGGACACAAGAATTAAAAACTGGAACAAAGCGGTGGAACTGGCGGCACCGCTGGGCGAGGAATTCTTGGAATTGGTGGAAAGCGGCAGGATAAAAGACGTGGTGGAAACGTTTTAATATATTGTGTTTCATGCCCGCAGAAGAAAAAATCATTAAGTTAAAGAAAATATTGGATAATTGCGTACTTTGTCCGCGTGCTTGCCGCGTTAACCGCGCGCAGGGAGAATTGGGTTTCTGTAAACTCCCGGCAAAGATAATTATGGATTGCGCTTTGGCGCATCATGGAGAAGAACCGCCTCTTTCCGGTCACCGGGGGGCGGGAACAATTTTTCTCGTTTCCTGCAACCTGGGTTGCGTTTATTGTCAGAATTATCAGATATCTCAATCGACGGAAGGTCAGAAGCTTACCGTGGAGCAAATGGCGGAAGTTATGCTGGATTTGCAGAAACGCGGCTGTCATAACGTCGAGCCGGTAACGCCCACACCGCAGACGCCGCTGATTATGGAAGCGCTGGTTTTGGCGCGCGCGAAAGGATTGGAAGTTCCCTTTGTCTATAACTGCGGTGGTTATGAAAATCCGGAAGTTATCAAACTGCTCGACGGCATGGTGGAAATTTATTTGCCGGATTTCAAATACGGGCAGGAAGATGTTGCGGTGGAATATTCCGCCGCGCCGGGATACCCGCGCTTTGCGCTGGCTTCGCTAAAAGAAATGGTGCGGCAGGTGGGAGATGAACTGGAGCTGGAAAACGGCGTAGCGAAAAAAGGTGTGATTACCCGACATCTAGTGCTGCCGGGGAAAATAGAAAATTCAAAAGAAGTTTTCCGTCTGATTAAAAAAGAAATATCGCTGAATGTGCCGATTAGTTTAATGTCGCAGTATTCGCCCCCGCCCAAAGTGCGCCGTCACCCGCTCCTATCCCGCCGGATTACTCCAGCTGAGTACCGGGAGGTTCTGGACTACGCTTTAAAGCTGGGCTTTAGGAATCTTTTTATTCAGGAAGTAAATGAATATGAGCTGACGCCGGATTTCAATCGGGAAAATCCGTTTGATTGATTTTAACAATGGGCACATCAGTGGCGCATGGTCTTTGGCGATCACAGGTCATTTGAATTCAGGGATTTCTTGCCTGCCGGATTTGGTTGTGCTGTTTTTACTACAGTTTCTTGGCAATAACCGCAAATTCTTTGCTTTGCGCAGAAAAAGGCGTGCCCGCCACATCCGCATAATAATTTTCGATGGCAAAACCGCAGGCGGCAAACTCCCTCTCCACATCTTCAGGACTGAAATACTGCAGCCAATTATAAATTGTGCGCGTGCGCTTAGCCTCAATGATTGTGTATTGATCGAGGACCACTTTTTCCTTCTCATACTTGAAGATATTCAGAAAACCGTAATATTTATCGCGAGACCAGAAGCCATCGAGAAGATTGGCCTCATACAGAGCCTTTTCTTCCCGTTCGTTGAAGGCGTTTAAGGAATACACATCAAGGAGAACCGAACCGGCGGGTTCGAGAAACCGATGAAATTTGGCAATCATCGTTTTCCTTTGAGCCGGGCTGAGAGCGCAGAAATCGCACATAATCATCAGAACGAGGTCAAAACGCTCGTCCGTTTCAAAATCCAGATAGTTCCGGTTGACATAACGAATGGGCAGTTTCTCCCAAGTTGCCATTTCCTGCGCGTATTGGATTGACCGCTTCGAGAAATCTATGCCGGTGACCACCGCATGTCTTCGGGCCAGCCTTGTGGTATATAATCCGGGACCGCAGCCGAAATCGGCAATCGTCTTTCCTGCGCCGATGTTAAAACGGGAAACAATCCAATCCACCGACTGATCAATGAAAGCGATGTTTCGGGACGAGACATCCAGCTTTTCGTCCAAATGGAACTTGAGCATCTGCTTTGAGGTATGTTCATCCGTCCAGAGATCCGCGGCGTTATAGAATTCGAAGGGTTGCGGGCGGATGTCCATCATTTCAAGTTGTTCAAACATTAATTTCTTCCACTCACTTTGTTCCCCAGAACGGCGTTGCGGTTAACGTTGCGCGTCAGGCGCGGCCCATCAGGATCGTCGTTTGTAACGAATTGTTAGGAAAAACTCTAAAGTAACATTGTTGCCTGGTCCCAACAAAGGGTTAAATACCATCCGGAAGCTTGGGAGCCATCATTTTACTGCGATTCAGCTTGCGTCCGTCGACAACAAACGTGCCGTCGCCAACTGCGTGAACGGTGCGCTTCTCTTTTCGTGAATTGTCGATATAGGCGGCAACGGCTTCCAGTACAACGATATTGTGCTTTTCGACGATATCGATAACCTTACATTCGATGTTCGCCAGGCATTCCTTAATCAGGGGCGACCGGACATGTTTTCCCTTCACCGGCGTCAGCCCAAACTTTTCAAACTTGTCCGTGTCGGCGCCGGAACATGTTCCCACTCCAACGATTTTATCAAGGAGGTCAACGGTGGGAATTGAAATCACACATTCCTTCGATTTCCGAAGCGCGGAAAAAGAATAATTCCACGGCCCGGTGGTTATGGCAAAAGTCGGTGTAAAGTCCATCACCATTGTCCAGGAGATTGTCATGATGTTGTTCTTCTTTCCATCATTTGTCGTAACAAAGACAACCGGGCCTGGTTCCATCAGAGTGAACGCTTTGCCGATTTGCATTTTTTTCATGAGCCCATGCCTCTCAAATTGTTTGCCGAACGAAAAGCTCACCAGGAGCGGGCCGAAGTCACGTGATCTGGTGTAGGGGGCCTGTTGTGTTCAATTATTACTTTCAGGTTTTCGCCTTCTTCTTTCATGTGTCTTCTGACGCTTGATAAGCCGTTTTCAATAGCTTTTTTAAAAAATGTTTTGCCAATCCATCCAACGCGATAGGTCCCTCTGGCAATGAAAAGGCAGTGCTTCCCTTTTGGTTCCAGCACGAATTCATTTTTAGGGAAGAATTTTCTCATGAATCTTGATGTTGGCGAATATTCTATATGTCTGTACGGCACTATTCTTGTGACTTGAAATTTGAATTTATGGATTTTTCCGTGAAGGTACTCTTGCGCTACCATTACTGAACCCTCTGACCAAGGCTGACCTTTTAACCATCGGAAACTTACATGGTCTGCATTGTGCCACGTCTTGTAACTTTCATCATCAACGATGCTGGTCAAGAATTTAAAGACGGTCTCTGGAGTCGCTCTGATTTCTATTGAATCAGAAAGTATTCGATTTTCGAATAATGACATATTATTTTCTCACGTAACGAAAAAATCAGCCGGAGCGTGAGCGACCGGCTGCATTGCCCCCGTTAAGCGAATCTTTCGTCATGGTGCAGCAATGAATAGATGCTCATAAATCAGCGGATGTCATTTTTGTGGCCCGGCGCCAATCTTGAATTTTCCTTTGAAATATCTTTCCCTTATTTCGGTTACTTCCGAAGCCCACTTCTCAAGTCCTTTGTTTTTAATAGTCGTTAAGTTATAAATTTTTAAATTATGAGGGTACCTGTCAGCGCCTTCTGCCAAGGGTTGCAATTTTGAACAAGGGAAGTCACTGCACTCAAAGCAGAAATCCAATTTTCTCAGTTTCGCACATTCTAGTGTTTCACATTTTCCAGCGATCATCGTGCATCCTGATATTCGGCACCCCTTACAAAGCAATTTCTCTTTTGTCATTCCGCGGGAAGTAAAGCCAGCTTTTCTCTCTTTAGACATCTTTTCAAAAAAAGAATCAATATTCTTGAAATACAATTCGCAGTTGAAGCAATCAATTCCACAAACTGCTGTGCTTACCTTTAAATCTTTCACTTTACTCTCCTTAGTTGAATTGTTCTACATCATTTGCTCCGTCTAACGTGGAATTCACCGGGAGGCGTGGGCGCCTTTTCCCGCCGCTCCGGTGGAACGGTTTGTTCGGAGGCGGTGAGTGATACCTTTCTCATCCGGCTCGTCATGAGCATGACTAATAAGGCGAGTTAGCCAACCGGAAATGCGCTATACGCCCCTTTCTTAAACACATAAATCGCCCACCCCAGCGTTTCTCGTCCCCACCTCAGATACGCTGTCTTACTCTCACGCACTCGCGTGAGCACGGTCTCTACATCTGGATCATCCCGATGATCACTCGCCCATGTTTCCGCGGCATACCACTGTAACCCTTCATATCTATCCCAGTCATCCTGGCTGCTTACGAGTGTGTAGACCGCCTCCAATCCTTGCTCCCGTCCGACCTCTACATTCTGATAATGTGTTCCGAAGTCGTTACGTGCCGCTCCGATCGCTTCTAAATATTCTTTTTCCGGTTCCCGCCGCCAGTATGGCTCTCCCACGATTACCCAGCCGCCGGGTTTCACCATGCGGATCAGGGCTTCGAGGGTGGCAGCGTGCCCCCCGAAAACCCAGCTGGCACCTATACATGATGCCAGATCGAGTTTTTCCGGCTCGTCTGGCTTGAAATCTGCGCCATCCATCTGAAGGAAAGTGACGTCCACGCCCGATGTCCGCATCTCAATTCTTCTCTTTGCTTCGGCGATAAAGAAAGGAGAAATGTCGATCCCTACGCCACGAGCGCCATAGGTTTCGGCCAGGCGAATCAGGAACTCGCCCTTTCCACACGCGATGTCAACCACCTGTGCGCCGGTCGGGAGGCGCAGGAGCTCCACAAGACGCGTCAGTTTCTCCTCGCTTGTAGGGTTGCACACCACGTGTTCGCGGTGAGTGATGTCGTAAAATTTCCACATGTCCATGATTCAGTCCTTCAATGGCCTAACGAAAAGCTAAGCCGGAGCCGCGAAGCGGCGATCGGCTTGAGCGACCTTGTTGTACTTTATATTGACTGCGTCATTCTAAACTTTTAATTTGATCACGTACCTCTGGTATTGGCACACAGAATCTATTTGCTGCCTCCATCGTAAACTGACACTGCCAGACTCTCCCATCATCCTGATCAAGCAACAATAAAGTCCACATATTGTCTGTAGGATAAAGAGTAAATCGTGAATTCTTTGCGGAAGTCTTTGCTACTAATGCTTTATCGTTAATCGGTATTTTCAACTGTGCACCTTTATCTTTATCAGTTGTAAAAGTAACATGCCACAGTCTACCGTCACTTGTATCTAATAAAATATAAGACCACATGTTATCAGTTCTGAATAAGCGGTAACGAACATCTATTCTTTGCTGTGGTTCTGATTTAAATTTTATTGTGTCTGCGCCCACGGCTAAATCAAGAAATAGGCAGCAGGTGCATAACAAAATAGTTATGAATATATTTAAAATCCTTTTCATATAAACCTCACTTAATAAAGTCTTTGTTATCTATAGATTGCTCATCTGCCAGCAAATTTGCGCTGCGCTTTCTTCCGTATGGTTGCAATTTCTTTAGAAAGGCGATCACATTCATGTTCTATTTCACTTAGTGTTACACACTGAGGGCTTATATAAATTGTACCCTTGGCGTCACGCGAGTGTGTTTTTACATATACTTGAACAACAGGCGCACCTGGAAATCCTTCTTTTTTCGGATCTAGAAATTGTAAATCAAGACTGTAAGTTGGCATAAACCCCTCCTTGATGATTATTATTTTTTAGGTACAACGAAAAGCTAAGCCGGAGCCGCGAAGCGGCGATCGGCTTTAGCGCCTTGTTCGCTTTTTGGTTTATTTTGAAGAACTATATCATTAAGTAAAACCTTTGCCTTCTTTACCTCAGACCAGAAACCAAAAGAAACGAGCAGCCAACCAAAAATTAGCATAACGAAGGGAATGAGTGAGAATGGTAATGATGCGAAGAGTTCCTTTTCAGAAACTATATTACCTATAACCGCGAGGATTCCTACACCAACGCCAAGAAACCAAAAGCACATAAACACAGCGACAAAAGGGTGCAGCTGCATTTTAATTTTTATGATCGTACCTCTATCACCTTGCTGAAAGTACCCATGTATGGTGGGTAGGAATGAATTACGGTAATGAATAATTCTAGATATTTTAAACCCTTCCAAATTGATTATACCCTCAAACGTTCTGTGATTCTGTGAGAACCTCAGCAATTTCCGTGGTTCAACTTCAGATTCAAACAATCCGACTACCTGATCACGACTCAACGTAGTTTGAATATCGTAATGGTCCCAAGGAAGAAATTTCATTTCGTATCATCCAGCGAACAGTGTAATAAGTGGAAAATGTTCCGCCATATCAGAGCATATAGATGGAAAGAATTTCCACTTATTGTGATATTAAAGCATAAAACATGGAAAATTGGCCGTTGAATTTTCCACTTATTACATTTTCGGTTGCTAAATTCCACTTATTACGCTATTAAAGGTGCAAACATGGAAAATCGAGACTGTAAGCCCCACTGACAACGGCCCCGCTTTCGACGGGATGTTTTATACATTTACTTAATATTCTTTTCTTTTTTTTTAAATGAATCAGGCAAATCCACCGAAATTTCGCCCCAACCCGAAACTCAAATTAATGGATCAGGTTCGAGAGGTCCTTCGGTATCACCATTACGCCTATCGCACAGAGCAAACCTATTGTCAATGGATTCTTCGTTATATCCACTACTTTGGCGGAAAAACCCATCCGAAAGAACTCGGCGCTAAAAACATTGAGGCGTTTCTCTCGCATCTGGCAACTGAAGATCGGGTAACCGCATCCACGCAAAGACAGGCGCTCAACGCCTTGGTTTTCTTATATAAACGTGTGCTGGACATCCAACTGGAAGATGAAATCGCCCCGGCACGAAGCAAGCGCAAGACAAGTCCGCCCACGGTGATGACTCAAGCTGAAGTTCAGCGCCTGCTTGCCGCCATGGAGGGCAAACCGGCCCTGATGGCCAAGCTGATTTACGGAAGCGGGCTGAGGCTGATGGAATGCATCCGCTTGCGCGTGCAGGATGTTGATTTTGGTCAAAACCTGATTTTCGTGCGCGGAGGCAAAGGCGGGAAAGACCGGACGACCGTCCTGCCCAAAAATCTGCGCGACGAGATGCTCAGGCAGGTTGCCGCTGTGAAAACCCTTCACCATAAAGATCTCGAAGAAGGATTTGGCGAGGTCTATATCCCGAACGCCTTGGCCAAAAAATATCCCCATGCGTCGCGGTCTACCGGCTGGCAGTGGGTTTTCCCGGCAAAACAGACATCCGTTGATCCGCGTTCCGGCAAGAAGATGCGCCATCATGTACTGGAATCGGTCCTGCAAAAAGCGGTGAAACGGGCCGCCGAACAGGCAGGCATCGATAAAAAGGTGGGCTGCCACACGCTGCGTCACAGTTTTGCTACGCACATGCTGGAAAGCGGCGTCAACATCCGCATCCTCCAGGATTTGCTGGGCCATGCGGACGTCAAGACCACGGAGATTTACACTCATGTTATGGCTCGCGATATCCGCAGCCTGCAAAGTCCGCTGGATTTACTGCAGGGCAGCAGTAAATCCGCTTCACCGAACACCTGATAAGGCAAATTATGAACGAAACTGCAAAATCCGTGGAGATTGATTTTAACCCTAAGTTCCAGCGCGCGCTTTCGCTGATGGAAGAAACGGACAAAAATATTTTCATCACCGGCCGCGCCGGTACCGGTAAATCAACTTTGCTTAATTATTTTCATAACAACACTAAAAAAAACGCCGTTATTCTGGCGCCGACGGGTGTTGCCGCCGTGAATATCGGCGGGCAGACAATTCATTCCTTTTTCCATTTTAAGCCGAATGTGACTCCCGCGTCGATTAAAAAGAAAAAAAGCGCCCAAAAAGAAAAACCTACCATCTACAAAAAGCTTACCGCGATTATCATTGATGAAGTTTCCATGGTGAGGGCTGATCTGCTGGATTGTGTGGATAAATTTCTGCGTCTCAACGGCCCCAATTCCAAACGCCCTTTCGGCGGCGTGCAGATGATTTTCATCGGCGATCTATATCAACTGCCGCCCGTGGTCACGAGCAAGGAGCGCGAAATATTCCGGTCGCACTATGCAAGCCCCTATTTTTTCAGCGCCAAAGTCATGGAAAAGCTGGACATGGAATTTGTCGAACTGGAAAAAGTTTATCGTCAGAAGGATGATGAATTTATCCGCCTGCTCAACGCTATTCGCAACCGCACCGTAACCGATGATGATTTGGCGCTGTTCAACAAACGTTATGATTCTCAGTTTACCGCACCTGCCGGAGCTTTTTATCTTTCTTTGACCAGCACCAATGACCTGGCCGATAGCATTAACGAAAAACAACTGGCTAAACTTCCCGGGAAAATATGGAAAGCGCGAGGCATGATCGATGGCGAATTCGGCAAGGAATACTTGCCGACAGCCCTGGAATTAAATCTTAAAAAAGGCGCGCAGATAATGCTTTTGAATAACGATGCCTATGGGCGCTGGATCAACGGCACTATCGGCAAAATAACGGGATTCAAAAAAGATGACGAAGGCGGGGAGATAATAACCGCCAAACTGGATAACGGCGAATCAGTGGAAATTAGCCCCTACACTTGGAAAATATACCGGTTCTATTTAAAAAATGATGAGCTTTGTTCCGAAGATGTCGGTTCGTTCACGCAATATCCGGTGCGCCTGGCCTTCGCGGTCACGATTCACAAAAGCCAGGGCAAAACCTTTGAAAATGTTATCATTGATGTGGGACGCGGTACTTTCGCGCACGGCCAGGTGTATGTGGCGCTTTCCCGCTGCACATCGCTTGCCGGAATAGTCCTGAAACAGCCGCTGAAGAAAAGCCATATTCTGATGGATTGGCATATTGTAAAATTTCTTACACGCACGCAATATGATAAGGCGGAACAAAAATTGTCGCACGACGATAAATTGCAGATTATTCACAAGGCGATTAAAGAAAAGAAAAATCTGGAAATTCTTTATTTAAAAGCGAAGGATGAAAAATCGCGCCGCACAATCCGCCCGCTGTTTGTCGGAGAGATGGAATACAGCGGACATCCTTTTGTGGGAATGGATGCCTATTGTCTGACGCGCAAGGAAAACCGCCGTTTTAACGTGGATCGGATATTGGAAATCTGCGTCTCATTAAATAAATAAAAAACTCTTGCCGGTAATTTTACGGCATGTCGAAAATATTTGTTCCCGCGGGCGGCTGGAATTTAAAAAGCTTATCGGAAAGACCAGCGTTCAAAGCGATATTGGAAAATCTCAGTGTGGTTATGTTGCCCATCAAGTCTTCAAAACTTACCTGTATAATAAAATAAGTATTTTTATCCAAAGTGATGCCGAGAGCCTGCAGGGAAGAATTTTTTTCTTTAGGTGTCAGTTTAAGCAGATAATTGCCGTGTTTATCAATGGCTTCCGGCTGTGCGTAATTTATTTGAAAATCGTCTTTGAGCTTTCCTAAACCGGACAAAAATCTGATTAATGTTGCCGACTGGACCAGATTATCTGCTTTCTGCACATATGCCGTCTTTTCGCGCGGCAGATAAAGCCACGCTTTTTGAGGGTTAATAATCAGTTTTTTGACTTCCGGTTTTGTATAATCCCAGCGCATATTGCGCGGTTTCTTAAAGAAAACAAGGCCTTCTTCTATCATCGTTCTTTTGAGTGATTTATTGAATGTTTCCTGACGGAAATCAGCCTGAAAATCGTTTGTTTCTTCATACACGCGTTGCAGTTTTTGCACTGTATCGTCTATGGGGTCAATTTCTGCGGCAACGCATGCAAAAAACGGAAACAGCACAAAGAAAAGGGTAGCGGTCAGCCATTGGCTTAAGGTTTTTGGTGTAAAACCTTTATATACCGAAGATTTTTTTTGCATAATTTTGCTGTTGGAAAATTACAAAAATCCTTAATCGTTGGCACAATTATTTATAAGCAGTTTATATCTGCTCTGAACGACGGTCAATAAAGGCAAGCAACAGCAAGCTATATTTATAAGTTATTAATTACATTGAGTATTTATCTTGCTTAAACCTTAGGCAATTTGGTATAAAATCACGTCAAATGGGCGTTTGCCAAATCAATCAACAAGGTTATCAACAGTTTTTTCCACAAGTTTGTGGAATACAAATCCAAGTACCCGTATCAAAGGGGGATTTTGTTTTGTAATTTTTTTCTCTACCGCTAACCGTGAATTTTGAACCGCCAGCCGAATTGGTCTTCTTTCAATCCATATTGGATTTGTAGTATTCCGTTATACAGCCTTTCGGCCACCGGACCGGTTTTATTGTCGTTTATTATGTACTCTTTTCCTCGGTAGTAAATCTGACCCACTGGCGAAACAATTGCCGCCGTTCCGGAAGCAAAAACTTCCTTGAGTTCCCCTTTCTGTAAAGACGCGGTAACTTCATCAATGGAAATTTGTCTTTCCTCGACTTTTATGCCGATGTGACGGGCAAGTTGAATGATGGATTTGCGCATAATACCCGGCAAAATTGTGCCGGTAAGAGCCGGTGTAATCAGTTCGTCACCCATGACGAAGAAAATATTGCTTGTGCCCACTTCTTCCACGTATTTCTTTTCCCGCGCATCCAGCCATAGAACCTGCGTATAGCCCATATCTGTTGCTATCCTGCTGGCATAAAGGCTGGCAGCGTAATTTCCGCCTGCTTTCGTGTAACCGGTACCGCCCGGTGCCGCGCGCACGTATTCTTCAGAAACGTAAATTTTAGTCGGGGCGAAACCTTGCGGATAATAAGCGCCCACAGGGCCGACAACGATGAAAAATAAATATTCATTTGCGGGATGAACGCCGAGCGCAGCCTCTGTGGCAATCATGGTCGGGCGAATATACAGAGAAGTTCCTTCACCACGCGGAATCCAGTCTTTTTCCAGAAGAACCAGTTTCTTTAAAGCTTCCAGGAAAATGCTTTCGTCAACCGCCGGCATGCACATTCTTTCCGCCGAGACGTTCATCCTTTTGATGTTTTCCGTGGGGCGGAAAAGAAAAATCTCGCCGTTTTTACCGTGGTATGCCTTTAAACCTTCGAATATTTCCTGCGCGTAATGCAGGCACATAGCCGTGGGGTCCAGTTGTAGCGGCCGGTATGGTTCAATCATAGGGTCATGCCAGCCTTTGTCTTCCTTGTATTTCATGGTAAACATGTGGTCTGTGAAAAATTTTCCAAAACCGAGCTTGGATTCATCCGTGGGCTTGGGTTTCAGCTTCTCCAACGGTACCTGAATAATTTTAATTCCCATAATATATGCCTCTTTTAGAGAGAGAAATCGCCTGAATAGGCGTGATCAAATTATACTAGCATTAAATTAAACTGCGATCAAGACTTCGATATTGAATCGCTTCAGCAACATGAGCCGCCTCGACTTTCTCTTTTTTTTCCAGATCGGCGATAGTACGAGACACTTTTAGTATACGGTTTATCGCCCGGGCGCTCAAACCCAGCTTTTCAATAGCCATTTCAATCAGTTTGTGCGAATCATCATCTATGGCGCAAAAAGTCTTGATTTGCTTTTCCGTCATCCGGGCGTTGCAGATGATGTCGTTTTGACCGAAACGCCTTTTTTGTGCATTTCGCGCGGCATTTACTCTATTTTTGATAGTCTGAGATGACTCTCCTTCTTCTTTTGCGGAAAGGGCGCGGTATTTTACGGAGGGAACTTCGATATGCAAATCGATACGGTCCATCAACGGCCCGGAAATTTTTCCCTGATATTGTCGGATTTGCTGGGGGCTGCAGCGGCAGGTGCGGACACGGTCGCCGAAATAACCGCACGGGCACGGATTCATGGCGGCCACCAGCATGAACTTGGCGGGAAAAGTGGCCGTGACGGAAGAACGGGTGATGGTTATTGTCCCTTCTTCGAGCGGCTGGCGCAAAGCTTCGAGCGCGTTTCTTTTGAATTCCGGAAGTTCGTCCAGGAAAAGAACGCCTAAATGAGCTAGGCTGATTTCGCCGGGTCGCGGCATTTGACCGCCTCCCACCAGTCCGGCGTCGGATATCGTGTGATGCGGAGCACGGAACGGCCGGGTGGCAATCATCATTTCTTCTCTATTAAGTGAGCCCGCCACGGAAAACACTTTGGTTACTTCAATCGCTTCTTCAAAGGAAAGATCGGGAAGGATTGTCGGGAGTCTCTTTGCCAGCATGCTTTTACCGGAACCCGGCGGGCCGATCATCAACACATTATGCCCGCCTGCCGCCGCGATTTCCAGCGCGCGTAGCGCCTGTTTTTGTCCCTTAATCTCGCTGTAATCAATATCGTATTTGCGCGTTTGCTGAAAAACTTCGTTTACATTTACGCTCAGCGGTTCAATGTTTTTGCGTCCGCTTAAAAATTCCACGACGTCCGTCAGGTTTTTTACGCCGTGAACATTTATGCCTTCCACCATGGCTGCTTCCAAAGCATTTTCTTCGGGAACAAAAGCCGCCGCAATGCCCATTTCTTTGGCTTTAAAAGCCGCGGTCAAGACGCCGTTGACTCTTTTGATGCTGCCATCGAGAGAAAGTTCTCCCATGAAAAAACAATTTCGCGTGGATGATTCCTTGATTAATTCTTCCGCGGCAAGGATTCCCACGGCGATGGGCAAATCAAATGCGGTGCCTTCTTTTTTTATGTCGGCGGGGGCAAGATTGACGGTCACGTGAGCACGCGGAAAACGGTAGCCGGAATTTTTGATGGCGGCCTTGATTCTGTCGCGGCTTTCTTTCACCGAGGTGTCCGGCAAACCGACAGTGGCAAATTGCGGCAATCCCTGCGATATGTCCACTTCAACAAAAACGGGATATGATTCCATGCCAATGATGCTCATGCTGGATATTTTAACAAACATCGCATCACTCCTGCAGATTAATGAATGTAAGTAGTTTAAAAAATATTAGCTAATAAGTATGTTTATATCAAGAATTTTTAATAGGGTTAAAAATTTTGCTGTTCTTGACTCATCCGTATCCCTGTGCTACAGTTCGCGCAAACAAAAATTGCTTGATTCGATATTTAAATTTCGCTTAAGTAACCGCCATGCGTAAATTGTCTCACATCAATAATAAAAATCAGGCGCAGATGGTCGATGTCACGGTAAAAGCGACGACCAGCCGCAGAGCAAAAGCCCACGGCCGGGTGATGATGAAAAAAGCGACACTGGATTTAATTGAAATGGGGCAAATGACCAAGGGCAATGTTTTGGGGACCGCTAAAATAGCAGGCATTATGGCGGCGAAAAAAACGAGCGAAATGATTCCTCTTTGCCATCCGCTGGAGCTGACGGCCATAGATGTGAACCTGGAAATTGACCATAAAAATTCATGTGTTATCATTGAGTCTGAAGTAAAATCGATCGGTAAGACGGGCGTGGAAATGGAAGCGTTGACGGCAGTGAGTGCGGCCGCTTTGACTGTTTACGATATGTGCAAAGCAGCCGATAAAGCGATGGTCATCGGAGAAATAATGCTGATGGAAAAAACCGGTGGCAAAAGCGGAACTTTTATCAGAAAACAATAAATCCCTTAGAAAAAAGCATCCGGGTAAATAAATGCAACAAAATATTTTTAAAATTCGCCAGGCTTTTCTTATTCCTTTATGGGCGATAATTGTACTGCTTTTCTTATTGTTTGTGCTGAGCATGTTCGACACTCAAATGTGGGGAAAGATAACCGCCGCCCTTTTCTTTATAATTGTTTTAATCGTCGGCATTGAAGCCACGAAGAGAGAGGTAATCGTGGCGGAAGAAAAACTGATGATGAAAAAGTTTTTTCGCAAAAAAGAATTTTCCTGGGCGGAAATTACCCACCTTGGCATAGTCGAGCTGGGTAAAAAAGTTTATTTTTTGTTGACCACAACCAAAGGATTTTATTTTTTCTCTAATTTGATGGAAAAACACTCAATGCTTGCCCGCCTGATTGCGGAAAAACTGGGTGAGGAAAAAGTGGAACCGGAAGTTCGAAAATACCTGGAGCAACCGGTCGAAAGACTTTCTCTCATTGTGATGAGTTATGTCACGATTTTGATTATTGTTATTATTATCTTTTTAAGATTATTGCCGGTGTAGACCGGCTCAAGCGGTATTTTGCGCCAACGCGCTTGAAATTTATTTGAATTTATTTTTATTGTGGGGAGGCTCATGCAAACGCGGTCAAAGAAGCAGAAAAAATCAAAAGTGGTTCTTAAGGTGAAAGAAACGCCATACTCAGCAGTCGAAGAAATAATGGAAAAAAAGCTTGAAGATATCGTTACAATTTTGTCCGAATCGGGAGGCCGCAAAAGCAAACTTTACGAGGAAGTAATGTCTATAGTGGAAAAAGGATTATTTAAAATCGCGCTGCGCAGGTCGAATTATGTAAAGAGTTCGGCGGCATTGTTTCTGGGCATAAACCGCAATACTTTTACCGATAAAATGGCTAAACTTGGCATTGATTGTGAAAAGAAAAAATAAACGCGATAAAATAGTTTATGATTGAAATATTGGAAAAAAGCAAAACATTGCCCACAAAGGTTAAACTGCTCTTGAAAAAAGGGGTACGGATGACGGCCCCTTTTTCTGTGGAAATCGGCGAAGAAGTAAATCTGGATAAGATAGACGCTTCTTTAATAATTTACGGCGCGGCAAGGATAAAAGGGGAACAAACCTTGATTTCCCCGAATGTAAAGCTGGGCTATGAAGCTCCGGTAGTCCTGATTAACTGTCAATTAGGAAATGGTGTGGAGTTGAAGGGCGGATATTTTTCTGAGTCCGTTTTTCTGGACAATGTGGTCATTGGAAGCAACGCCCAGGTGCGTTCCGGATGCCTTTTGGAAGAACAAGTCGGCGGTAATCATTCTGTCGGCTTAAAGCAAACAATCCTGTTTCCCTTTGTTACCCTGGGGAGCTTGGTTAATTTTTGTGATTGCCTGATGGGGGGGGGGACGAGCCGCAAAAATCACAGCGAAGTAGGCAGTTCTTACGTTCATTTCAATTACACTCCCCAACAGGACAAAGCGACGCCTTCTCTTATCGGCGATGTGCCGCGAGGTGTCATGCTGCGCGAGGCACCGATTTTTTTGGGCGGGCAGGGGGCAATCGCGGGACCGGTGCAAATTGCCTATGGCACGGTTATTTCGGCGGGTGTCGTATGCCGCACGGATTGTCTGAAGGAAGGGATGATTGTGTCGCATCCCCCAAAGCCGGCTTCTTCCAAAAAATTTTACCCCGGACTCTATGGAGACGTAAGCCATAAGGTCACCTCCAACATTTTATATGTGGCCAATTTGCTGGCTCTGCGACAGTGGTACAGATATGTTCGCCACGGTTTCTTTGTGCGCGAGAAATACGGTGATGATTTATATGCCGGGAGCCAGAAGGTTTTGGAGGGTGCCTTGACGGAGAGAATTGTGCAACTGAGAATTTTTGCGAAGAATTTGGAAAAAGCGGCGACCAGAGAAAAGGAAATAAAAAGAATATTTTCCGTTAAAGCCTGGCGTTCGCAGGATCAGTTTCTGAAAAATTGGCCAGCAATGGAAGAATACCTTTTAAAAGGAAATGAAGAAAATATATCTTTGAAGAGAAAAGAATCTTTCCTTAAAATAGTGAAAAAGCAGTCAGGAAAATTCAAAACGTATCTGGAAGCGGTTAAATTGCTTACCCCCTTACAAGCGCAAAGGGGTAGTGCGTGGTTGAATGATATTGTTCAGAGCACTATTTCGGGTTGCCTAAGTATTTATCAGCGTAAAAAACAATAAAAATGTCAGCTGAAAAAATAATAAAAAAAATAAGGGCTTTTGTCCGCGACTGCAAAATATTTATTGGAAAAAGCCCTTCGGATATCCGCGGTCCCGCCATCATTTTTTTTCCGTTCCTCCCTTTCCGAATCAATTGCGGTTTCGCCGGATTGATGACCCTGCTGCCGGGACAAAACAGCAAAGAAGAATTTACTGCCGATGAAGAGTTGCGAATAATTTGGCGGAATGTTGAAAGCCAAAATCTGAAAAAAGTGCTGAATAAGGAAATCACGCTGGGGGATTATTTGTGTGGGGCGGAAACCGTACAATCTTTGGAAAAAGCCGTTCTGAAACTCAAAAGCGAAAAAGCCCAGCAATATCTTTTTTTTCAAATACCCGGGACAAGGAAGCTTTCCGACATATCCGCCCGCATGAAAACGTTTTTAGACAAAGAGGAAGAACTGCTTGAAAATAACGCCGTTAAATTTACTTCCGCTGATTTGGAAACAGTAAACAGCCGGGTTATTTTACTCAAAGACATTTATTGGTCATTGAAAAAAGATGTTCTGGATAATTTTGATAAAATCAATGAATTGGCAGGAGTTGATGAAGTCGGCGCGTTAAATCCGTCGGCGTTCAAAAAATACCGGAAAATCAACCTTCTTCTCAATGCGCTCGATCGTTTGGAAGTGCGCGGCAGGGATTCGGCTGGCCTTCAAATAAGTTTTTCTTTGAAAAATGACGATGTTTTGAAAAAAATAATTTCCGCGTTGAGAGAAAACAATCTGTATGATGACTATCTGAGTCGCACCCGGCATGGCGATCTCCTCCACGGTTCAATCTATGTGTCGTCCGAAAATCCAAACAAGGGAGAAAAAAAGTTTAATGTATCTTTTACCTATAAAACTTTTTCTATTGTTGGTGAATTGGGCAAGAATGTTTGCGATTTGAGAAAAGCGATTAGAAGTGACCGAATATTGTATCAATTCGCGAAGCATGAAACAATTTGCGAGACGGCATTCACACATACGCGTTGGGCTTCCGTCGGTTCGATTACTCAGGAGAATTGTCACCCGGTAAATAACAACAGGCTGAATCGGATACAACAGGATTTTCCGTATTACCGGCAGGCGAAAGCCCAGATTAATGTTGTTTTAAACGGTGATATTGATAATTACGCGGTATTGCGTGCCGAGTTGGAAAAAAACGGCGAATTGATTTATCCTGAAATCACTACGGACACGAAAATTATACCCTTGCAGATAGAGAAATATCTTTTGGCGGCTTATTCTTTGGACGAGGCTTTTCGCCTAGCTGTGAACGATTTTGAAGGTTCACACGCTATCGCGATGGCCAGCGACCTGGAACCCGGTAAAATATTTTTGGCGCTCAAAGGCAGCGGACAGGCGATTTATGTCGGCATCAGTCCCGATCAGTATATGTTTTCTTCGGAACTTTACGGGCTTGTCGAAGTGACGCCTGATTTCATTCAAATGAACGGAGAAGAAAGCGCAAATGGGGAACGAGGGACGCGGGGACAGATTTTTATTTTAGACCAGAATTCACCGGGCGCTTTGGCGGGAATTAAGGCAAGCCATTATGACGGCACTCCGGTTACTTTAGAGCAGAGTAATGTGAAAAAGGCCCAGATCACGACGCGCGATATAGACCGGGGAGATTATCCACATTTCTTTCTCAAAGAAATATCCCAGTCTCCTGATTCCGTAAAACGAACTTTGCGCGGGAAATATTTTGTGTCTCCGAAAAACGAATCATTCCCGCAGGTGATGTTTAATTTAGGCCTGGACATTGTTCCGGAAAATGTGTGTTCCGGTCTCGAAAACGGTTCGATAAAAAATATTGTTGTCATCGGTCACGGGACGGCGGCTGTTGCCGGATTCGCTATAGCCGATATTCTGGAAATGTATCTGCGCGGCGCAAATATCCGCGTAAATGCCAGAGTGGCATCGGAAATGAGCGGTTTTTTGCTCAAGGATGATTTGTCCGATACAATGGTTATACCGATCAGTCAATCCGGAACAACCACCGACACAAACCGCGCGGTATCGATGGCCAGAGAAAGAGGAGCCTACATCATTTCTATTGTGAACAGGAGGCAATCGGATATTACGGTTAAATCGCACGGCGTGTTTTACACAAGTGACGGCCGGGATGTTGAAATGTCAGTGGCTTCTACGAAGGCTTTTTATTCTCAAATTATCGCTGGCCAGATATTGGCGCTGTTTTTTGCGCAGCTGATGAAAACGAAAAGCAATGATTTTATCGCTTCGGAGTTGAAAAATCTGGAAGAAATACCGCAACTGATGGTACGTGTATTTGAAAAAAGAAGTGAAATCGCCGCTTCCGTAGGGAAAACCATATCTAAAAAGTATTGGGCGGTAGTGGGCAGCGGACCAAACAAGGCGGCGGCCGACGAAATAAGAATAAAGTTGAGCGAACTTTGTTATAAAACCATTTCTGTCGATATCATAGAAAACAAGAAACATATCGATTTATCCGCGGAACCTTTAATTTTAGTCTGTGCCGCCGGTAATCCTCAGCCGGTTATGGAAGATATTGCCAAGGACGTGGCTATTTTCAAGGCACATAAAGCCGCGGTAGTTGTTTTTGCCCAAGAAGGCGACAAACGGTTTGATAAAATTGCTGATGCGGTAATTGGAATACCGGCCGCGTCAGGTAATCTTTCTGTAATTCTCAACGCGTTCGCCGGGCATTTATGGGGTTACTATGCTGCCTGCGCCATAGATGAAGAAGCGCAGATTTTTAGGGAATTCCGCAACCGCCTGAATTCCGTCATGAGTGAACAGACGAAATCCGATTATACGATTTATGACAGGATCAACGATGTGCGCTTACGCTATTTGATTAATGATTTCTATCAGACCTTTAATGCGAAGCGTAACGATGGAGCCTTTAATTTACTAGGTGTAAAAACGATTTCCGATTTGGCCCTGTTACTGAAATACGCGGCCGGGAAATTGCCGCTCGAAGATTTTTATCATGAATTCAAAAGTGAAAATAACTTTATTTCGCCGCTGGACTTGTTGGACGTGACAGTGGGAAGGGCGATTGACGAACTGACGCGTCCGATAGACGCAATTCGCCATCAGGCCAAAACGGTTACCGTGGGCACGAGCCGTAAAGAGAAAGCTTTAACCGGAGTTGTTTTTGAGGCGATGGGGAAAATGAAGTTTGTTGTCAAAAATTTGACTTATAAAAATATTTTATTTATCAGCAGAATACAGCCGGCGGTTTTAACCGTAAAAGGTTACACGGTTTATGACGTAAACAATCTCGATAAAGAAGGGAAACCAACTGATAAATCGACTATAAACTTGAAAGAAAGGGGTGGGGTCGCCCTTCAAATGAAATCCCGCGCTGAGTCTTCCAACTTGTTGATGGGAACGAAAAAAACTATTGTAAGCACTGGTGATATCTATATCGGCAAAGGCAGGGCTGATGGTGCGCCTATTTTAGTCATGCCTTTATTGGGTGAAAAAGGATTTGTGGAGAAATTGTTTTTGTTGCATATTGAATACAATAATCTTTTGTCGCTGAATGAAAAGAAAGAGGTATTAGGTCACCGTTATAATGATATTCGTAACATGGTTAATGAGTACAACATAATCTGGCAAGACGAATATTTAGAAAAAATTCCGCTTGCCGATTTGTTCAGTGAAACAGTGGAAAATTTGGCTGGCCGCATCATGCGGTATGTTCAGCAAGTTGATTGAAACATGCCACGGCTATTTATACCGATATTTTGTTCGAGCGCTGGAAGATATTGTTGAGGAGAAGAAATGAAAACGAAATTTATTTTTATCACTGGCGGAGTGCTTTCTTCTTTGGGAAAGGGTTTGGCTGCGGCATCCATTTCAGCATTGTTGGAGTGTCGCGGACTCAAGGTTACCAATCAAAAGCTTGACCCTTACATTAATGTTGATCCCGGGACAATGAACCCTTTTCAGCACGGTGAAGTATTTGTGACCGATGATGGAGCGGAAACGGACCTCGATTTGGGACATTATGAACGATTTACTTCCACAAGCATGGGGAAAGGCAATAATCTCACCGCCGGCCAGGTTTATTATTCCGTCATCAATAAAGAGAGGCGCGGCGATTATTTGGGGAAAACTGTCCAAGTCATTCCTCATATCACTAACGAAATTAAAGAATTCATAGCGGCCACAGCTCAAGGCTATGACGTGTCCATTGTGGAAATTGGCGGAACAGTGGGTGATATCGAAAGCCTTCCTTTTTTGGAGGCAATCCGTCAGTTTCGTAATGAAGCAGGAAAACAAAACGCGATATTCATTCATTTAACCTGGGTCCCTTTTATCAAAACAGCCGGAGAGGTAAAAACAAAACCTACTCAGCACAGCGTGAAAGCACTGCGTGAAATAGGTATCCAGCCGGATATTCTGCTTTGCCGGACGGAAAATTTTCTATCCGAAGACATTAAAGCTAAAATAGCTTTGTTCTGCAATGTGGAAGTATCTTCTGTTTTCACCGCGAAAGATGTCGGCTGTATTTATGAGGTGCCGCTTATTTTTCATCGAGAAGGATTGGACGATAAAATCGTTGATTTGCTAAATATCTGGACGGGCAGGCCACATCTGCAAGCTTGGGAAGAAGTCGTCAGCAAGTTTCAGAAACCCGCGCAGGAAGTTTGTGTGGCCATTGTGGGGAAATACATTAATCTTACCGACTCATATAAAAGCCTCAATGAAGCACTGGTTCACGGTGGCATTGCCAATGATTGCCGTGTAAGCTTGAAATTTGTTGACTCCGAGAAGGTGGAAAAAGAGGGAGCAGCTAGATGTCTCGCCGATGTTGATGCCATCTTGGTGCCAGGCGGATTCGGTAACCGTGGCATAGAAGGCATGATTTTGTCCGCGCAGTACGCGCGGGAAAACAAAATCCCTTATCTGGGAATTTGTCTGGGCATGCAAATGGCGGTGGTGGAATATGCCAGAAATGTATGCAAATTAAATAAGGCTAACAGTTCCGAATTTGACGCTCAAACGCCGTATCCGGTCATTGACTTGCTTCCCGGGCAGAGCGAAGTGAAGGAAAAAGGTGCTTCGATGAGGTTGGGGGCGTGGCCGTGCGTGCTGAAATCCAATTCTTTTGCCCATGCCGCGTACGAGCAAAAAGAGATTTCCGAGCGTCATCGTCACCGATATGAATTTAATAATAAGTATAAAAAGAAGTTGATGGATAAAGGTTTGCGTATAACAGGAGTTTCGCCGGATGGCCTTTTGGCGGAAATTGTGGAAATAAAGGACCATCCGTGGTTTGTGGGCTGTCAGTTTCATCCAGAATTCAAATCGCGTCCCACGAAACCGCATCCGCTATTCAAAAAATTCATTGAAGCAGCGGTGAAATACGCACAGGGCAGGATTGCGCGTTAATCGCTTAAACAATCCGTAATTAAGGACATGGATTACGGCAGCGGAAAAGAACGCTGTGTGAATAAAGTTAAAACGATGGATAAAAAAGGTAAAAAGACAACAACAATAGATTTCGAAAGGATATTTCATCCGAAAAAACTGGCGATTGTCGGTGTTTCCGCCGAGGGCAGCGTCCGTGGTTTTGGTATTGGTATGCTGATGGCTCTCCGGGCGATGAGCTTTGAGGGCGAAATATTTCCCGTCAATCCTAAAGGTGGAAATTTTGCCGGTTTGGATTTTTATCGGAAGGTTGAAGATATTCCCGGCACAATCGATTTTGCTATTATTGCTGTGGTGGCGAAAGAGGTGCCCGCTGCACTTGAAGCGTGCAGGAAAAAAGGCGCGGCGGGTGCGGAAATTCTTTCCGCGGGCTTTAGCGAATTGGGTACCGAAGAAGGTCTATTGCTGGAAAATGAAGTCCGTGAAATTGCAAAGAAGGGAATCCGCGTGGTGGGACCGAATTGCTTCGGTATCTATTGCCCCCGCAGTGGCTTGACGATGCTGCCAGGTCATGATTTATCACGTCAGAGCGGGGCCCGGTCGCGTTTTTGTCTCAGAGCGGCGGTATGGCCATTGACTTGGCCCATAAAGGAAAATGGATGGGACTTGAGTTTAGCAAAGTGGTTAGCTTCGGTAACGGTGCTGATTTACGGGAAATGGACCTTCTCCCCTATTTTGCTGATGATCAGGAAACGCGGGTAATCGGCATGTATGTTGAAGGTGTTAAAAACGGTGATGATTTTTTCGGGGCCATTAAAAACACAACGGAAAAAAAACCGGTTGTTGTTTGCAAAGGAGGACTTTCTTCTGCTGGAAAAAGGATGATTGTGACTCATACAGCGTCGATGGGCGGAAGTCGTCTTATCTGGCAATCGGTTTTAAGGCAGGTCAATGCAATACAGGTCCAGGACTTGAAAGAACTGGCAGAAGCCTGTCTGGCTTTTTGTTTTCTGCCGCAGGGAGTTTATAAAAATATTTCTGTGGTGGGCGGCGGTGGCGCTCTCGGTGTTACCGCTTGCGATGCGGCGGAAAATTTTGGGATGGAAGTTCCTCCTCTTTCACAAAACATAAGAGAGCGTGTAGAAAAGTTATTGCCTAAACCCGGCTCCAGCGGAACAAACCCTATTGACGTAGCCAATCCTTATGTTGAGCCGAAGATTTTAAAAGAAGTGCTGCGCACGGTGGCTGTTGATGAGCAAATAGATCTGCAAATAATAATTTCCCTTCTTTATCATTATAAAACAATGACGCGCATGATAGGCAAGCCGGTAGCGCAGGTCACGCCTTATCGGGAACTGGCCGAAGCTCTTAGTGCTGTGGTGAAGGAAACCAAAAAGCCGTTTGTTATTGTTTTGGCTAATCCCAAAAAGGGAATGGATGACCTGGATATCGTTGAGATGCTGGCACTGGCCCGCCGGGAATTTCTCTCGCGAGGTTTGCCTGTTTTTGATGATTTGTACGAAGCGATTCGTGCGGTGGGACACGTAAATACTTACTACGAAAAAAGGGAGCGGTATGAGTAAAGATTCGGCGTCAAAAATAATTAATTTGGCCTTAGGGGAAGGACGAAATTGTCTTTCCGAATATGAAGCAAAGCGGGTGTTGGCTTCTTACGATTTGCCTGTAACACGCGAGATTATCGTGGAGCACAAAAGTGAACTGAAAGAAGCGGTCCGGCAGATAGGTTATCCTCTCGTGATTAAGGGATGCTCCTTTGAAATAGCGCATAAGACAGAAAAGGGATTGATCCGCACCGATGTTCGCAATGATAATGAAGCGCTGGAGGCATTTGATGAAATTAAAAAGAGGCTTGGTGTCCATAACGGCGCTGTTTTGGTGCAGGAAATGGTTGAAGGACGCCGAGAACTGGTTATGGGCTTGACGCGTGATGACCAGTTTGGTCCCTGCGTGATGTTCGGTTTAGGGGGGATTTTTACGGAAATTCTTAAAGACGTTTCTTTTCGTAAGGCTCCGTTGGAGGAAAGGGACGCCTTAGAAATGATGCGCGAGATAAGAGGCCATAAAATTATTGATTCTTTTCGCGGCATGGAAGCTGTGGATGCTAAAATACTTGCCAGTATGCTTATCACCATCGGACGCATTGGCCTTGAATTTGAACATATTCGGGAAATAGATTTGAATCCGGTGATTATTTCGCGAGGAAAACCGGTGGTGGTTGATGCTCTGATTGTTTTAGGTTAATGATTTGTTATTGAATAGTTTGGCTGAATTGTTTGTTGTTGGTATAAGAGAAAAGATGATAACCGTTTCGGCCATGCGCCTTAACGTAATACATGGCCATATCGGCATTCTTCATTAAGACGTCTATATCCTGCGCATCATCGGGATAAATGGCAATACCGATACTGATACTGGAATTTATTAAATGGTCATTGCAGATAAATGACTGCTCAAAAGATTCTAAAATTATTTTTGCCACCTCAACCGCGTCTTCAACCCTTTCTATCGCTGGTAGCAGAATGATGAATTCATCTCCGCCCAGGCGGCAAATGGTATCGTTCTGGCGGAGGCGCCCGGTCAGGCGAAGAGATATTTCTTTGAGCAATTTGTCACCAACCATATGGCCCAGAGAATCGTTGACATTTTTGAAGTTATCAAGGTCCAACATCATCAGGGCGAGTTTTTGAGCGTTTCTTTTGGCCTGAGCAGTGGCCATTTTAAGTCGGTCCATCAGTAACATTCTGTTGGGAAGACCGGTAAGGAGATCATGGGTGGCGATGTAATTAAGCTGTTCTTCTGTTCGTTTGCGTTCCGTTACATCATGGCCCACTCCGCGGAAACCGACAACCTTGCCTTGGTCGTCCAGCTTGGGGAAAACGGAAAGTTCGAAAAAAGTTATTTTGCCGTCGGGCAGGACAAACTCATAAGGGAAGTTTTTTATTGGTTCTCTCGTTTCGTAAACTTGGCGGAAAATTTTAAATACCTCACCGGACCGTTCTTCACTTGTGAATGACTTATAGTTGAGACCGATTAATCTTTCCGGTGGATAACCGACGCTACGGACAATGGCGTCATTGACGAAAATGACATTGCCCGCAAGATCGATTTCGAAATACCACTCATCGACTTCGTTAATAATGGTTCTGTATTTTTCTTCCGATTGCCGGATCATTTCTTCCATTTGCCGCCGCACGGTGACGTCACGACTAATTCCCCTGAATCCCGTCGCCTTACCTTGTTTGTCTTTAAGAAGGGACACTGAAATTTCATTGAAGGCTTTGCTTCCGTTTTTTCTGATGATTTCTACGTCTAATAGTTGGATAGGTTCTTCTTTCTTGTAAACTTCTGAGAAGATTTGGCGTGTTTTTTTTGCAGTATTTTCATCTTGAAACTGCCGGTAGTTCATTCCGGTTAATTCTTCTCTGGAATAGCCTAATTTTCTGCATTCCGCGTCATTAACAAAAGTAATATTGCCTTTTAGATCCAGCTCGAATAAGCCTTCTTCCATTTTTTCAAGAATAGTGCGATATTTTTCCTCACTTTCCCGGAGAGATTTTTGCGCCGCCTCTTTTTGTATTTCCAGGTGTTTGCGTTCCGTGACATCACGTATGTTCATGATAAAACCGGCGACAGACGGATTATCCAAAAGATTTTTTCCCAGTCCCTCGAAAAGGCGTACAGATCCATCTTTGTGCACTACGCGAAATTCATTGGGGATGGCCGTGTCTTTTGTCTGAATTGCCTTGCTGTAATCATTGGCGGCGCGCGGTAGATCATCCGCGTAGATAAAGTTAAAAGCATTTTTACCGGTTAATTCTTCGGGTTTGTATCCAAGACAGCGTTCGACGGAACGGCTGCAATATTTTATGTTTCCGTTGCTTTCTGTAATGATGATGACATCAGAAGAATTTTCAGTTATTTCTCTGAAGTAGTCCTCGCTTTTTTGGAGAATTTCTTCCATTATTTTGCGTTGGGTGATATCATGAGTAATTCCTTTAAATCCGATGATTTTTCCATTTTTGTCGCTGAGAGGAGCCACTGAATCTTCAACATGAATGCGCTCTCCGTTTTTGCGTATATTAATTAAAGAGTATGATTTTATCGGTTTCCCTGTTTCGTAGACTTTTTTGAAAATATTATAAACGTAATCAAACTGCTCGTTGGGTACGTAGTTTTTGTAGCTCATGCCGATTAATTCTTCTCGCGGATATCCCAAAGTTGCGCAAATTGAATCACTGGCAAAAGTGAAATTGCCTTGGAGATCAACTTCATAATAACCTTCTTCGATGTCTTCTATTACCGTGCGGTATCTTTCCTCGGATTGCCTTAATGCCTCTTCCATATGTTTGCGCGCGGTTATATCCATGAAGCTCCCCAAGGCGGCGCGTTTTCCATGATAAACGATGGAAGTAATCATTTCTAGAATCCACATTATTTCGCCGTTTTTCTTGATATATCGATATTCGTAACTGTCCGATGATTCTCCTTTAAGGCATTTAATTGCTTGTTGTCTGACTTTGTCTTTATCTTCAGGATGGACATATTCGAGTGAATTGACACCGATAAGCTCATGCTCTGTGTATCCGGTAAGCTTTCTGTATATGGGGCTTGTATAAACAAATTTACCCTGTTGGACAATGTATACACCAACGCCTATGTTGGCCGTTATGGTTTCCGACAGCTCGAAAAGATTAATTTGTGTGGGATAATTATTTTTGGTCTTGAATGAGGACATCACACAACTTCCATAATTATTTTAATTATTTACAAGAATATGATAATTGTCCACGCTGGCGTAATATTATACTAAACTGCTGTAAAAAGCAGTGGACAAAATGTGCGAAAATTGTGTGATTGATGAGTGTGTTTATATGAGAAAGGGGTTTGTGTCAAGACAATAGGAGTTTATTTTCCAAAGCGGTATTAACAGGAGAATCTGATAATTTAGACAATTTAAACGGTAAGACAGATTTTTATTTTCCCAAAAAGCAAATCATTTTTTGTGTGACGATATCCGAAAGTAGCCGTAGATCCTTGGTGCGCACGTCATAAACACGCACCACATCCGCAAAATGGGCGTAATCCGGCATCAAATCTGCTAAAATATTCAATTGTTTTTCCATCCAGGCGGTATTGAAGATAACATCATTTCTATCCGGATAGATAGCCATGTAGAATATGTCCATTTCCACCATGTCTTGGAAAAAGTGCGTACCAAAGGATAAATCGGGAATTAAATCACCGTCCTGATAGGCGATCTCGCCGATGGCGGTAACATTGTTAATTTCGGAAAATTTGACCGGAACGCCCATGGAGGGGGTTGTGGTTCCCCAACGGCCCGGCCCCAGAAGAACCGTAGGCGTAGCTTCGCGATGTCCTATCTGACGGTTGAGTTTACCTATGAGTCTCGCCACTTCGAATTTTTCCGAAAGGTTCAAGGCGGCGTAGCTTTGCGGATGAATATAAATGATGCGTGAAATGGCTTGATAAACGCTGCCACCCATGAAGTTTGCTTCCTGCCTGATTAAGATTTTCGATTTGACGATTTTCTCCGGAAGTTCCACGCGGCTGTAATGACCCTTGGTCTGGAAGGGGCGGCATTGTAAAAGATTTATTCGCATTTTCCCTTCCGCATCGAAATTGACAGTGAACTCGATGTCGACCGGATAACGGTAAATGGATTCGAGGGTTTTGAGCATCCTGGACATTGTTTGTGCAAACGGTGTCGTCGAAAGCAACTCATCAAAAGTTAGCACCCACACATCCTGCGGTGAACGGCCAAGCGACTGCATGTATTCATTTGCGGCCGCGTCGTGTGAGGCCAGCAAATTAAGATGCGCTTCGCTTTTTTCATTAAGAAGATTCTGCACCGGCAATGTTTTAAACTCGTTATCTTCCAGATTCAGAATGTCAGCTTCTTTTTGGGTAAAGCGGTACATATCTTCGTGATTCACGAAGGGTTTGATCAGCGGCGCATCCAGTGCAACAATCCGGGGATAATCATTTTCCACTCGGTTGACTGCCCTTGTCCCCAGACCGAAGACAAGACGCAGCATGCCGGCTTTCGGGTCCATGCCCTTTTGCCAGACGAATGTGTTATAAGATAAGCCGACACCCGCCAGGTCGGGGAAAAAATAGGTGCCGCGGTGTGAGCCGGAGACGCGCTGTACCAGAAGAGCCATCTGTTCGTCCTGTTGCGCCAGGCCGCGCTGCCGCCGGTAGGTCAGCGCATCTTCATTCATGGTAGAAGCAAATATTTTGCGGACGACTTCTTCAAAATGGCGGTAACGTTCTTCGGGCGTTCCCTGATTGGGACAGAAGTAGCTTTCGTATTTACCGGCGAAAGCGTTGCCGAATGCGTCTTCCAGAAGAGAGCTCGATCGTACGATAATTGGTGATTGCCCAAAATATTCCAGCATAAGCTGGAATTGTTCCTTCACTTCGTCGGGGAAAACTCCATGAATCATTTTGCTTTTAAGCTCTTTGGCTACTTCAAAATAGCCTTCATCTGTTTTTTGCGCCATCAACAATTTCCACCATCCGTTTTGTACCATATATGAGTAGAAAACATCCGAACCGATATAGAAGGAGTCGTGCAATTCAAGTTCGGTATCCCAATCAAACGTCGGATCCTGGCGTAGGATATTACGTGCCAGCAGCATGCCCACGGATTTGCCGCCAATGAAGCCCGTGCCGATTAGCCGCTTTTTTATTTCCAGCAAGTCTTCGAGAGAGAAGTATTCTTTTACCAGCGAAAGCATTCTTTTTTCCCGTCCAATCAACACGCGCGAGAGGGTTTCCACCATATCTTGTCTTTCCTGAACCGCTTTCGGGTTTTCCAGAATATTATTGGCTTGGAGAAAGATGCGGTCCCAGTAATCTAGATTGCGCACGCCGCCGGTGGCGTTTTTGTCTGTCAGGTAAGACAGGATGCTGGCCGTATCTGCGCTGTTTAGGAGCGGAATGAAATTTTCGCCGTCCATGATATGCGGTAAGAACATTGTCGGCGTGTAACGTTTCCACGCCTTGAGCGGATGAACGCAGATTTTGCCATTGTTATTATATATGTCCAGAAGCACCTGTGTTGTTTCTCGGATACGTGCCACGGTCTTGAAGGAATGTCTGCTGCGCAGAATCGCGAAATAGGCGACCGTGTTCAATTCAAACAGATAAGGACACGTAATGACAAAGAAGTTGCCAATCATGAGATCCGTTGCCCAAGACATCAACAGATCAGATAAACAATCAAATACATAAAACACGTTTTGTCCTTCGCTTCGGATGATATTATGCACCTGCGTAGAGAAAAATTCGAATCCCTTATTGGCGTTGAGTTTATAAATTTTGATTTGTTTATTTTCTTCCAGAAGATGAGGATGATTGGCAAAACGCATATAAACAAGACGATGATTAGTGGCCAGCGCGGCTTGGGCGTAAGGCTCCACGAATTTTTTGTAATCATCAATGTCGTCAACTTGAAAAACGACATTATCGCCCATTTGTAGATGGTTGAGTATCTCATCCAAACCACTGATTCCTGTGCTGACGTTGATAAAAGGTGCCATGATGTGTTTGTCCTTATTGATTATGGTACAAAATTGTTCGCCATAATATCATTTCACAGCGTTTGCCGATCGATTCCGGATAATGACAAATATCTTCAAAAAGCAAATTTTGCCGATACTTTACAGCAAGAATGCTTACCTCGACAATGTTTTAATCTGAAATCCAAAAGAAGTTTTTTGAACTTCTTTTGAATCATTACATCAACTTTTGTGCCAATAATGTTTTTTTGTTCCGATTTGGTTAGTATTCAACATACCGGTTAAAAAAGCTAGTGTATGTCTCTTTTTTGTTTTTTATCATGCCTGCGCGCACCGAACAATTACCGTCTTTCTTGTACTGGCTCGTCTTACAGTGGAAGATAAAATTTAATCACATTTTAGGCCACCGTTTTTCTGAATAATACAAGATTGTACAAATAGCAGATAATGTATTTCTGCGGGTACATGAATGATTTCAATGACTAAGCGGCTCTCTGCAGGTTTGGCATCATCATTGCTCCAAGAGAAGTCGCAATGCAATTTTGGAGGTGGTTGATATGAATTCGGGGGATACATCATGGGTTTTGACTGCTAGCGCGTTGGTTTTGTTAATGACCGTACCGGGACTGGCATTCTTTTACGGGGGATTGGTAAGGCGTAAAAACATACTGTCTATTTTGATGCAATGCTTTGTCATTGTCTGTGTCATAAGTTTGCAGTGGGTATTGCTGGGATATTCACTGGCCTTCGGTCCTTCTTTTCACGGGATTATCGGCAATCTGGATTGGATGGGGCTTGCCGGAGTCGGCACCGCTCCCAGCGCTGATTACGGTACAACCATTCCTCATTACGCCTTTATGATCTTCCAGGCGATGTTTGCCATTATTACGCCGGCGCTTATGACCGGCGCTTTCGCGGAGCGAATGAAGTTTCCCGCTTTTTTGGTGTTCATTATTTTGTGGTCAACATTTGTATATGATCCGCTCGCGCACTGGGTCTGGAATAAAAACGGTTGGCTGGGAGCGATGGGTGCTTTGGATTTTGCCGGAGGCATTGTTGTGCATGTCAGTTCGGGAATATCCGCTCTGGTTCTGGCAATACTTCTGGGCAAACGAATTGGTTATAATCATAAGCCGATTCGGCCGCATAACCTTCCTTTTACCGTTTTGGGTGGCGCGCTTCTGTGGTTTGGCTGGTTCGGATTTAATGCGGGTTCTGCACTGGCAGCAAACGGACTGGCTGCTCAGGCTCTTGTGGCCACTCAAGTTTCGACCGCGGCGGCGGCGCTCATCTGGATGCTTGTGGAATGGTGGCACAATGGGTCACCCACGGTTTTGGGCGCGGTGACCGGTGCGATCGGCGGCTTGGTCGCAATCACACCGGCTTGCGGTTTTGTCGGTCCTTTAAGCGCCATTGTAATCGGAGCCATGGCCGGCGGCTTATGTTATCTCGCGGTGGCGGTCGTTAAGGGAAAAGTGGGATACGACGATTCTCTGGACGCTTTCGGCGTGCATGGAATTGGCGGCATCTTCGGCACCATAGCCGTCGGAATCTTCGCGCAGGAAGCATACGGCGGTAAAACCGGTGTTTTATTCGGTAATCTTCAGCAGTTTCTCGTTCAGGGTTTGTTGGTGCTTGTCGCCATGGCTTTTGCCGTCGCGATGACCTTTATTCTTTACAAGATTGTCGACGCTGTCATCGGCATGAGGGTTGAAAAAGAAAATGAACTCATCGGCTTGGATTTAACTCAACAAAGCGAAGCTGCTTACACCGTGATTGAATAGGATGATATCATGAAATTAATAATCGCCATTATTCAGCCTCATAAACTTGAGGCGGTGAAAAGAGAGCTTGAAGTTGTAGGGGTAAATTTGATGACGGTCACGAATGTGTTGGGTCAGGGACGCCAAAAAGGTATCACCGAAATTTACCGCGGAGCTAAGGAAATAGGCAATCTGCTAAATAAAATAAGGTTGGATATCGCCGTAAATGAAAGTTTTGTTGAACCGGCGATTACGGCAATCAACAAAGGCGCGCGCACGGGAAACCTTGGCGACGGGAAAATATTTGTTATTGATTTACATGAATGCATCCGTATCAGCAGCGGGGAAAGAGGCGGCACGGCCATCGGCTGAGGTTACGCTTATCTGATCAATTAGTTGTAAATTCAATTCTTGGCTAAGCGCTTTGAAACAGTGTGCTTTTAGTCGGGAAGAAACATCTAACAATCATTGATTAGGAAAAGTAAGGAGAAAAATGAGAAAATTAGTAATATCAGTTTTGTTTGTACTGTTGAGCTTATCAATATCAATGTTTGCCTGGGCGACAGATGAGAATCAATCAGCAGAAGAAAAACAAGAAGAAAAAATAAGAGGAGAAATTGCCGCGGGCATTCTATCGGCATATATATGGAGAGGCCAGGAGTTGTCGCGCCGTGGTGTTGTGCTCCAGCCTTCCATAATGGTGAGTTACAGAGACTTTGCCGCCAGTCTTTGGGGCAATTTGGACACTGATCCGTATACGGTTGGCGGCCAGAGGAATTCTTCAAATTTTACGGAAACGGATGTTACCATTTCTTATTCCCGTAAATTTGGCATCTTGCAGGCCGGAATTGGTTATATCTACTACGGTCTTTCCGGGTCAACCGCAGGCGGTGCAGATCTGCTCGATTCTCAGGAATTATTTGTCAGTCTGGGACTGGATACCCTCTTGGCCCCTACGCTAACCGTTTACAAGGAAATAGATCATTACCATCAGTGGTATGGGACACTGGGCATATCCCATACTTTTTCTTTGCAGGAAAAGATTGGCCTAAGATTGGCGGTAAGCGTGAGCTATTTAAAAAGCGAAGACGCGGCAACCTATCCGGAGTTTGACCAAAACTCGGTGGCTGGCGATAAGAAGTTTAATAATTTTCACGATGGTGTCTTTTCCGTGTCTCTGCCCGTTGCTGTTATTAAAACGCTGACTATTACGCCGACATTATCTTATGTTTTTCCTCTTTCTGACGACGCGAAATACGAGATGAAGGGGCGCGGGCTAAAGAGCACAACAAATCCTTCGGACAGGGGTAGTGCGTATTTTTATGGCGGAATTGTTTTGAGTTACACGTTTTAAAAATAATTTATGAATTTTTCGGGCAGTGGTGATTTAAAAAAACGTCACCGCTTTTGTAGAGCAGCTCTGTTGAAATTTTTTAATAAGACATTTTTTGAGCCAGTCCCAAAACAATATAAATATAAACCAGGGGAATAATGTTATGCGCGCCCATTACTTACAGCACGTTCCTTTTGAGGGCGTTGGCAGTATCGAGCCGTGGCTGAAGATAAACGGATACGAAATAACAAACACCAGGTTGTTTGAAGAGACTGATTTTCCTTCTCTAAAAGATATTGACCTGCTGGTGATTATGGGCGGCCCGATGAGCGTAAGCGACGAAGGTAAATATCCTTGGCTTGTTCATGAAAAAAAATTTATTTATGAGGCAATCAAATCCGATAAAGCTGTTTTGGGTATTTGCCTCGGTGCCCAATTGATTGCCAATGTAATGGGGGCAAGAGTTTACCAGAATCCCCTGAAGGAAATCGGGTGGTTTCCCGTTTACGGAATTCCGTCAATCGATAAATCTGTTTTTTATTTTCCTGAATCGCTGAAAGTGTTTCACTGGCATGGCGAAACGTTTGACTTGCCAGCCGGCGCAACACGCCTGGCAAAAAGCAAGGGATGTATAAACCAAGCATTTCAACTGGGTAATTCCGTCATGGGGTTACAGTTTCATCTGGAGACAACACCGCAATTGGCACGAGCAATTATCCACAATTGCCGCAACGAATTGCGTCCATCCGCATATGTTCAAACGGAGAAAAAAATACTGTCCATCGGGCCGGAAAGATACAAATCAATAAACCGACTAATGGATAGCATTCTTTCATTTCTTTCACAAAAAAGCTGACAATCATGCCCAAAAACAGCTTCAGGCTTAATTAAGTTATTATAATTGTTTCTTAAAATTGTAGAAATGATATGTGTAAACGAGAAATAATGAAGAAATAGGAATATTTGTTTATATAAAATTTTCTACAAAAATGTAGTTATCTTGGTTTAACCTTTGCAATAAAAATATCCAGTAATAAAAAATTAATTGCTATTAGAACAAATTTGTAACAAAATACCATTATAAAAATATCGTGCCTTTGGCACTAAGATGTCAAAAAATCCGTTGGAGGAAAAAATAGTGTGAACATACATACTTATGAAGAGCTTGCCGCCCTGCATGCTATTTCCCTGATTTTAGCCAAGCCCGCTGAATTGCGGGATCAACTGGAGCAGGTGCTTAAAGAGATGAGCTTACGTTTCGGTATGCAGCGCGGAATGATATCATTGGTGGATAGTGCAAAAAATGAAGTGTGGCTGGATATTGCCCATGATGTGAATATTGACGGTCTCGAAGTGACTTATGAACCAGGGGAAGGAATTACGGGTAAAGTGGCCGAGACCGGCCGTCCCATGGCTGTAGCCAATCTCGGGCAGGAAGCGCATTTTCTGGACCGCACCGGCGCGCGCCGTAATTTAAACCGCTCGGAATTGTCTTTTTTGTGTGTTCCGATCATATACGATGCGAATGTTGTTGGCGTCCTGTCTGCCGATAAAGTTGCCCTGCAGGTACAAAATCTGGATAAAGAATTGGCATTGCTTTCTTCGGTTGCCGAGTTAATGGCCAAAGCTGTGCATATCCGTGCGCTGGAGGAAGAAAATAGACGCCTTCGTAAAATTGTTGGTCAGAACCGCGCCCCGGCGATGGATATTATCGGTCATTCCAAAGTTATGCAGGAAATATTCGGCTTGGTGGCGCAGGTGGCCGATTCGAATACAACGGTTCTAATTACCGGTGAAACAGGAACGGGCAAGGAGTTGATTGCCCGGGCAATACATAATAACTCTTCACGCCGGGAATCTCCCCTGATTCAGGTAAATTGCGCGGCTATTCCGGATACACTGATCGAAAGCGAATTATTTGGCCATGAAAAAGGGGCATTTACCGGCGCGTTACAGCAACGGCGTGGCCGTTTTGAAGAAGCCAACGGGGGTACTATTTTTCTGGATGAAGTAGGCGAGCTTTCCGCCGCCGCGCAGGTAAAGCTGTTGCGTATTTTGCAGGAGAAGCATTTTCAACCGCTGGGTTCATCGCGTGTGGTCAGTGTTAATGTGCGGGTTATCGCGGCCACCAACCGTAATCTGGAGCAGGATATTCTTGCTGGTCGTTTTCGCGCCGATTTATTTTACAGATTAAATGTTTTCCCCATTTATCTGCCCCCTCTGCGCGATAGAGGCAGTGACGTGATTTTGTTGGCCGATTATTTTGTCATGAAATACAGCAAGGAAATGAGAAAGGAAGTGAAAAGAATCTCCACGGCCGCCGTTGAATCTTTCCTTTCTTACAAATGGCCGGGCAATGTGCGGGAATTGGAGAACTGTATTGAACGCGCTGTCTTATTGACTAAAACGGATACAATAGATTGCGCACATTTACCGCCTTCATTACAGTTGCGGGGAAGCGAGTTGAGTAAAAAAGAGCGCAGCAAGCTGTCTTCTGTTATTGAGGCCCAAGAAAGAGCCTTAATAATCGAAGCCCTGGAAGAAACGGGAGGGAATCAGACCAAAGCGGCTAAACTGCTGGGAACGACCAAAAGGATTATTCAATATAAAATATCCAAAATGGGTATCAACGTAAAATTATTCCGGGGAAAAAAACAGGAATCGTCGTGATTGTTTTAAGCGCATAAAAAACCTTAAAATGCTACAAAAGTGTTACAAAAAAACACGAATAGCACAAAATTGTTCTGTTTAATGTGGTGACAAATATCTTTGTATAGCTTAAGCGCTTAAAAACATAATAGAAACAAAAATGTATCAGTAAAATAAACAACTGGCACGGCTTTAGCAGTTGTATCAGTGGATTTTATGTAGCCAAGGTTTAGGAGAAAATAATAAATGTGTCGACTGTTTGCGATGACGTCCAAAGAGTTGCTTTCACCGATGACGGCTATCCGCGCCATTGATGTAATGAAAGAAGGGCACGATGGTTCAGGCGTAGGTTTGTTTCTTACGGACCTGGGAGATCAATTTCAAAATTTTAAAGATGAGCCGATACTTTCAGGTATTTTTTCAAATGAAGGTATAAAAACTCTTGATCGCTTTATGATCGACTTGGACTTTATGGTTAAATATAAGCTTTCCATCAAACCGGAAAAAAATCCTCCACCCGGGACTCCGAAAAGGGATAACTATGTAATTCGTGTTTATGAATATCCGCCGGATTGGAAAGGTCTGCCCGAAGAAGAAATTCAATTTCGCCTGATGATGATTCAGCTGCAACTGCGTCAGATGGGGGAGAAAGACGAATCAATGTTGATTTTCAGCTTCTGGCCGGATGTGATTATGCTTAAAGAAGTTGGTGATCCATTGGCGGTGGCCGAGTATCTCGGTTTAGACCGAAAAGAGCTTATGGCGCGTGTAATCCTGAGTCAAGGCAGGCAGAATACAAATTACGCGATTAATATCTACGCCTGTCACCCTTTCTTTATTCAAGGTATCTCCACGATGACCAACGGTGAAAACACGGCTTTTGTGCCCATACGCGAATTTCTCTCTTCGCGCAATTTTCCCGGTTATGTCGGATACCAATCAGACTCTGAGGTGTTTACACACATCCTGCATTATATGCGCAATTATCTGGGGCTGGGAATGGAAATGTATAAGCATATTATCACGCCGCTTAAGGATGACGAACTCGTTTGCCATCCCAACGGCCTGTGGCTGAAGAAGTTAAAACAGAGCTGTCGCCCTCTGATTATTGACGGCCCGAACTGCGTTATCGGATGTCTGCCGGATAAATCCATGTTCATGGTGCAGGATTCTAAAAAATTGCGACCCGGCATTGTAGGTGGCCGTCCCGGCATCTTCGCCTTTTCTTCGGAAATGTGCGGTTTGGACGCGGCGATACCGGAAAGAGATATTAATCTGGATTTCCAGCCCATGAAGTATGAAACAATTTTAGTTCGTCAAGAGCGTCAGGAGATAGAAAAATGGAATCAATGGGATGCGCTAACCCCTCAACATTGAGCATCAAGGATTTGCCCTGGCAGATTCACTGGAGCAAGGACAAGTGCACCCTTTGCGGTAACTGCACCTCTGTGTGTCCTGTGCGTGCGATTGAACTGGGCGTGCATCGCAAACGTGTTTTGCAGGTCCCCATCGGCCTGGAAGAAAAAGCGACTAATTTGTTTTCCGTGTATCACGGCATTGTCCAGCGCACCGACATCGCGCATGCCTGCGTAGGCTGCGGCATGTGCACTTTGGTTTGCCCCAACGGCGCGATCATTCCCGTGCGCGGCGATGAAATTGACAAATTGCGCTTTCATGTTAATCAGGCGGGTGAACCCAGACGCAGAGGCGGCCGCCGCAATTCCGCGGACAGCGTTTTGGATAGAATAAAGTTTGTCCGCATTTCCATGCTGACCGACCCGGCGCTCGACGCGGGACGGCATGAATTCGAACTGCGCACTCTTTTGGGCAGAGTGCTTCCTCCGGAAGAAATGCTTAAGGTGAGCAGAGAAGAGGGCTGGATGCCGCCGGTGCGCGAAATTTATCCGCTGATAATCGGATCGATGTCTTTCGGCGCTCTGTCCCCCAATATGTGGGAAGGACTGCAGATGGGCGTTGCCTACCTTAATGAGGAATTAGGAATGCCGGTGCGTATTTGCACGGGTGAAGGCGGGTGTCCGCCGCGCCTTTTAAAATCACGTTTTTTAAAATACGTGATTTTACAGATCGCCAGTGGCTATTTCGGGTGGGATGAAATTATTCACAACCTGCCGCAGATGAAGGAAGATCCCTGCGCGATTGAAATTAAATACGGTCAGGGCGCCAAGCCTGGTGACGGCGGGCTTTTGATGTGGTATAAAGTGAATAAGCTCATCGCGGCAATCCGCGGCGTGCCGCAGGGCGTCAATTTGCCCAGTCCGCCGACGCATCAGACCAAATACTCCATCGAGGAAGCGGTGGCTAAAATGATTCAATCCATGTCGATGGCGTGGGGTTTCCGCGTGCCGGTGTATCCGAAAATATCCGCCACCAGCACAACATTGGCTGTTCTGAATAATTTAACCAGAAATCCTTATGCCGCAGGACTGGCCATTGACGGTGAAGACGGCGGCACGGGCGCCGCCTATAACGTTTCGATGAACCATATGGGTCATCCCATAGCCAGTAACCTGCGTGACGCTTATTTAAATTTGGTCAAGCTGGGTAAACAAAATGAGATTCCTTTATTTGCCGGAGGCGGCATCGGTAAAAACGGCAATCTGGCCGCCAACGCCGCTGCGCTGATTATGCTGGGAGCGAGCGGCGTGCAAATTGGAAAATACATTATGCAGGCGGCCGCGGGCTGCCTTGGCTCGGAGAGCGACAGGTGCAATATCTGCAATATCGGTCTTTGCCCTAAAGGAATTACTTCGCAGGACGCGCGGTTGGATCGTCGTCTCGATCCGGAAAAAGTAGCGAAGCGCGTTGTTGATGTTTATTTAGGGTTTGATACGGAATTAAAAAAGATATTCGCTCCACTGGGACGCTCTACTTCTTTACCGATTGGCATGTCCGATGCGCTGGGAATAGCTGATGCCGCCGCCGCGGAAAGATTAAAAATTAAATACGTCCTGTAGAACGGAAAGCAGATAAAAAGCCATGGCGAAAAGAGAGTCGATAAAAATAACAGGCTTTGAAAACAATACTCGCGTTGAATCGCGGATTCTGGAGGAGCGCGTACAAAAAGCGGTTGCTGACGGTTACCGTCATATTGAAGTTACCGCTTACGGTCAGCACGGTATCGGCGGACGCCTTTGGCGCGCAGGTGAAGAAAAAATCACCGTTAACGTATTGGGCACGTCCGGGCAACGCCTGGGTTCCATGGGTTTTGCCAACACGTTGATTGAAACTTTCGGGCCGGCATCGGATGATGTGGGCTGGCTGAACGCCGGAGCAAAAATAATCGTTCACGGCAATGCCTCTAACGGCGTTGCCAACGCCATGGCTCAGGGGAAAATATATATAGATGGTGATATTGGCGCGCGCGGCATGACGATGACTAAACATAATCCCCGTTTCGAACCGCCCGAGCTGTGGGTGATGGGCAAAGCCGGCGACTCGTTTGCTGAATTCATGGCTGGCGGCGTTGCCGTTGTGTGTGGCGTCGGTACGGAAGAGGGAAAAGATGTTTTGGGCTATCGCCCCTGTGTGGGAATGGTCGGCGGAAAAATATTCTTTCGGGGAAAACAAAGCTCTTATAGCTTATCCGACGTCAAACTGGTTACTGAATTGCCTGAAGATGAATGGCGCTGGCTTAAGGAAAATCTGAAAATATTTTTACAGGCGATTGGCAAGCAGTATTTATTTGGTGATCTTTTCGCCAAGCGCGCGGAATGGCAGCTTTTGATTGCTCTGAAACCTTATGAAAAAACCGGCAGGAAGCTGCGCCCGATGCCGTCTTACAGGCTTGACGTTTGGGAAGGCGAACTAGGCGACGGAGGATTAATCGGAGATTTGTCCGCTGAAGACCGCTCGCCCATCGGTGTGATCACCACGGGTGAACTGCGGCGCTTTGTTCCCATCTGGGAAAACGAAAAATATCTGCCTCCCTGTCAGGCTCATTGTCCAACGGGAATTCCCGTGCAGAAAAGATGGGCGCTTATCCGCAAAGGTAAAGTACAAGAAGCCGTTGACCTGGCCCTACAGTATAGTCCTTTTCCTGCCACGGTTTGCGGGTATCTCTGCCCCAATCTTTGCATGCAAAATTGTTCGCGCCGGATAGTCAATCTGCCCGCAGTGGATGTTCGTGTTTTGGGTAAGGCTTCGCTGGAGGCGAAGGAACCGAAACGCGAGCCGGCGACAGGAAGAAGAATTGCCGTGATTGGCGGAGGCGCCGCCGGTTTGTCGGTAGCCTGGCAGTTATGGTTGGCCGGTCATGAACCGGTTATATTCGAAGGGAAAAAACAACTGGGAGGGAAGATTGCCGAAACAATTCCCCAAAGCAGAATTTCGCATGATGTTTTTGCGCAAGAGATAACAAGGTTCGCGAAAAATATTCCGCATATTAATTTAGAGACGGTCTTAACTAAAGATAAGTTCGAAAAACTGAAAAATGACTTTGATTTCATTGTTATCGCTACCGGGGCGAGCAAGCCGCGCAAAATTCCCGTGGAAGGAATAGAAAAAGCGGTGACGGCGCTGGATTTTCTGCGGCAAAGCAAGCTCGACAGCGTGCAGGTGGGCGAAAATGTGGTGATCATCGGCGCGGGCAATGTTGGCTGCGACGTCGCCGCGGAGGCCGCCCGTCAGGGCGCGAAAAGCATTACGTTGATTGATGTCCAAAAGCCCGCTTCTTTCGGTCCGGAGAGACGCAGTGCCGAGGCGGCGGGTGCTAAATTTATCTGGCCTCACGCGGTCAAGGCAATAAGAAAAGCAGGCGTGCAGCTGACGGATGGCGAATTAATTCCAGCAGATACGGTATTTATCGCGGTAGGCGATACGCCCGATTTATCCTATTTGCCCGAAAGCATATCCACGGAAAAAGGATTCATTGTCGTAGATGAAAAATTTCAGACCAGTGATGAGCAGGTATACGCGGTAGGCGATACGCTTAAACCGGGTTTGCTTACGGAAGCTATTGGCGCGGGTCGGGTTGCCGCTTCGGCTATAGATGGCATTTTAAAAGGCAGGACGGATACATATGATAACCTTCCGGTGATTGATTTTGCGCGGATAAAAACTCAATATTTTGACGGGCGCGAAAGTAATATTTCTGATATAAAAACATGCGCTGCCCGGTGCGCATCCTGTGGCGCTTGCCGCGACTGTGGTTTATGTGAAATCGTCTGCCCACAGCAAGCTATTTCGCGAAGAGCACTTGGGGAAGAAGCCTATGAATATGTTGTTGACGATGAATTATGTATCGGCTGCGGATTTTGTGCCGGTGCTTGCCCCACCGGCGTTTGGTATATGGTGGAAAATAAACCTTTGGAATAAGAACTTAAAACTAGGATGGTATATCTATGAAAAAGAAAGAGTTAACAATTGCTACAGAAAGACAATACTCCATTGAAAAGGAAAAATTTGTCCCCGTCTCGCAGTATTTTGGCGAAGACACTTTCAGCCATAAGGTAATGAAAGAAAAGCTTCCCAAGGATGTTTTTAAGAAAATTATCGCGGCGATAAACGAAGATACGCCGTTGGATGAGGAAACGGCTAATGTTGTCGCGCATGCGATGAAGGAATGGGCGCTGGAAAAAGGAGCCACTCATTTCGCGCACTGGTTCCAGCCGATGACGGGTATCACAGCGGAAAAGCATGACGCTTTTGTTGATCCGATCGCGCCGGGCGAAGTGATTGAAAGGTTTTCCGGCAAGCAGCTAGTGCAGGGAGAACCGGATGCGTCAAGTTTCCCTTCCGGAGGAATTCGGGCCACGTTTGAAGCGCGAGGATACACGGCATGGGATATTTCTTCGCCGGCCTTCATTAAGCGTAACGGCATTTCCACAACGCTTTGTATACCAACCGTTTTTATTTCTTATACCGGTCAGGCACTGGACAAAAAAACGCCGCTTTTGCGGTCTATCCGAGCCTTGAACAAAAGCGCCACGGCTATGCTGAAGCTTTTAGGCGCTAAAAATGTTAAAAAAGTTTATTCAAATCTTGGACCGGAACAAGAATATTTTCTTATAGATATGGATTACTACTATAAACGGCAAGATCTCGTCCTAAGCGGCAGGACGGTGGTGGGGGCTCCTCCGGCTAAAGGTCAGGAACTGGAAGACCAATATTTCGGCAGCATCAAAGAGCGCGTATCTTCATTTATGCATGATGCGGAAGAAGAACTGTTTAAACTGGGAATACCGGCAAAGACCAGACATAACGAAGTCGCGCCGAGTCAATATGAAATTGCCCCTGTTTATGAAGAGGCTAATTTAGCCATCGACCATAATCAACTGGTGATGGAAACATTGAGGTATGTTGCCAAAAAACATCGTTTGGCCGCGCTTTTGCATGAAAAACCGTTTGCCAAAATCAACGGTTCGGGAAAGCACGTTAACTGGTCGCTGTCCGACAATAACGGCAATAATCTGCTCAACCCCGGAACCACGCCACAGGACAATATTCAGTTTTTGGTGTTTTTGATTGCAACTGTCCGCGCCGTCTATAAACATGCCGATATTCTCCGTGCGTCTGTAGCCTCTTATGGGAATGATCATCGCCTGGGCGCCAATGAAGCGCCGCCGGCGATTATTTCCGTGTTTTTGGGCGAGCAATTAACGCAGATTCTTGAATGTATCGAAAAAGGCACGGTGACCAAAGCGACCAACGCGGAAATCATTGATCTGGGAATTTCCTCTCTTTATCAGGTGAGCAAGGATAACACTGACCGCAACCGCACGTCACCATTTGCCTTTACCGGCAATAAATTCGAGTTCCGCGCAGTTGGCTCCTCCCAATCTATTTCCACGCAGATTATCGTGCTTAACACCATCGTTGCGGAAAGCATCGATGAACTGGCGGAAAAAATAAAAGCGAAGAATGGCAACGTCAATAAAGCTGTTTTTGAAGTGCTGAAAGAAGAAATTAAAGAAATAAAACCTGTTCTTTTCAACGGCGATAATTACAGCAAGGCATGGGAGGAGGAAGCGGCAAAAAGAGGTCTGCCCAATGAAAAAACAACGCCCACGGCGCTCAAAGCGCTGGTTACCGAAAAAGCGCTGAGTCTTTTTGAGAAGTACGAAGTGCTTTCCCGTGTGGAGTTAAAATCCCGTCAGTTGATTCATTTGGAACGCTACATGAAGGACATGGAAATTGAAGTTAAGTGCCTGCACAACATCTGTATGAGCCAGATTATCCCGGCGGCGGTGAGCTATCAAAAAAAGTTGGCCGAAGCGATTAACGCTACCAGGGAAGCGCTCGGCAGCGCGGCAGTTGTTTCTTCCCAGGTTGAACTTTTAAAAAAGGTCATGGACCTCATCAATAATGTTTATGCCACGGATAAGGAAATTCGCGTTCGAGTGGAAGCGGCCTGCGCGGTTCATGACGAGCAGAAAAAAGCAGAGATGCTCAGCGCTAAAGTTAAACCGAAAATGGATGAAATGCGCGAATATGTGGATGCCTTGGAAGGACTGGTGGATGACGAAATCTGGCCTTTGCCGAAATTCTGGGAGATTTTGTTTATTAATTAATAATTCCTCTCATGGAGGGGGTAAAAAGTTGCCTCCTCCATCAGAGGCGTTGATTCTGTAAGGGGAAAAGATAAAAGCGCCTGCTGTGTGCCGGCAGAACAGAAAGCAAAATATATTAAACGGTTTTTTCATTGGCGTCTCTAATGAGTGCCGCAAGAATGTAAGCAAAAAATCCCCTTTTCCGTCGGAGATAAATTTTTACATGCCCCTCTTAAATAAGCAACGTCGGGCGATCCTGGTTCTGGAGGATAAAAGCATTTTTGATGGTTTTGCTTTCGCGGGGGAGGGCGAAACTTTAGGCGAGGTCGTTTTCAACACCGGCATGACCGGTTATCAGGAAATTATAACAGATCCGTCATATAAAGGTCAGATTGTCGCGATGACCTATCCGCTGGTGGGAAATTACGGCATCAACAATGAGGATATGGAATCGGCGGGTATCCATCTGGAAGGTTTTGTCGTGCGGGAGTATCAGCCACGTCCCAGCAACTGGCGGATGACCAAAAGCCTCAAATCATTTCTTGAAGAACGCGGAAAAATCGGCATGGAGGGCATCGACACGCGCGCGCTCACGCGCCGCCTGCGTCTGGCCGGCTCCATGAAAGGTATTATCTCCACCGTGAGTTTTAATGCGGAGGAGCTCCGCGAAAAAGTTAATAATTATCCTGGTCTTGTCGGGCGCGATCTCGTGTGCGAAGTAGCATGCGCGAGGCCTTATTTGTGGGATGGAGGCGTGCCGCAGGCGGGAAAAATTCCCGCGAAAAAATCCGCGAAAAAACCGCGCGTGGTCGTGCTCGACTGTGGCGTGAAATACAATATCTTAAGACTATTGGAGAAAAACGGCTGTGAAGTGGTTGTTCTGCCCGCGGCGACGAGCACCGACGAAATCCTTTCTTACAATCCGGACGGTGTTTTATTATCCAACGGCCCCGGCGATCCGGCGGCGCTTCCTTATATTGTGAATACAGCGCGCGAGATGCTGGGCAAAAAACCGGTTTTCGGTATCTGTCTGGGGCATCAGATCATCGGCCAAGCCGTGGGTGGCCATACCTGCAAGCTCAAGTTCGGTCATCACGGCATCAATCAGCCGGTAAAGAATCTGGAAACAGGCAGGGTGGAAATTACCTCCCAGAATCACGGATTTGTCGTCGTGCCGGATTCGCTGGAAGGAAAAGCTGAAAAAACTTTTACCAATCTCAATGATGCCACATCCGAAGGTATAAAGCTTCCCGCGGCCATGAGCGTGCAGTATCATCCAGAGGCCGCGCCGGGGCCCCGCGATACGGAATATCTCTTTGAAGAATTTGTCTCCATGATAAAAAAACATCAGAGGAAAACCAAATGATTCTCATTATCGATTTCGGCTCCCAATACAATCAGCTTATCGCCAGACGCGTGCGCGAACATCAAGTTTATTGCGAAATCGAGCCGCCCGGCATCAGTGTCAAAAATATAAAAGAGCTGGCGCCGGAGGGCATCATTTTATCCGGCGGTCCGGCAAGTATCTACGCCAAAGGCGCGCCGCGCACGGACCGTGACATCTTTAATCTTGGCATTCCGATTCTGGGCATCTGCTACGGCATGCAGTTTATGATGGAAACCCTGGGCGGCAAAGTTATCGGCTCCCAAAAGCGCGAATACGGCTTTGCCGAACTGAACATAAAAGAACAAAATGGAATTTTTGCGGGTGTGGAAACAAAAACCCCCTGCTGGATGAGTCACGGCGATTCCGTAGGTCAGCTGCCGGAGGGATTTGTTGCCACCGCCTCCACGGGCAATACGCAGGTGGCGGCAGCTGAGGATGCCTCCCGCCGTTTTTATGGCCTGCAGTTTCATCCGGAAGTGGCGCATACCAAAGAAGGCAGGAAAATAATAGCCAACTTCCTTTTTGATATCTGCCGTTGCGAAAAATCCTGGTCTATGAAATCTTTTATCGAAAATACAGTTGATGATATTCGCGCGCAGGTGGGAAAAGAAAAAGTCATTCTGGGGCTGTCCGGCGGCGTTGATTCATCTGTCGCCGCGGTGCTGTTGCACAAGTCTGTCGGTCGTCAGCTTATCTGTGTTTTTGTGGATAATGGTGTTCTGCGCGCTAATGAAGTGAAGCGTGTCGTGGACATGTTTAAAAAATATTTGCAGATAAATCTGCGCGTTGTTCGTGCGGGTAAAGAATTCTTAAAAAAAATAAAAGGGGTGGCTGATCCGGAAAGAAAACGCAAAATAATCGGCCGTACTTTCATTGAAGTTTTCGACAGGGAAGCACGCAGAATCAAAGGAGTGAAATTCCTTGCGCAGGGAACACTGTACCCGGATCTGATTGAATCGCACTCCGCCTTTGGCGGGCCTTCCGCTGTGATTAAATCGCATCACAATGTCGGCGGTTTGCCCAAAACAATGAAACTCAAGCTCATCGAACCGCTTAAGCATTTGTTCAAAGATGAAGTGCGACTCTTGGGAAAAGAGCTGAGCCTGCCCGATGACGTGGTCTGGCGTCAACCTTTTCCGGGGCCCGGCCTTGCTGTTCGCATTATCGGCGATGTTACCATTCAGCGCCTGAACGTGTTGCGCAAAGCCGATAAGATTCTCCTGGACGAAATCTGCGCGGCGAATCTCTATTATAAACTCTGGCAGTCTTTCACCGTTTTGCTGCCGCTCAAAAGCGTGGGCATTATGGGCGATCAGCGGACATATGAAAACATTGTGGCGATTCGCGCCGTGACCAGCGATGACGCGATGACGGCCGACTGGGCGCGCCTGCCGCATGATTTTCTGGCGCGCGTGTCCAACCGCATCATTAACGAGGTGCGCGGTGTCAACCGCGTAGTTTACGATATCAGCTCCAAACCGCCCAGCACAATCGAATGGGAATAGAAATTGCCGAAGCGAACCGATATCAAAAAAATTATGCTCATTGGCTCCGGTCCGATCATTATCAGCCAGGCCTGTGAGTTTGATTATTCCGGCACGCAGGCCTGCAAAGCCCTGCGCGAAGAAGGCTATGAAGTTGTGCTGATTAATTCCAACCCCGCGACGATCATGACCGACCCGGAAATGGCCGACCGTACCTATGTGGAGCCCATCACTCCCGAAGCGGTGGAAAAAATCATCGCCAAAGAACATCCGGACGCGCTTTTGCCCACTTTGGGTGGCCAGACGGGGCTCAATACCGCGGTGGCTGTGGCCGAAAACGGGGTGCTGGGAAAATACAACGTGGAGATGATTGGCGCGTCACTTGATGTGATTCATAAGGCGGAAGACCGCGAAAAATTTCGCGCGGCCATGGAAAAGATCGGCCTGCGCGTTCCCAAAAGCGGCTTCGCGAGGAGCCTTGATGAAGTTCTGGATATCGCCTCGGAAATCGGTTTTCCCATCATCGTGCGTCCGTCTTTTACGCTCGGCGGCACCGGCGGCGGCGTGGCCTACAACCGCGAAGAGCTGATGCAGATCGCCAAGGCGGGGCTCGAGGCCAGCATGATTACTGAAGTCATGCTCGAGGAATCAGTGCTGGGCTGGAAAGAATATGAACTGGAAGTGATGCGCGACAAAGCCGACAATGTTGTCATCATCTGTTCGATAGAAAATTTCGACGCGATGGGCGTACACACGGGGGAATCAATTACCGTTGCTCCGGCGCAGACGCTCACCGACCGCGAGTATCAGACGATGCGCGATGCCGCGATTTCCACCATGCGCGAAATCGGCGTGGAAACAGGCGGTTCCAACGTGCAGTTTGCCGTTCATCCGCAAACCGGCGAGATGATTGTGGTGGAAATGAATCCGCGCGTCTCGCGTTCTTCGGCACTGGCCTCCAAAGCCACGGGATTTCCCATCGCCAAAATCGCGGCGAAACTTGCCGTGGGTTACACGCTCGATGAAATTCCCAACGACATCACACGCGAAACCATGGCTTCTTTTGAACCGACCATTGATTACTGCGTGGTGAAAATTCCGCGCTGGACGTTTGAAAAATTTCCGGAGACGGAAGATTTTCTCACCACTTCGATGAAATCTGTGGGCGAAACAATGTCCATCGGCCGTACCTTTAAGGAAGCGCTGCAAAAAGCCATTCGTTCGCTGGAAATCGGCCGTTTCGGTTTCGGACAGAAACTGCCGCGGGAAGTGATGCACCGCCGGGCGCTTATCAAGGCAAAGCTTATCCGCCCCAATTCCCTGCGTCTTTTTTACACGGCCGAAGCGCTGCGCGAAGGTATCTCCGTGGAAGAAGTTTATCAAATGACAAAAATCGATCCCTGGTTTTTGCATCAGATCGCCGATGTTCTTGCCGCCGAAGAGGAACTCAAAAAATCCGCGCCTTCCGCCGAACTTTTACGCGCCGCCAAGCGGATGGGCTTTTCCGACCGCTCTCTAGGGATGTTCTGGAATAAAACCGAAAAAGAGATCCGGGATTGGCGCGCGCGGGAAGAAATTTTTCCGGTTTACAAGCTGGTCGACACCTGCGCGGCGGAATTTGAAGCCTACACTCCATATTATTATTCCACCTACGAACAGGAAAACGAAACCAGGCCGTCGGAAAAAAAGAAGGTGGCGATTATCGGCGGCGGCCCCAACCGTATCGGGCAGGGGATTGAATTTGATTACTGCTGCGTGCACGCCTCGTTTGCGCTCTCCGAAGAAGGCGTGGAAAGCATCATGATTAATTCCAACCCGGAAACGGTCAGCACCGACTACGACACGTCGGACAAATTATTTTTCGAGCCGGTGACGCTGGAAGATGTTCTGCACATCATCCGGACGGAAAAGCCGGACGGCGTCATCGTCCAGTTTGGCGGCCAGACACCGCTCAATCTCGCGCGTGGCCTGGGAGCGGCGGGAGTGCCGATAATCGGCACGACGCCCGACGCTATTGACCGCGCGGAAAACCGCGACCGCTTTCAGGAAATCGTGCACAAGCTCAATCTTAACCAGCCGGACAATGACACGGCGATGGACGCGGAAAAAGCGCTCGCGGCGGCGGCAAGAATCGGCTACCCGGTATTGGTGCGCCCCTCGTACGTGTTGGGTGGCCGCTCGATGGAAATTGTTTATGACGCCCCGACGCTCAAAAGTTTTATGTCTAAGGCATTGGAAGTTTCGCCGGGGCATCCGATTCTCATCGATAAATTTCTCGAAGACGCCATCGAGGTGGATGTGGACGCGCTTTCTGACGGAACAGCAACTGTTGTGGCCGGTATCATGGAGCATATCGAGGAGGCAGGCATTCATTCGGGCGACTCCGCCTGTATTCTGCCGCCAGTGACGATTCCGGGGGGCATCATCACGCTCATTGAAGAGCAGACCAAAATGCTGGCTTCCGAGCTGGGCGTTGTGGGCCTCATGAATATTCAGTACGCGATTAAAGACGGCAATCTCTACGTGCTGGAAGTGAACCCGCGCGCCTCACGCACCGTGCCGTTTGTCAGCAAAGCCATTGGTGTGCCGCTGGCGAAACTGGCCACCAAAGTCATGTTGGGCAAAACATTATCTGAGCTGAATTTTACTGGGAGAATTATCCCCAAACATGTATCCGTCAAGGAAGCGGTTTTCCCCTTTAATCGCTTTCCCGAAGTCGATATTCTTTTGGGGCCGGAAATGAAATCAACCGGAGAAGTGATGGGTATTGACTATTCGTTTGGACTGGCTTTTGCCAAATCGCAGATGGCCGCGGGCTTCAAAGTGCCCACGTCCGGCTCCGTCTTTATCAGCGTGCATGATTATCATAAAGACAAAATTGCAGATATCGCCCGGTCTTTTCGGAAAATGGGTTTTAAAATTATCGCCACAAAGGGCACGGCAAAATACTTAAATGATCGCGGCATAGAGGCCGAAACAGTTTTAAAAGTGAGTGAGGGGCGACCGCATATTGTGGACCACATTAAAAACGGCGAGATTCAGATGGTGATTAACACCAGCGTCGGGCGTAAATCATCGCGCGATGCCTATCATATCCGTCACGGCGCGCTGACGTATAATATTCTCTATACTACGACCATTGCCGGCGCGCGCGCTCTGTGCGAAGCGGTTAAGGAATTGAAAAAAGAAGAATGGCAGGTTTGCCCTCTGCAGGAGTATTATAAAAAGTGACAGGCACCCTAAGGGAGGGGAGGCCTCCGCATGAAGTTGAAAGGGTTTTAATATGTACACTAGCAATGAATCCGTTTATCCCCGCGAAGAATGCGGTATTTTTGCGATTCACGGCCATGAAGATGCCTCCCGCATAGCCTTTTTCGGCCTTTTCGCCCTCCAGCATCGCGGCCAGGAATCCGCCGGCATTGTCAGTTCCGACGGCTGTCAGGTTTACGAGCATAAGGGTATGGGGCTGGCCTCCGAAGTTTTTCGTGAGCCCACTCTGCAAAAGCTGCCCGGTAAACTCGCCATCGGCCATGTGCGCTATTCCACAACTGGCTCGTCCAACATTTCCAACGCCCAGCCGTTTCTGGTACATTTCGGCGAGGAATATTACGCGCTGGCGCACAACGGCAACATTCTCAACGCGCAGAAGCTCCGCCAGGAACTCGAAGACAGCGGCTCGATTTTTCAATCCACGATGGACAGCGAAGTCATCATTCATCTGATGGCGCATCATCTGAAAAAAGGACTGGAAGAAGCGCTAACCGCTTCTCTGGCGCGTGTGGAAGGCGCTTACTGCCTGGTGATGATTACTCGTGATAAAATCATTGCCGCGCGCGACCCGCGTGGTTTCCGGCCGCTGGCGCTGGGAAAATTAAATGGCTCTTGGGTGATTTCCTCAGAGACCTGCGCCTTTGATTTGGTGGGCGCAAATTATGTCCGAGATGTCGAACCGGGAGAAATTGTGATTATCGATGCGAAAGGCTTGAAAAGTTTAAAGCCATTTCCCAAAATAAAAACATGCCACTGCATTTTTGAGCTGATTTATTTTGCCCGTCCCGATAGCGAAATTTTCGGCCAGAATGTTTATCTGTGCCGCAAGCGATTGGGGCATGAAATGGCGCGCGAATACCGCCCGGATGTGGAAATTGTCATGCCGTTTCCCGATTCGGGTAATTACGCCGCGCTGGGTTATGCCGAAGAAAGCGGCATTACCTTTGAGATGGGTATGATCCGCAACCACTACGTGGGCAGAACTTTTATTCAGCCCACCCAGCCCATGCGCGATTTCGGTGTGCGCGTAAAACTCAATCCCGTCAAGCCGCTTCTGGAAAATAAAAAAGTGCTGATTGTGGAAGATTCAATCATCCGCGGCACGACCAGCAGAAACCGCGTGCAAAGCCTGCGCAAAACCGGCATCAGGGAAATTCACATGGCGGTAAGCTGCCCTCCTACCGTTTACCCCTGTCCCTACGGCATTGATTTTTCCTCTAAGGGCGAACTGATTGCCGCCGTCAAGGAAAACGAAAAAGCGATTGCCGAATTCATCGGCCTGGATTCACTTCATTACCTGACTCTCGATGGCATGGTCCGCGCCACCGGCCTCGGCCGGGATAATTTTTGCCTCGCCTGTTATACCGGCAAATACCCTATCGAGCCACCGGAGAAGATTGACAAGTTTTGCATGGAGCTAAAATAACGCTAATACCACTTCGCTTTCTTCGCCTAACTTTGTTGGCTTCGTCGTCGGCGTCCTCAACGTATTTAATAATACGCCTGCGGCGCCTCCTCCTTGCCGCCTCGTTATCCTTTGAAATCGAAGCGGCACAAAGCAATTTCTTTTTTATTTTCCCGCTTTACAAAAAAATAAGATGTGTTACGCTTTTGTTGGAATACTTTAGGTAGGTAAAGGATCGTTTATTAATCGATAAGCTTAGAAGGAAAAAAGATGATTAGCCAATGGTTTGCTAGAAGAAAATTGCGAAAGCATTTGCGAGGGTGTAATTATGAAATGGCCAAAGCTATATTAATTAAGAAATTTTCTAATTCTGTTATTCCGAATGAACTAATTCGCCTTTTTGATAGATTTGTTGCCAATCCGTGTTTTGATACAGCAATGGACCTCATAATATTCGATTCAAATTTCCTTGCGCTCTTTGAGCTTGCACGCGAAGGTGGATTTACTGAAAGTCTCTTTCGAAAAAGCAATTTCAAATAAATTAATTGTTCTAATGGCGAATAAAAAATCTATCTTTTAAAAGAAAATCACTATTTTCCGGTGTTATATGAATGGACTCATGGGCAAACCAATTGATCAGAAGAATATTGGCCTTGCAAAGCTTCTATATGAACTACGACAAGATTTGGATATATATTGCCTTATTTCTGTCAACGCTGATGAAATTAATAAAATAGGCGTGGGGAAGAGCTTTTTTGGACGCCTTCAGCAACTTGTACTTATGTCTATTTCGTTAAATATCTGCAAAATTTTTGAAAAAGAAAAAGGATATGAACTTAATTCTATTCGAGGGGTAATTCGCTATTTAGCTACTGATACTCTCGAAATATCGAATGATAATAGGCTAATAAAGTTCATTCAAAAGTATGAAGGACCATCCAGTTTTACAGATTCAACTTCTGCACTGCAGTTAACTATTGATGGGTTTGAGAAAAAATATAATAGCGAATTTGAACAATTCAAATCATTTAGAGACAAAAAAGCAGCTCATAGCGAATATGACGTTTGCTTTGATCGTCTTCCCTCTTATGAATGCATGGAAAGTCTTTTTTCTTTTGGCGCGGAATTTTATAACCTTATTTCAGCAGCCTTTATTGGCATTGGCCCATGTGACCTAATGACTGGAAGAAAAGTGAAGATTGGTCTGAAGAAGCTTCTTGAAAAACTAGGTCTTGGAACCGTCAAAACAAATATGGAATAGTCGATTAAAATTGACAGAACAGATGTAATTAATTGCAGAAAGAGGTTAATTATGAGAATATTTTTAATATTTTTGCTGTTTTCCACTTTATGTGGTTGTGCCAGCCAAGGGTATCTTAGGTCAGTTTCTGCAGGTCAAATTGGCTGTGCTCCTAATGAAATTACAATATCAAATTATGAATCTTCGGGGTATCCTGGCGTTAGAAGTTGGAGCTGGATTGCTACTTGCAAAGGGAAAGATTTTATTTGTACTCAAGCTGGCACAGGAGAACATTCAAGTCAAATAAACTGTTCACCACGAAAATAAATGGTAAAAAAACCCAAAAATTTTTTTGATAAAAAAATACTAAAAATAACTCTGTTGTTCTTTTTCATTTCGGTTATTTTTGGAGGCTGTAATATGCAAAACAAATTTCTTTATTTCCCCAGCTCGGAAGTGCCCTCCGAGCGAGTGCTTGCATCGGCAACCATGAAGTTTTGGCAGAAAAATGATAAAGATTATCGGGGGCTTACTTCCGCCACGGACGCGCCCGCGCCCAGCGGAACAATTGTCCTTTTTCACGGCAACGGCGGCACGGCATTCGACAGAGAATTTTATCTGGAGCCGCTGATGAAACTGGGTTTCCGGGTAATCTTGGCCGAATATCCGAAATACGGCGGCCGCCCGGGGAAAGTTGGCGAAAAACCGTTTGTCGCTGATGGCCTGGAAACGATAAATCTTGCCTACAATCAATACGGAACGCCGATCTATCTTCTGGGTGAATCACTGGGCTGCGGCGTGGCCGCGGCGATCGCCAAAGAAACAAACGTGCCGGTTGCGGGAATAATATTAATTACACCGTGGGATTCGCTTGCGTCGGTTGCCAAATCTCTTTTTCCTTTTCTGCCGGTAAGGCTGGTTTTGACCGATAAATACGACAGCATCGAAAACCTGAAAAGTTATCCCCGCAAAATTTCCGTGGTCGCGGCTGAGCGTGATGAAATCCTGCCTATCAAACACGCGCATAATTTATATGCTAATCTTCCCGAAGGCAGAAAAAAGATGTGGGTAATCAAGGGCGCGGGACACAACGACTGGCCGTTTTATACGGACAAGTTTTTGTTTGAAGAAGTAACTGATTTTGTAAGAATAGATAAAAAATAAGGGAGAGCTTATCGCATGTCAGAAAAACGGTTTGAGACTAACAGGTTTTTTTTGAAAGATTCTATCCGCCAGCAAATTGATTTTTTGCAAACGGCGCAGAGCAGAGGCCTTTCCGCTCCTCTTTTACAAAAACCTTGTCCCGCCGCTGCGCCAAGAGTCGATTTGCCCGCGGGGAAAAATGCGCTGATGAAGGTGGGTAAATTGCCGGTGGGCGAAGCGATTGTCTTTCGTGAAAGCGTGCGCGAATACAAAACGGATCCGCTGACGCTGGAAGAACTTTCCGCACTGCTCTGGGCGACCCAGGGAATTCGTTGTGTGATAAGTCCGGAAACCGCTTTGCGGTCGGTGCCTTCGGCGGGAGCGCGTCATTCTTTTGAAACTTATTTAATTATAAACCGCATTAAAAGTTTGCCGTCTGGTCTCTACCAGTATTTGCCTTTTGATGAAAAGCTGGCGCAACTGAAACTGGATGAACAGATCGGGCGTAAGGCGGCAGCCGCTTGCTTCGGACAAAATTTTATCGCTGCTTCCGCCGTGACATTTTTCTGGACGGCGATTCCCTCCCGAATGGAGTGGCGTTATGATCTGGCCGCGCATAAAGTTATCGCCATTGATGCGGGTCACGTCGGCCAGAATTTATATCTGGCTTGCCAGAGTATCGACGCGGGATGCTGTGTCGTGGCCGCTTATAATCAGGAAGCCTGCGATGAACTGCTGGATGTGGACGGAGACGAAGAGTTTACTATCTATCTGGCCGCCGTCGGCAGATGTTGAAAACTACCCGATAATTTGTCTTGTTAATTTTCCCGTAGAGCTAATCCCTTTACAAATAAGGGAGATGTGCTAATTTTGAATCGAAGTGATTAAAGAAAGGGAGTGAATTGCATGTCTAATATGAAAGTTTATCCAAGCATTTTTGCCTTTCTGGCCATCTCCGTTATTTTGGTGACAACAGCGGCACCGGATACGGGGAAAAATACTTATTGTGAAAAAAAGAAGGGTCTGGTTATCCTTATTGAGTTTCCATATGTCACGCCTAAAGTTGATGATTACTTTGTTCGCGACCGCTTCAGGCAACTGGATAATTATGTGCGCGAAATGTCTTACGGCAAAGTGTGCGCGGAATTTGATTTTACCGGCTGGCACAAACTTCCGGATCCCATCGGACAGTATTCGATATCGGATGCCAATCTTGCCGTCGATAAATCTCGTGTCGTCAAACTGATACAGGATGCGATTGACGCGGCCGATGAACGAAATGACTTTTCCCGTTATTCGTTTATCGTTTTATTTCTCAGCGCGAAGTTTGAGGAATACGGGATGATCGGACTTTGCGGTTACCCGGGAATGCTGGGCTGGTCGCAGGAAACTGTTTTCAAAACAAAAAAGAAAGGACAGGTTGTGCCGGGCGGCGTGGCTATTTTTACTTTTCAGGCGCATCTCGGCACGCTTTTTCATGACATAGCGCATGTTTGGGGCGGCGTGCGCGACGGCAGAAGAATGGTGCCCTGCCTTTATGATCATGACATACAGGCGAAAAATCCAACGCTTTTTACCGGTTGGGCCAGGGCGCTGATTAATATGGGTTATTGGGACCCCATGTCCTGTCACTCATATCAACGACATCTTCCGCCGCCGGGGATTTCTTCCTGGACAAAAATGAGATTAGGCTGGATCGCGCCGGAAAAAATAAAAGTTGTGGAGCCCAAGCAAGCGAGTGAAATTGTTCTTGGTCCCCTGGAAGATGGTTACGCCGACACGCTGGTAATAAAGATACCGCTTACAGAAACAACTTTTTATCTTGTTGAAAACCGCCAGCCGCTGGGCGCTTTTGATCCCTATCTGCCCGGGCACGGCGTTCTGATCATGTACGCGGACGACAGAGTCAGAGAGTGCCGCTACGGGCGCGCACCGGTAAAATTAAGGGATGCGGACCCGTCTGTTCCTTATTTGCAGGGTGCCGCGTTTGATTTACCGGGTAAACCGGTGTTTACGGATAAGGAAAACGGCATGGAAATAAGACTTGTGGAAAAAATCGGTAACGCTTATAAAATACGCGTAAATAAAATTGAGAAATAATGATTTATCCTTACATCAAGGCTGGAGAAACATTATGAATCAAAAAAATAAAACAGAAATAAGCCGCCGCTCTTTTTTGCAGGTGACGGCAGGAGCGATCATGCTTTCCGGAATAAGTTTACCCGAAAGCGCCAACGCGGCAAAAAGTGAAGGTTTGGCTACAATCATTGATTTAAGCTTATGCGACGGCTGTGTCAACCGGAAAATTCCGGCCTGCGTGAGTATCTGTAAGGAAATTAATAAAAATAAAATTCCCCTTCCAGTTGAGCCGATTCCAGAGCCGTGGCCGAGAAAAATGATTGAAGACTGGTCAAAAAAACAGGAAGTATTCGATCGCTTAACCCCTTATAACTTTATTTATGTGCACAGAGCAGAAGTCAATTTTGCGGGCAGGAAGAAGACAATTTATGTGCCGCGTCGTTGCATGCACTGTGAAAATCCGCCCTGCGCGACTATTTGCCCCTTTTCCGCCAATCATAAATTTAAAAATGGCGCCGTTGTTATTAATCAGAACCAGTGCTTTGGCGGCGCGAAATGCAGAGATGTCTGCCCGTGGGAAATACCTCAGCGGCAATCGGGCGTGGGAATTTATCTGCATGTTTTGCCCGGCTTTATGGGTAATGGCGTGATGTATAAATGTGATTTATGTTTCGACCGCATTAACCAGGGACAGTTACCGGGTTGCATTGAGGCTTGCCCGCGGGAGGCTTTGCTCATTGGGGCGAAAAAAGTTATTCAGGCCGTGGCTCTCGAGCGTGTCCGCCGGATGAAAGGCTACATATACGGCATGGAGCAAAATGGCGGCACGTCCACGCTATATATCTCTCCTGTTCCTTTTGAGGAAATCAACAAAACGATGACTAAAAAGTCGGGACAGCCGGATATTAAAATGAATGTTCCACGCCGTATGGCTGGCACTGACCCGTTGGGAAAGATGGTTTTGGCCGCGCCGGTTTTGGGGCTGGCCGCGGCGGGCGCGGCAGGCGCGTGGAAATGGTTTTCCCGCCGCAAGGAAAAAATGAACAAAAAAGAGGGGGAAAATGGCTGAAAAAATACTGACGCAAAAAAATCTTGTTGTTCGTCACAGTACCGTGGAACTGATTGAACACTGGGCCATCGCCGTCTCCGGACTGGTTTTGCTTATGACCGGAATATTTGAATTACCGGTGGCCAAGCGCTACTACATTATTACCATTCCGGGTTTGGGTTGGACGGCGGATTTTATTACTTCGCTGTACCTGCATTATTCGGCGGCGCTGGTTTTTACCGCGGCGGCTGTTTTCCACGTGGTTTATCACACTGCCCGTGGTGAATTTGGTTTGCTGCCGCGCAAAGGAGATTTTTCCGCTTCCATTGCTGTTATCAAAAGCATGTTTGGTTTCGGCGAGGAGCCGCCCATGCCCAAATATTTGCCCGAGCAGCGCCTGGCTTACGCCGGCATGGCCTTTAGCATTTTGATGCTGATTATTTCCGGTTTGGTAAAAACTTATAAAAATATTTACGCACCGGATATATCGCATACGGTTGTCTTATGGACGACGTGGATTCATAATATTTTCTTTGTTTTATTTTTTCTGGCTTTTCTGGCGCACATGGCGGCGATCGCGCTTAAACCAAACTGGCCGCTGGTGCGCGGTATCTTTACTGGCCGCGTGCGCCTGGCTTACGCCCGCCATCGTCATCCGTTGTGGCTTGCCGACATTGAGCAGAAGTCCGGGGGAACGGAAATTGATAAGACAGGGCAGGCTGCCGGAGTTGAAACTCAGCAAGAAAACGCGCCAAGCACGCGCGAAAAAAGGAGGTAATAACTATTTACCGCCGGGTAACTTCATTACGGGTACTGAACATCAGCGCCTTTATGCTTTTCCTGTTTTTTGTTTTGTGCTTTGTTTCGCTTGCCCTGGGCAGTGTCCACATTGACGCAGGCGCGCTGCTGAGGTTTTTGGGCAAAGTCCTGACCGGCAAAGTATCTATAGAATCCCAGGAAGAGTTAATAATTTTTTCCGTGCGCTTGCCGCGGATTTTATTTGCCGGGGTTGTCGGTGCGGTGCTTTCCCTTGGCGGAGTTGTTTTTCAGGCGCTTTTGCGCAATCCACTGGCCGATCCCTACATCTTGGGTATATCCAGCGGTTCAGCATTGGGGGCGATTATCGGAATTGTCAGCGGTGCCGGTTCGTTTTATCTGGGCATTCCTCTTCTGGCTTTTTGCGGCGCGCTGATTACAGTATTTTTATTATTTATTGTCGCCGGTGGCGCGAAGGGAGCGCTGACTGATAACACGCTGTTGCTCATCGGAGTCGTTATTAACGCTTTTTTTTCCGCGGCCATTCTTTTTTTTCTTTCCATTGTTGACAGCCTGGAATTGCATTCCATAACCTTCTGGTTGATGGGGGATTTATCGCGCGCTTCTCTGTCGGAAATCGGCGTGGCGGCATTTTGTCTAATAGTTGGTTTTATCCTCCTATACGGGCAGGCGCGGAAACTTAACTTAATCGTGCAGGGTGAGGAAACGGCGCTGCATCTGGGCGTGGATCTCGAAAGGACAAAACCCTGGCTGCTTGTTCTTACCTCTCTGATTATTTCTGTGGTTGTGTCCCTGGCAGGGATTATCGGTTTCATCGGTATTATAGTGCCGCACATGATGCGCCTCATATTTGGCTCAGACCATCGTCTGCTTTTACCTACATCTGCTCTTTTTGGCGCGTCTTTTCTGGTTCTTGCCGATACTGTAGCCAGAGTAATATTGACGCCGGCAGAACTGCCGGTAGGTGTTATTACCGCGCTGTGCGGCGCGCCGTACTTTGTTTTTCTCCTGAAAAGGAAAGGTCTATAATCATGCCGGTAATTCGCGCTCAAAAAATAAATTTTAGCTATGCCGAAAAAGCGGTTATTGAAGAAGTATCTTTTGTCGTGGATAGAGAGCAAATGACGGCGATTATCGGTCCGAACGGGTCAGGCAAAACGACGCTTCTGAAATTAATCAACGGGTCGCTTTTGCCGGATAGCGGAGAAATGCATGTCGGGGAGAAAAACACTTTCCGATACGCGCGCAAAGAAATCGCGCGAAAGGTGGCGATTGTGCCGCAGGAGACACCTGCCGTTTTCCCGTTTTTTGTCGAGGAAATTGTTTTGATGGGCAGGTTTCCGCATCTGGGCAATTACCGTTTTGAAAACAAGGAAGATTACAAAATTGTTCAGGAAGCAATGGAGAAAACCGATACCCTTGACTTCGCGCGTCGCAGATTCAATGAATTAAGCGCCGGAGAACGCCAGCGCGTATTGATTGCCCGGGCGCTGGCGCAGAAGCCGGAAGTGTTGCTTTTGGATGAAAGCACGGCATTCTTGGATTTGAAGCATCAACTGCGTTTTCTGACCTTGCTCAAACAGTTAAACCGTGATGACGGCCTGGCGATTGTTTTTGTCACCCACGATATAAATCTCGCCGCGCAAAACGCGGATAAAATAATTTTGCTTTACTGCGGAAAAATTTATGCTATAGGAAATCCCGCGGAAGTTATTTCCGCGCGAAATATGAAGGAGGTTTACGAGGTCGATGTTCTGGTGGATGCGCATCCGCAAAACGCGTCTCCCAGAATGACATTGCTAACCTGAATCAGAGTGTCCAAACAAGGAAGCCGGTCAAAATCCGGCGCTGCCCCGCAACTGTAAGCGGAACGAAATCCATGTTTATCCACTGATGCATTGGCATTGGGAAGGAGTGGAAAGTAGGTTGCCGCGAGCCAGGAGACTTTATGGACTCTCTTGCTTACTTTAATCCCGAGGGGGAAAGGAGAAGTTCCATGAAAAAGTTATTTGTTCCCATTCTATTTATCTTACTTGTTTTTTCCGCAATATCATCAGCTGAAGAAAAAAATGATGAGCAGCCTGTTGTAAAACTGCAGGAGGTTGTGGTTACCGCCACGCGTGACGAGCAGGAAATCCGCAAAACACCGGCTAATGTAACGGTAATTACCTCGGAAGAAATTGAAAAATCAGGAGCGACCACTGTTGTTGAGGTGCTGGACAAACTGGAAAGTGTTTATTTCCGTTCTTATAGCGGTAATTCTTCGCAGTCCGTCATTGATGTGAGAGGCTTTGGCGGAGAAAATCCTTATGGCAAAACTGTGATTATGCTCGACGGCAGACGATTAAACAGGGCAGACATGGCCTCGATTAATTGGCTGCAGATGCCCGTGAACAACATCGAGAAAATTGAAATTGTCCGTGGTCCGGGCAGTGTTCTTTACGGTGATGCAGCCATTGGCGGTGTTATCAATATCATAACAAAAAAGGGCGAGGGTAAGCCAACAGTGAATACTTCAGTAATCGAAGGAAGCTACGGCCTGCACAACGAAAGCGTAGGCATTGTTGGGGCGACGGGTAAATGGACGTATGCTGTAACCGGTGAAAATAACGCGATTGATGGCTATAGGGATCGTTCCGAATATAAAGCGTTGGGCGGCGGTTTCGATTTGGGTTACGCGGCGCATGATTTGTTCAATGTTTCGCTCGGCGCGTCTTTTAACCGGATTGATTATCAGTTGCCCGGAGCTTTGACGAAAACACAAATGGAACAGAACCGGCGCCAGTATCAGCCGGGATGTAATGATGATGACGGACGTGACAATTTTACCAATGTTAATCTTGGCGTAAAATCCTTCTGGGGGTCTTTGGGGCGGTTTGAAGCGAACTTTCTTTACGGAAGAAAAGATTTGCAAATTAATATGTCATCCTGGTTCACATATGCAGACACGGCATCTGATATTTATGGTATTTCTCCAAAATATGTGCTCGAGAAAGAAATATTCGGATTCAAAAATAAGCTTGTGGCCGGCTTGGATTATTATAATGAGCCTTATAAAAAAGAATTTTTCACTACCCGTGAAAGGACATTTAAAAACAGCATGGCCGATTTAGAGCGGGAAAGCATCGGATACTACATACGTGATGAATTAAGCATTTTAAGAAACCTGATTTTAAGTGCCGGTTATCGGTATGAACACACGAAGATTGAAGGAACATTAAATGATGTCTTCGCGCCCGGCAATAATTTTGATAGTGAAAAAACATACACCTCACAATCCTACGAAGCGGGGATCACCTGGCTTTGGGGCAAAAAATCTAGATCATTTGTCAAATACGCAACGGTTTACAGGATTCCTTTTCTTGACGAGATTGCGGGATTTAACGGCGCCGGCGGTGGCTTTCTCACGACGCTGGAGCAGGAAAAAGGAAAGAACATGGAAGCGGGTACGGAATACTGTCCGTGGGACAATCTGAAAATAGGCTTAACTCTTTACCGAATCGACATGAAGGATGAAATAGAGTATGTTGGTTTTTTCCCGACAGGTTATAATCAAAATGTCGGTAAAACCCGGCATGAGGGCGTGGAGACCTATTTTTCCTATCTCTGGCCGCAATATTTTAAAATTTACGGCAATTTCACCTACCATAAAGCCACGTATGAAGACGGGCAGTATAATAAAAAAGAAATACCGATGGTGCCCCGATATTTGGCAAATGCTGGTCTGGAAATTTATTTGCCTTACAACATAATGTTGAAGCCGGAAGTCAGTTATGTGAGTAAAGCCTATCTCTCTGGCGACTATGACAATAATGCCGAAAAAATTGATTCCTATACGCTGGTGGATGTTTATCTGCAATATAAACCGGCTTTGGGCAGATTGAGCATGACCGTGTTTGCGGGTATAGAAAATCTTCTGGATGAGGAGTATTCATCATTCGGTCTGGACTACGAGCAGTGGGGTATGCCTAATGCTTATTATCCCATGCCTGGTAGAATTTTTAAGGGAGGCGTCTCTTTTGAATTTTGATATTGCTACTTAAAAATTCATATATCTGAAGATATGGCGGGGGAAAATATTTTCTCCCGGCCATATCTTTTAAAAATCTATTGTATCAAGCATAATTTTATAGTATTAAATTTACATTTAGTTTAGTTATATTCCGGCAAGCGGTACGGTTAAGTAAAGCTGAAATGTATTGTGGGAAAATGTTTGTAATGTTGAAATCTGAAAATTGAAAAATATTCTACAAGAATTTATGCCAGCAGACAGGAAACCGATAAAAGGAATTGTTTATGCGGCGCTTTTCGGCGCGCTTACCGCCGCGGGAGCGTTTATCATCATCCCCGTGCCGCCCGTGCCCATCACCGCGCAGACATTTTTTCTCAATGTTGCCGCCTCTCTCCTCGGCGGTCCGCTGGGCGCAACCAGTCAGTTTATTTATGTAATGCTGGGGGTGGTAGGGGTTCCGGTTTTTGCCGGCGGTAAAGCCGGGTTAGGTGTTCTTTTCGGACCTACCGGAGGATATTTGATCGGCTTTATTGTTGCGGCCTTTGTTATCGGAATACTGGCAAAGATGAAAAAAGATACGGGCGTTTTCTGGTATATTTTTTCCATGCTCATTGGTATGGTGATCATAGATGCATTTGGTACCATCCAGCTTTCTCTTGTGGCCGCGTTAAGTTTAAAAAAGGCGTTCGGTGTTGGTGTTTTGCCGTTTCTCCCTGGCGATATAACTAAAATTGTTCTCGCTGCGATAGTCTCTTCAAAACTGAAAGGACGAATAAAAATTTAGGATTGTTCTGTGATAAGTTTTAAAAATGTTCATTATCGTTATGAACCTGAAGGAATAGAAGCGCTGCGAGGCGTTTCACTGGAAATAAAAGATCATGAACATGTCGTGTTAATCGGGCCGAACGGCTGTGGAAAAACCACGCTTATTCAGCACCTGAACGCTTTATTGCTGCCTGCGGTTGGCTCGGTTACGGTTGATGGTTTGGATACGCAGCAGGCGCATAATCACGCCAAAATCAGAACGCTGGTGGGGATGGTTTTTCAAAATCCTGATAATCAAATTATCGGCACGACTGTCGAGGAAGATGTTGCCTTCGGGCCGGAAAATTTGCGCCTGCCGCCGGCGGAAATCAGGAAAAGAGTGGCAGAAGCCCTGGACAGGGCCGAAATCGGCGATTTGTCCTTGCGCAATATTGAAAACTTATCGGGAGGCGAGAAAAGGCTGGTGGCTATTGCGGGAGTTCTAGCCATGCGACCGCGGTACATTGCCTTCGATGAGCCTACGGCTTTTTTGGATCCGGCGGCTGCTGATCGTGTCCTGGAAATTATTGATAAACTGCGCCAGGAAGGAATAGGTATCATTCATATTACACATAATATGGCGCAAGCGGCGTTAGCTGAGCGGGTTGTCGTGATGAATAGAGGAATTATATTTCTTGATGGCACTCCCCGGGAAATTTTTGGAAAAGCCGATGAATTGCAACAAATCGATATCCTCCTGCCTCAGGTAACTCAAATTTTAATCAAGCTGCGAAAATCAGGCTTGCCCGTGTGCACGGATATCGTGAATGTTGACGAGGCCGTCGGTCAGATACAGGGATTGATTAAAAAAGCGTGAGTTTGCCTATGTATGACACAGGGACGTTCATTGCCGGGCAAACCCTTATTTACAAACTTGATCCGCGCGTAAAATTGGCTTTTACTGTCACGTTAAGTATTTTTATCTTGTGGGCATCGCCCCTGCCGATTTTTTCCCTCGGCGTAATTTTGCTTCTTACGGCGTTGACAAACGGCATCACCCTGCGAACGGTTGGGCAATCTGTGAGACCGCTTTTGCTTTTTATTATATTAATTTTTCTGGCGCATGCCCTGTTTGCTTCTGAAGTTGAAGGCGCTTTGTTTGTTTCCTATTTGGGGATTTCACTCGGCGGTATACAGGGCGGATTTATTGCCGTATGGCGTTTTTTGTGTTTGATTGTCGCCGCGGTCTTGTTAACCATGACTACGGCACCTTCCCGGCTCGTTGCGGCGATTAAGTACTTTTTGCATCCGTTGAAATTTCTGCGCGTACCGGTTGAGGACATTGCGGTGATGATTACGCTGGCACTCAGGATGATGCCGGCTTTACTGCTGCAAAAAAAGAAAATAGAGAGGGCGCAAATAGCGCGGGGTGGCGGACTGCGCCGGTTTGGTCTTTGGGTCCGCGCTAAATATTTTCTTTCGTTGGTGTTGGGTGTTCTGCTCGGCACTTTCCGGCGTGCCGATGAATTGGCTTTGGCTATGGAGGCAAGGGCCTACGCGCGGGGAGAAAGAACATCAGCAGTAGAATTGAAAATAAGACAAGTTGATTATCTCGCTATTTTGTTATTTTGTTTGATGATCATTATTTTTATAGCATTAAATCTTTTTTTAAGTTAAATTACATTTCATGAACATAAAATGGTTTTTGGTGGATACGGTTCAAAAATGGACGCGCGCGGTTGAAGATATTGGAAAAGCTGCTATCCTAAGCATTGACACGGAATATGATTCATTCCGCTATTTCAAGGAAAAACTCTGTTTGCTTCAGATTCATGCCTGCGGCACAACTTATATTTTTGACCCGCTGAATGGGTTTGATTTGTCTTTTTTAGGGAATTTTTTTCATAATCGGCAAATATTGAAAATTCTTCACGCCGCGGATAACGATATTCGTCTGCTCAAAAGAGACTATTCGTTTGATTTTGAAAATATTTTTGACACGCACCGGGCAGCTCTGCTTTTGGGATTCAGGCAGTTGTCTCTGGACAGGATGATTGTGCAATTCGTGGGGATTGAGTTGAAAAAAAACAAGAAGGTGCAACGTTCGCGATGGGACATGCGTCCGCTGACCGATGAACAGCTTAACTATGCCGCGCAGGATGTCGCTTATTTGTCTGCGCTTTACGAGAAGCAATTAATACGGTTAAGAGAAAAAAGTCTGGAAAATGAAGCGCTGAAAGCATTTTCTAAAATAGCGTCCTGTAATTGGCGTGAAAAAATCATTGACCGTCTTGGATACACAAAGGTACAGGGTTATAAGTCTCTCAGTCAGAAGCAAAAGGAATTTTTCAGGAAGCTCTATTTCTGGCGATTTCGCCGGGCGAAAGAAGAAAATCGCGCCGTTTTTATGTTTCTGCCCGACAAAACAATGCTTGAGCTCGCACAAAACCCTCATAACCTTCATGAATGTTTAAAACCGGAAAAGCTTGAACGATATGGTACCGAACTGAAAGAGATAATCAAAAAATATTCGGCGTAACCGTCGGTAAACCGTTAGTGGGAATTCAGTCGCCGATTAACGCGCCGAAAATTTCACTCAGCGCCGGATGCGGGATCACCCATTGACGTAATTGTTTTTTTGTCATTCCGTTGGATATGGCCAGAGTCAGAGGAGAGATAAGGTCCGCGGCATTATTGCCGCAGATGGTGGCGCCGGTTAACTTATCGTTCCGGAAAAATGCTTTAACGAATCCTTTATTTTCCAATTCCATGCGCGCGACAGCGTTGGTGCTGTAGTCGGATTTGATTATTTGCACGTCCGCGTCTTGTTGAATAATGCCGATGCGCGCTATTTGCGGATGACCGTAAACAACGGACGGAATGAGGTTTTCGTTGTATACATATGAATCAAATCCGCATATATGCCTCGCGGCAACTTTACCCTGCATTGTTGCCCGATGAGCAAGCATCAAACCGCCGGTGACATCTCCGACAGCATAAACGCCGTTGACATTTGTCATCATGTTTTTATCGATTTTTATTCCTGTGTTTGTATATTCGATTCCCAGTCTTTTTAATTCTTCTTCATAAAGTAGCGGCTGCCGTCCGGTGCATAAAAGCGCATAATCTGCGTTTTTCTCGAATTGTTTGTCGCTTATTCGTGCTTTGGCCGTAACATTTTTGCCTGTATCATTCAGACTTTCGAGTTTTGTGGAAGTATGAATGTCAACGCCCAGACGCGCCAATTCCTGGTGCAGCAATTGAGCCGCTTCCTGATCTTCGAAAGGCAAAACTCTGTCCAGAAGTTCAATTAGGGTTACTGCTGAGCCAAGTTCGGCAAAAAACGTCGCGAATTCGATACCGATGACGCTGGCTCCGACAATAATGATGCTTTGGGGAATATTTTCAGTATTGAGCAAGCCATCGGAAGTTAAAATTCTTTCCGACAGATTTATTCGCGGTAACAGTAGCGGCTGCGAGCCCCAGGCGATTATGATATGTTTCGCGGATAATAATATTGTGTTTCCTTTATCATCCGTGTAGCGAACTTCCTGCGGAGAGATAAGTTCACCGGTGCCGAATTTCATTTCCACCTGCGCGTCCGTGAGAGCTTTATGGGCGCCCAGCGCCGCAATTTTTACCGCTTGCTGCTGGTGCTTTTTTATCGCGGTAAAATCAATTGACGTTCCGGAGGTGTTTATTCCCAGCCTTTTGAACTTCTTCATGTCTGCGAACGCTTTGCTGCACGTAAGCAGTGCTTTGGTGGGAATACAGCCGCAATTGGCGCATGTGCCCCCCCATCCTTCTCTTTCAAGGATGAGTACGCGCTTTTTATCTGCCGCTGCCGCCGCGGCGGCCATACCTCCCGGACCTCCTCCGATCACGATCAAGTCGTATTGTTCCGCCATGTCAACCTCTTACCGATGTGTTTGCGCCGCATGATATGAACTTCGCACCAATGGCCCTGATTCTACGTGCTGAAAGCCTTTTTGATAAGCAATTTCTTTAAATTCGGCGAATTCATCTGGGCGATAATATTTTTTTACTGGCCAGTGATTTAATGTCGGTTGCTGGTACTGCCCGATGGTAAGCCGCAAACAGGAAGCGGAGATTAAATCGTCCATCAGGCGCAGAATATCATCACGCGTTTCGCCGAGCCCCACCATGAAACCGCTTTTGGAAACGATGGATGTTTGTGAAACAAACCGCAGCAGATCAAGCGAAAGTTCATAATTGCCTTGTGGCCTCAACTGACGAAATAAAGGTTGTGCGACTTCCATATTATGATTGATGACGTTGGGCCCTGCTTTAATAATTTTTTCCAGCGCCGCGAGATTTCCCCGAAAATCGGGAAGCAGCAGTTCGATTTTAATCTGCGGCATGTGTTTGCGCAAGCGGGTGATACAATCGGCAAAATATTTCGCACCGCCATCAGGGAGATCATCGCGGGTAACGGAAGTGATGACCGTATAGCTCAGTTCCATTGTTTGTACAGCGTTAACGAGGTGCTCGATTTCCTGTGTGTCCACAGGTTTTGGTTTGCTGTGCGCCACATTGCAATAAAGACAATTGCGTGTGCAGATGTTACCCATGATTAGAAATGTTGCCGTGCCGCTTTCAAAACACTCGGCAATATTGGGGCAGGCGGCCTCCTGACAAACGGTATGCAAATGTAGGCCGGCCAGAGTAGTTCTGATACCGTGGCTTTGGCGGGCATACGGAGGCGGAACCTTCAGCCACTGCGGTTTACGTAGAAACTGCTTGTGCGTTTGTGTGTTCATGTCAGGCTTTTTTCCATACCACATCCGGCTTGCGCGCGGCCAGCACCTCATCGAGCCTTGCCACCGATGTGCTGAGCGGTGCGCCTTTCAGCCTTTGCGGACATTCTTTGGCTTCTTTGGCAATGGCAATCATGGCGTTGCAGAACTCATCAAGGGTTTCTTTGCTTTCTGTTTCCGTAGGTTCGATCATGATGGCTTCGGGGACGATGAGAGGAAAATAAATTGTTGGCGGGTGATAGCCAAAATCAATTAGCCGTTTGGCGATGTCTGTGGTGTGGACGCCGGATTCCGCCTCCTGCCTCCTGCCGGAAAACACGCATTCATGCATACAGACGCGGTCGTAAGGCAGATCATAATAAGGCTTTAGTTTTTCTTTTATGTAGTTGGCGTTTAGGACCGCTATTTCCGCGGCGCGCACGAGACCCTTGGCACCCAGAGACATGATGTAAGTGCACGCTTTAACAATAACGTTGAAATTGCCGTAGAAGGCGCGCACGCGTCCGATTGTGTGGGAAAAATTATCTGACCAGCAAAGTTCCTGACCTTTGCGGATAATTCTGGGAACCGGCAGAAAATCTACCAATCTTGGTCCCACGCCCACCGGGCCGCTGCCCGGGCCGCCGCCGCCATGCGGCGTGGAAAAGGTTTTGTGCAAATTAAGTTGAATGACGTCAAAGCCCAAATCACCCGGGCGTGTTTTCCCCAAAAAAGCGTTGGCATTGGCCCCGTCGCCGTAGAGCAGACCACCTTTATTGTGGACAATTTGCGCGACCTTTTCGATGTTGCGTTCGAAAAGGCCCAAAGTGTTGGGGTTGGTAAGCATTAGTGCCGCTACTTCTTCACCCATCAATTCTGCAAGATGTTCAAGGTCAACACCTCCTTTGTTGTTTGAGCGAAGTGTCACCGTTTCGAAACCGCAAAGCGCGCCCGACGCCGGATTGGTGCCGTGCGCTGTGTCGGGTATCAGAATGATACGGCGATTTTCCCCTTTTTGTTCGAAGTACTTTTTAATCATCATCACGCCAGTCAGTTCCCCATGCGCGCCTGCCGCCGGCTGTAGGGTAAATTCAACCATGCCGAAAATATTGCACAGGATTCTCTGCATGGTGTGCAGAAGCTGCAGGTTGCCCTGTGCAAATGCTTCCGGCGCGTAAGGATGAAGCGAGGTAAATTCCGGGAAAGCCGCAACGGATTCGTTGATTTTGGGGTTGTATTTCATAGTGCAGGAGCCCAAAGGATAAAAGCCAAGGTCTACCCCGAAATTTCTCCGCGATAAATTGGTGTAGTGCCGCACCAGGTCGCTTTCAGAAACTTCCGGCAGATCCAAATTATCGCGCAGGTATTTTGTGTCGATGAATGATGCGATATCTGTTTCAGGAATGTCGCTTTGCGGTATGTCCGCTGCTGCGCGCCCCGTTTTGCTCAGCTCAAAAATAAGTTTCATTGTTCCCCCGCTATTTTAGAATCCGGCATATATGATCAATATCGTTTTTGGATACAAGCTCCGTGACGCAGAAAAGCAGTGAACTTCCCAGCTCAGGATAATCTTTTGTCAGTTCATAGCCGCCGATGACGCCCTCGTTCTCCAGTTTTTTATTAATGTCCCAAGAATTGGGGCAGATGACAGCGAACTCGTTGTATACGGGAGCGGAAAAAACGGTCTTCCAACCCGGAAGTTGCAAGAGCCTCGCTTTCAAGCATTGCGTTTTGTAAATATTTAAAAGCGAGAGCTTGCGCAGATTTTTTCCCAACGCGGCAAGATAAACGCCGGCGGCGAGCGCGCAGAGTGATTCATTGGAGCAAATATTGGAAGTCGCTTTTTCCCGGCGTATATGCTGCTCGCGGGTCTGCAGCGTAAGAACAAACCCTCTTCTGCCTTTTTTGTCGACTGTCGCGCCGACGAGTCTTCCCGGGATGCGCCGCATATATTTTTCACGTGCGGCGAATATGCCGAGGTAAGGCCCTCCGTAATTAAGGGGATTGCCGAAACTTTGTCCTTCGCCCACAACAAAGTCTGCGCCGCAGTCGCCCGCAGGTTTGAGTATGCCCAGGCTTGTGCCGTCGGTAAATCCGGAAATTAGGAAAGCTCCTCCAGCGTGAGCTGCGTTAGCTACGGAAGTGACATCTTCGATACAGCCGAAAAAATTCGGGCTTTGCATCAGAACAGCGGCAACATTTTCATCAAGACAATTATACAAATTTCCCATGTCAAGCTGGCCACTTGCGGCAAAGGGAATTTCCTGAACCCCATAACCGTTGGCCCAAGCATATGTTTGAACCACGCGCCGGTATTCCGGATGTACCGAACGGGCGATAAGTATTTTAGCGCGTCCCGACATTTTACCGCAGAGCACGGCTGCTTCCGCCATGGCCGACGCGCCGTCATACATTGAGGCGTTGGCGATTTCCATTCCGGTTAAGCGCGCAATCATAGTTTGATATTCATAAATCGCCTGCAGGATGCCCTGACTAATTTCGGCCTGATAGGGAGTGTAGGCGGTGTAAAATTCCGCGCGCCCGATAAGGTGACTGACCACGGCCGGAATATAATGAGCGTAGGCGCCGGCACCGGTGAATGTCAGTCGCGGCAGTTTATTTCTGCCGGCGATCATTTTCATCAGCGCGACCGTTTCCTGTTCGGACAACGCCGGCGACATGTCAGGAATTTGTTGGAGACGGAACTTTTCTGGAATATCAGCAAATAGCTCTTCAATGCTGTTGATACCGATGAACGCCTGCATCTGAGCAATATCTTCTTTGGTGTGTGGACAATAGTCCATGGTTAGTTCTTTTCCTCTTGAATTAATTTTTCGTAGTTTGACGCGTCAAGCAGTGATTTCATTTCTTGCGGGTCAGTCAACCTGATTTTCGCAATCCAGCCCTCCCCGAAAGCATCCTGGTTGATGAGTTCCGGTGTTTCCTCCAGAATTTTATTGGTTTCCATGATTTCGCCGCTGACCGGCGCGTAAACATCGGAAACGGATTTGACGGATTCCACAACCGCCATTGGCTCGCCCTGCGTGACTTTTTTCCCGATATCGGGCAATTCAACGAAAACAATATCAGTAAGCATTTCTTGCGCGTAATCAGTGATGCCGACCGTGGCCGTGCCGTCGCCATTGTCTTTGAGCCATTCATGATCTTTGGAATAGAGCCTGTTGGCAGGGTTTGGTTTGGACATGATGTATTATCTCCTTATGGATAAATTATTTTTGTCTTTTATAAAAAGGCAACTTTACAACCTTCGCTTGGCTTATCGATTCACGTATGGCAACGTCAATAACGGTGTCAGGCAGGCTGAAATTCTTGTCCAGAAAAGCAAGACCGATGGCCTTGTTTAAGCTGGGAGCAAAAGTACCGGAAGTAACGATGCCGATTTCCTTTTTACCGCTGAATATTTTATACCCGTGACGCGCGATTCCACGGTTGATCATTTCAAAGCCGACCAGTTTTTTGGCCGGACCGTTTTTTTTAAAAACTTCCAGTGCGGATTTGCCAATAAAATCCTTGTTCCAGTCAATCAACCAGCCGTAGGGCACTTCCAGCGGGCTGATGTCTTCTGTTATATCCTGCTCGTTGAGCATCATACCGGCTTCTAGCCGCAGTGTGTCCCGGGCGCCGAGCCCTGCCGGTTTCAGCCCGAAAGGCCTTCCTGTTTCCATCAGCTTATCCCAGATAAGGTTGATTTGACTTGCTGGAGCATAAATCTCAAAACCGTCTTCTCCGGTATAACCGCTACGGGAAATAGTTGCCTTTGTGTCCATAATTTTTGATTGCACAAAATGGTAATAGGAAACATTTTTTAGGTCAGCTGAAGAAATGTTCTGTAAAATTTCTTCCGAACAGGGTCCCTGTAAATCAATTTTTCCGGTGGTGTCGCTGATGTCCTTTATAAGGCAATCATAATTCTTGTTTTGTTGAATTTCCTTCAACCATTGATAATCACGTTCACGAGTTGCCGCGTTGGTCACCAGTATATAGGCGTTTTCATCTGTTTTGTATACAGTAAGATCATCAATTATACCGCCTTTGCAGTTAAGTAATGTGCTTAACTTTATTTGCCCTGTCTCTTGATCTGCAAGGTTTCTGGTAAGGCAATATTGCAGAAAGGCAAGCGCTTGCGGGCCTTTGATTTTTATTTCGCCCATGTGGCAGATATCAAAAATGCTTGCGTTCGTTCTGGTTGATTTATGTTCGTCAATAACGTTGGTGTACTGGACAGGCATGGCCCAACCGCCAAAATCGATGATTTTCGCTTTCAGGAAAACATGTTTTTCATAGAGAGGAGTTCTTTTTAAATTCATTTCAACCAGAGTATTTTAGGAGAAGCGATAAAAGGATAAGAATTAAACAAAGATACAAAAAAGCCGAGCTTTTTTTTAAATATTTATTGCCTATGACAATATATCCGCAATGAGGGCAAACCGAAATTTTCGAGATAATTTCGTGCTGGCAGAAGGGGCAGAAAAGGGGTTTTATTCTTTCCTCCTCTGCATGGGGGCTTAAGTTTTTCTTGAGCTCGTCATGAACATTATAATTCCAGCGGCAGTCAGGATTTGGACACTTGCCCTGTATGGGCATGTCGTCGGTCCAGAAAAAAGATTTCTTGCACTGCGGGCAATGAATTTTGAGCATGGATTAAGATTCTCCGGGCAGGAAGAATGGCGCAAATGGGTATTCTTCCCGGATATTATATTTGTAGTTTGTTTTGAGAACTACTACAACTGCGTGTAGATTTCAAGATTTATAAAACAAAAAAATATCGCTCGCTCAACCTTTGAATATTTTTTCAAAGAAACTTTGTTTTTCGCTGGGATAATATGAATTGCCTTCGTAATCAACGATTAATTTACCGTCGAGGTGGTCGATTTCGTGCTGCACAACGCGGGCGACAAAATCCAGATATCTTTTGGATATTTTTTCTCCTCTGGCATTGAAGGCGCGCACTTTGATTTCCGGAAACCGGCTTATCTCAACCTGTATTTCCGGGCAGGAAAGACATCCTTCGGTCATCGTTACTTTTTCGCCGCGCGTTTGAGTAATTCGCGGATTAATCAGCACCTCAATGTCTTCGGTGTTTTTTTGTCCTTCCTCGCGGTCTTTGTTACGAAAAACAATGATTCTTTTGTTGATGCCTATTTGCGGCGCGGCCAACCCCACAGCATCGTTACGGTTTGTAAAGGAATCGACGAGCGCCTTAATATCTTCGTGCGCTTTTTTATCCAGCGGTACAGGTATTTCACTTGATTTTTTCCTCAGGATGGAAATATCGCTTTCGTTTACTCCTTCATCATTCCAAAGGGTTAAAACTCTTTTTTCCGTCATTTTTTTACCTCAAAAGGAGGAAATGTATAACATCATTTCCTTGCTATTTCAAGCAATCACAGCTTGCCAAACAGTGTCATATTTTGTTAAGCAACAGAAAATTTAAAGATGAAGGAAATAACGAAGAAAAGAACATCATGATTAAAAGTATTGTCACAAAAATAGCACGACGTGAATTTGCCCGTGCGCTGAAATTTGAAGAAGGCGCAACGCCCCAACTTCACACCTGCGCAGACGAAAAACAGCGCCTTCTGTATATGCATATCCCTTTTTGCGAGGAGCTTTGTCCTTATTGTTCGTTTCACCGGATAATTTTCTCGGCACCGTTTGCTCGGAGGTATTTTCAATCATTGCGCCGGGAAATAAGTATTTACCGTGAGAAAGGCTATAAGTTCAGGGGGATTTATGTCGGCGGTGGTACGCCGACCGTGCTAATAGAAGAACTTGCCGCGACGCTGGATTTGGCTCGAAAAAATTTTGATATCAAAGAAATATCCGTAGAAACAAATCCTGACCACCTAACGGAGAAAAACATCGAAATATTGCGTCGGAGCAGGGTAAACAGGCTTTCCGTGGGTGTACAAACCTTCAATAATCAGTTGCTCAAGAAAATGGGACGCCTCGAAAAATACGGTTCAGGCGAGATTATTGCGGAAAAGCTGAAAAGCACACAAGGCGCATTCGACACCTTGAATGTTGACATGATTTTTAATCTTCCTTCTCAGACGCAACAAGAACTAGACGCCGATCTGGATATCCTCCTTGATTTGGAGGCTGATCAGGTCACTTTTTATCCTTTGATGGTTTCGCGCATTACCCGTGAACTGCTGGAAAAAACTATGGGTGAGGTCGATTTTAGCAATGAATATAAATTATACAGGCTAATCAACCGCCGCCTGGAAAAAGATTATAAATTTTCTTCTTCCTGGTGTTTTTCCCGCAGGGAATCCCCCATTGACGAGTATGTCGTTGATTATGATGAATACGCCGGTCTGGGAAGCGGCGCCATCGGATATTTAAACGGCGCTTGTTACGCCAACACATTTGATATCGAGAAATATATCGGTTTGCTGGAACAGGATAATTTGCCCCTCATGGCTGAGCGCCGCTTTGCGCTTGTGGACCAGATGAGGTATGATTTTTTGATGAAATTATTTGGGACAAAACTGGACATGATGCAGCTGGAAGATAAATATGACGGGAAATTTTCCAAAACCTTGTGGAAAGAAATAGGTTTTTTCCAAATAGTTCGGGCTTTCCGTTATTTTTCACCTTTTTTATATTTAACGCCGTGGGGCCGCTATTTATGGGTGATTATGATGAGAGAGTTTTTTATTGCCGTGAATAATTTCCGCGATTATTGTCGAAAACAGGCGGGTATCGTATAACCTTATTTCTGCAAGGAGAGTTTTTTATGGACGAAAAAACAAAAAAGATACTTAAAGAGTTGCCGAAAATCGATGAGTTACTCCTCCTTTTAGAGAAACAAAACATTTATTCGCTGGCACCGCGCACGCTGGTTAAAGAAATTTGCCGGAATATTGTGCAGGAGTTAAGAGAAAACATCGCCAACGGGAAAAAGGACACACGCGCGGAAATTTCTCTCGATGTCCAGGATATTGCCGGGGAAATTTATCGGAAGATAAAAGATTTGCATAATTATCATTTGCGACGGGTGGTAAACGCAACCGGCGTCATATTGCATACCAATTTAGGCCGGGCGCCTTTGTGCCCGGAAGCTCTGCAAAGAATAAATGAAGTAGGCCGTGGTTATTCCAATCTGGAATTTGATTTATCCAAGGGGGTACGCGGTCAGCGCTACGACCATGTGAGCCACCTGTTGTGCGCGCTGACCGGCGCCGAAGACGCGTTGATTGTCAACAATAACGCCGCGGCGGTACTTTTGGTGATTAATACTTTGGCGGAAGGAAAAGAGGCGATTGTTTCGCGTGGCGAACTTATAGAAATCGGCGGTGAATTCCGCATACCGGAAGTGATGAACAAAAGCGCCGCGCTCCTGCACGAAGTGGGCACCACCAACCGCACGCGACTGAAAGATTATGAAAAGGCGATAAATAGGGAAACCGGCCTGATTATGAAAGTGCATACCAGCAATTACCGCATTGTCGGTTTCACTGAAGAGGCGGAAATTGAAGCACTGGTGGCGCTGGGCAAAAAGAAACGCGTTCCAGTGATGAATGATTTGGGCAGCGGCTGTCTGATTAATCTGGAAAATTACGGTATGGAACACGAGCCGACGGTGCGGGAGGTGTTGAGAGCCGGCGTGGACGTGGTGACTTTCAGCGGCGACAAACTGCTGGGCGGGCCGCAGGCGGGCGTTATTGTCGGCAGAAAAAAAATTCTCACCAAAATCAAAAGAAACCCTCTCAACCGCGCCTTGCGTATTGACAAGTTTACGCTGGCGGCACTGGAAGCCACACTGATGCATTACCTTAATTCCGCAAACGCGGTAAAAAAACTGCGCGCGCTGAATGCTTTGACCGAGACGGTTGCCGAAGTCAAAAAGCGCGCGCGCAAACTGTTGAGTAAATTACGGAAAGAAAATTGCGCGGAGCTGGAATTGTGCCTGCTGGATGGGTTTTCCACCGCCGGTGGCGGATCATTACCCACGCAAAAAATTCCCACGGTTTTAGTCGGCCTCAAAAGTAAAAAAATGTCCGCCAGACGCATGGAAGAAAAACTGCGCGCGCTGGAAGTTCCTATCATTGTCCGCGTGGATAAGGATGAAGTTCTACTTGACCTGCGCACGATATCTGAAGATGAATTTCTTTTCATTGTCGAAGGACTGCGTCAGGTTTTATTCGGCTAAAATTTAACTTATTGCGGGAGTAAATTTGTCCATTACACCAAAGCAAATAAAAACCGTTTGGTTCAAGGTTGACCCCGGCCATAGCGGTCAGCGCCTTGATGTGTTTCTGGCGCAGAAAGAAACAGGCCTGTCGCGCTCGCAGGTAAAGCATGTTGTGGAAGAAGGCGATGTTTTGGTCAACAGCCTCGCGCCCAGAGTCAGCCAAAAATTAAAAGAAGGTGATGTTGTTGAGCTTACGCTGAAGCCGCCCAAAGAAGCCATTGCCGTCGCGCAGGATATTCCGCTCAGCATTGTTTACGAAGACGAGATGATAATTGTGGTCAATAAACCCGCGGGAATGGTGGTGCATCCGGCAGCAGGTAATCCCGACAACACCTTGGCCAATGCCCTTCTTTTCCATTGCCAGAACCTTTCGGGAATAGGCGGCGTTATTCGCCCCGGTATTGTGCACAGGCTCGATAAAAATACTTCGGGGCTAATTGTGGCGGCGAAAACAGACGAGGCGCACCGCAATCTTTCTGCGCAGTTTGAAAAACATGAAGTGCACAAAACTTACCAGGTGCTGGTCTGGGGAGATATCAAAGGCGATGCCGGAGAAATATTTTTGCCGGTAGGACGTCATGCCACCGACCGCAAAAAAATGTCCACCAAAAGCCGGCGCGGGAAAGACGCGCTCACGTTGTGGAAAGTACGCGAAAGATACGGTCTGGCCACATTGCTTGATGTGGAAATAAAAACAGGCAGGACGCATCAGATCCGCGTGCATCTTTCTTCCCGTGGTTACGGCGTTATCGGCGACAGTGTTTATGGCGGCTCATCAAAAGTACACGCTGTTAAAGAGCCCCAGTTAAAAAATGCATTAAAAAAATTAAACCGGCAAGCGCTGCATTCGGCAAAACTATCTTTTCTTCACCCGCAAACTGGTCAAAGATTAATATTTTTCGCCGATATGCCGAGCGATATGGCCGAGCTTTGTCGCGCACTGCGTATGTTTTCCGGGATTAAGGAAGAACAGGTGGCGAAAAGCTGGAAGGACGCATGGAAAAAGTAAAAATGTTTTCTTTTCTTAAAAATGGCGCAATAGAATATCTGCAATCGTCCTTGTTGAACAAATGCGATTTTTTTATTCATTCTTTTTGCACAAGACGGGGTGGCGTTTCACAGAAAAATTATGCCAGCCTCAACGTGAGTTTTGGCGAAGGGGATGAAGACAGCAATGTTCTGCAAAACTGGGGGCGGATTGCCGCGGCCTTTACTATTCCGGTAGAACAATTTTTAGTCGTCAATCAGGTGCACGAAGACGGCATATTCGTTGTTAAACCGTACGGCGGTTATTTTTCCTCGCGCACGGAACTTGATTATGACGCTATCGTTACCGACCGAGCGGATTTGGCAATTTGTGTTAAAACGGCGGATTGCGTACCGGTATTCATTGTTGACCGAGTAAAAAAAGTAATTGCTGCGGTGCATGCGGGTTGGCGCGGCACCGCTTTAGGTATCAGCGCCAAAGTTGTTCGTTTGCTTCTGGATAATTATGGGTCTTCCCCGCAGGATATTTTAGCGGCGATCGGGCCTTCAATAGGCGCCTGTTGCTATGAGGTGGATTCTTCCGTGGCAAATGCTTTTCGGAACCAGAAAGGACATGACAAATTCTTATTTGCCGGCAAGAAAGCCGACAAGTGGACGCTGAATTTGGCCGAGGCCAACCAAAGGCAGCTTTTAGGGTGCGGTGTTAGCGAAGAAAACATCGATTTGTGCGATTTATGCACCGCCTGTAATCAGGATTTGTTTTTTTCTCACCGGGGCTCGGGCGGCATGGCCGGCCGGCAGATTAATTTTATCATGATTGAAGGCCAAACTCCGTGCCTTGTGCTGAAAGGTGAAAATGATTATTCCATACAATGAGTTTAATTGTCTATTGACATCATTCGCTTTCGGTATTACTAAAGGCCGGAAAAGATTATAGAATAGGAGCTTTATATTGATGATTATTGTTACCGGAGGAGCGGGTTTTATTGGTAGCGCGTTTGTCTGGAGGCTTAACCGGGAAGGGATTAAAGATATTATTATCGTTGATCAACTAGGTACCGATGACAAATGGAAGAATCTGGTCGGCCTGACCTTTACCGATTATATTCATAAAGACGAGTTTATAGAAATGGCCATTGCTGATGAAGTGCCCTTTGAAGTTAGCTCTGTTGTTCACATGGGCGCTTGTTCGTCCACCACGGAGCGTGACGCCGATTATCTTTGGGAAAATAATTATCTCTACAGCCGAGAAGTTGCCGATTGGGCGCTGCGTCATAATGCGCGTTTTATTTATGCCAGCTCTGCCGCGACTTACGGCGATGGCTCTTCAGGCTTTTCCGACGATCATGAAATAATCAGCCGTCTCAAGCCAAGCAACATGTACGGGTATTCCAAGCAGGTGTTTGACTTGTGGGTTTTGAAGAACAAACTGGAAAATAAAATGGCGGGAATAAAATTTTTCAATGTATATGGCCCCAACGAATATCATAAAGGCGATATGGTCAGCGTTATTTATAAAGCTTTCCATCAGATTCAGGAAACAGGAAAAGTACGCCTTTTCAAGTCTTATAAAAAGGAATATCCGGATGGCGGTCAGATGCGTGATTTTATCTATGTTAAGGACTGTGCCAACGTTATGTGGTGGTTATTGGAAAATCCCTCCGTAAACGGCATATATAATTTAGGAACAGGAAAGGCTCGCACATGGAATGATTTGATTGCTGCGGTTTTTTCTTCGATGGGACGCAAAACGAATATCCAATATATTGAAATGCCCGAGCCTTTGCGTAATCAGTACCAGTACTTTACGCAGGCGCAAATGGATAAACTTAAAAAGGCCGGTTGTCACGTTAATTTTTCCTCTTTGGAGGATTCTGTGCGCGATTATGTGACGAATTATCTGCAAAATGCGGATCCGTACTTAGGAAAGTAATCATGAAGCGCGACATAGTTTGTATAATTCCTTCAAGATTTGAATCGAGCCGCTTTCCAGGCAAGCCCCTGGCTGATTTGTGCGGCAAACCGATGATTCAGCATGTTTACGAGCGCGCCCTTCGGGCGCAAGCTCTTCCTTATGTTGCCGTCGCCACTGATGACGAAAGGATTTACGATGCGGTAAAGAAATTTGGTGGCAATGTGATTATGACGTCTGCCGCACACCGTTCTGGTACGGACAGAATTGCCGAAGCAGTAAAATCATTGAAACTTTCCGATGATGCCATTGTGGTTAATATTCAGGGCGACCAACCGGTCTTCGAACCGGCACAAGTGGATGAGGTTATTCAGCCCCTGATTAACGATGCGTCCATAGTCATGTCCACGTTGATTTACAAGATAATTTTGGACGAAGAAATAAAACATCCTCACGCCGTAAAGGTTGCTTTTGATAAAAATAATTTTGCCCTTTATTTTTCCCGCGCGACTATCCCTTATGTGCGCGATTCCAAGATGAAAGCGGCTTATTATAAGCATCACGGAATTTACGCCTACCGCCGTGATTTTCTCGATATTTTCACCACGCTTCCGGAAGGAAAGTTGGAAAAGCTGGAAGCGCTTGAACAGCTTCGTGCTCTGGAATACGGCTATAAAATCAAGGTTGTGATTACGCCATATGATTCCATCGAGGTCGATAACCGGCAGGAATTGGAAAAAGTACGACAGCTTCTGAAAAACGAAAAGAACTGAATAAGAGCAAAAGTATTTATATTTGAGGATGTGAAATCAATAGCTGGCAATTTCTTTGCCTGTATTTGTAACAATCAGGGTACGCCAAGGAAAGCCATGCATGTTTTTTGCTTTTATAGATTTATCCCCAATTCAATTTTTTGACGTCCAAATTGTTTTCCAAATCTTCTGCTGTGCTCCCTGTCATTTTTTTCAAATAATCGTCCAGAATATTTTCGATACCATTGATCTGCGCAACTTCTTTTAACCAACTGATCTCGGCATCGTGGATTTCCTTATCGGCCAGAGAAATGATAATCCCGTCATGGATGAAACATCGGGCCATTTCAGAGCTGGAAAAATGAGGCGGTAAATCACTGATATTTTTATTATCCATTATTTCCCTGATCGCATTTCTGCAAAACTTTTTTTCAAACCCCATTATCGCCCCGATGCGTAACATTAATTTTTTTTCTTTTTCGTGTATTTCACGGTCTTTGCGAATCAGGAGTAGCAAACCTTTAAAATACAGACTTCTATCGATGAGGGATATTTCCATGGTTATGCCTCGTTCTTGTTCCTGAAATGTTTAATTGATATCCTTTTCTTAATATGACTGAAAAATATAATGCAAGAAAAATCAGTTTTTGCTTTTCTTAATTTTTGGCGTTAAAAGGAAACAAAATTGATTTTGAGAACAAGACAGAAAACAAGGGGGTTGCTATTCCGCGGAAGATGATGTTTTAAAGCCCCAATCCTCTTTTTTTCGCCTCTTTGTAAAGCTTCCAGATACAAAGACCTATCGCCAGAGAAAATGAACCTAGCATGAAATTTGGTGTTGTTCCAAGTATTTCATCAACGAGGTAACCGATATAGAGAAACATGAAAGATGATAATACCATTGCAAATCCCCATGCCGATAACATCAGAATCCCGCCCAGTTTACTGTATTGTTCCTGTTTTGTTTTAGGTTTTTCTTTTTGCAACGGTAATTTATTCTTTCTTTGCCCTTGATTTAATAGGACTTATTGAGGTGAAAATATCGCAAAAAATTTGCAGAACCAAAAGCAATTGTCATACCTGAATAAAATTAATGAACCTCTTGACCAAATCAAATGCCGGTTCGGTAAAGAGTGCCACTAGTATGCACAAGAGGATGAATATGAGTATTATGTCAGAATTTCGTAAGCTTCGGTATTTTCTTTTGGCAATTAGGAGGACAATGATTCCGGCAATCAATATAGTTAAATGCAGGAATGGAAAAAGTTTTAGAAAGAAATCCATTTAACTCTCCTTCTCGGCAAGATTACAAGATATAATTATGAAAAAACTTATAGATGTCAAGGCAAATAAAAAGGCCGGAGCTGAAACCCCGGCCTTTTTATGCGACGTTTTCACTTGGTTTTATTTATCGTCCTCGTCATCGTCATCGTTGAAAGATGACAGCACGTCTCCTTCCGAACCTTTAGGAATTTCTGCCCGTAAGGATCGGGTAATCCCGCGGACCAGAAGCAACATAATAAAGAACAAAACAATCATAGCGGCAACGAGAATAAAAATAACCGTTGCTGTCCATGCTTTCGATTCTTTTTCAATATTTTCTGTAACCTTTTGCATCGCTTCATTATATTTTTCAATTTCCACGCCCAAGCACACGCAGCCAAAGCCGGCGGGTTCGGGAAGGTTTGAAGCATAGAACTTGATTGGCGTGTACGCGACAAACTTTGTTATTCCATGAAATTTATAAATCTTGGTTCCTGATTTCCCCGCTACGGATTCTTTCGCAAGTGTAAATAAATTGGGATCAAGAAAACCCATGTCGAAAAGATTTAAAGCTTCCGCGCCTTTCTGCGTAAGTTCCTTAATGTTCTGTTCCGTGATGGTTGGTACAATCGTCCCGTCACGGTTGTACCCAACGATATGATAATCGCTGGGGTGAGAAATTATAAAACCGCGAGGATCGAACACAAAGGCATAATTACCGGTAGAAGCATTTGCTTCAAAGACTCTTTCTGCCTGAGTGGGGACCAGTTGATCAGTGAATTGGGCCAGATGCCGATAATCCACAGACAGCACAATAATACCCGCAAAACCGTTCTGATCAAATATTGGTGTTGCAAAGCGGATGACGCCGGAAAATCGTTCTCCTTTATCGAAGGCAGCTTTGTTTACATACCAGCCGGTGACCGGAGATACGTAGATTTCGCCTTTATTCAGATTTTTTGTTTTGGCAAAATAAGTTTCTGATTTGTAAGTCGTGTTGGCCGGGATGCTGACATTCACCAGTTTTGCTGCCGGCACTGTCTGACCGTCAACGATCTTTATTTTTTCGTTGCCGTTTCTGTCGATTAGCGCCAGTTCTTTATACAGCGGAACAAATGCCTGCTGGACTTTACCGTCGCGTTTGACCCAGAGCGGTTTTTTGTTTTCAGCAACAAACTGTTTATACACGTTTTCTGTTGAGGGAATGATCGTTGCAACCTGCAGATCTTTTTTGCATTCCATGAGGAAACTGGCAATTTCATTTGCTGTGTTAACGGCTCTCGCTTGAATATCTTCCTGAGACTTGGCATCGAGAACGTTCACGGCCCTTTCTTTTATTGTAACACCCAATTTAAACATTCCGTTGGCGATTAAAAACGCCATCAGTGATAAGGGGATTACAATAAGCAGGAAGAAAACACCTCCTATACTAAAAGATTGCCTATCTCTTTTGCTTTTTGACATTATGAATCCCCCCTAACCTTTGTTAATTTTTTAGTTAACTTGTTCAATTAATTAACCCAAAAAATAACTCACGTAAGGGTTGGCAAAGAGAAGCACCAGAGAAACAACCAGGGCATAAATAGCGATGGATTCAGCCATAGCCATACCGACAAGCATCGTCATCATTATTTTACCCTGAACACCAGGATTTCTTCCCACTGCCTGGCAAGCGCCGCTGGCGGCGTTTCCGATACCCATTCCTGCTCCAACTGCTCCAATGCCGATGGCCAAGCCGGCAGCGATCATTGCCCCTACGGCAAAAGTAGCCTTGGCAGATGCGTCAGCTGCGGGAATAACTTCTGCAGCAAAGGCGATTGGGCTTGCCAAGAGCAAAACAATCATGACAGTGAATACGGTTAGAAGGTTTTTAGTGAATTTTTGTGACATTACTTTTCTCCTTTCGCGATAATTATTAATAATAACTCGCTTTTTTATTTTTTTCCCCTAGCATAATTCTAGGTTTCTGAAAAGAGGAAATCTTTCAGAGAACCTTGATTTTGGCAAATAGTTTGCACAATGTATGCCATTGTCAGGTACTTACGAATCATGATTTTGGAAGGATGCAGGGCGTGATAATTATTTATCAATGTGTTTATGGCTGTAATCTATAGAGATTTCTTTTGTTTGATTTGTTTTAAAAAAACGGGAAGCGCACTTGAACAAAGTTGAATTTAATTTTCCAGGTGGGGGAACAATCATGAAAAAGCTTTGTGCGATTTAATGTATTGTTAAATAAGCAGACATAAAACGTTCAAAACCGCCGAAACAGGCGTTAACCGGTCGGGGAATGATTTTTGTTGGTGTTATTTACCATGAGGCGTAGAGGTTTTTTATATTGAAATTTTATGATGAGGCCGTTAATATGACTTCCAGGTTGTTCCGCTGTGCTTAAATATTAATGATTTTTAGGGTTTTTTATGCAGGAAATTCTTACTGCCGTTACTTACCCCGTTGTCTGGCTCATCTGCTCTTATGTTTTGAAACTTGAAAGCGGGGCAGCCAAGCTTCTCATATCACTTACAGCGGCTATCTTGGTTTATTTTTTGATTGGGATAATGCGTTCCTCAAAAGAATGATAGATGGGATAAAGAAGATAAATGATACAAGCGTACTTCTCGGGTAAAACCGCTCGCGTCTATGATGCTTTTCTTGAAAAAATCCGGCATGTAAAGAATGACAAGTTGTTATTGATCTGTGATTTTTTGGAGATGTAAAAGTGCGTATCTGGTTTGCCAGCTCAACGGTAATTGTTCTTATTATCTTGCTTGCTTTGACGGTCAACCATGCCCGGGAACAAGATATGGTGGCGCTGTTCGGTCGCCAGCAGCTCGCCTATGTGCAGAACATCTCCGAAAGATTAGTTGATGTATTAAATCAATTGGAAAAAGACATAAAAACATTTTCCCGTTCTGAATCATTGGATAAAAATTTTACAAAAAAGATTTATGATGAGTACAGAGATATTTGTTCAGGTTGTGAAAAAGTAATCGACGCTATTTTTTTTCTGGATAAGACAGGCAGGGTAAAAAAAGTCATTCCCGAAGGTTCTTCCTTGCCGATTAATGTTGCCGACCACTTTAAAAATATAAGAGATAAACGAGAAAGTTATACGGAGCTGGTGTTAGACGAAAAAGCAACTGCTTCCGGAATAAAGCAAAAGATAAGCTGGCATTTTGTTTTCGGTTATCCCCTTTGGGAAGCAGACGATACTTTTTCCGGAGCCTGGATAGTTTCCCTTTCTCTGGCAGCCATGGTTGAGGATTATGAAAAACAAATAAAAGAGAACAATATGGGGTCTTTGTGGCTGGTGGATGAAAAAGGCGAAATTATAATTCATCCGGAGGTCGCTTTTATCGGCAAGGGTGTAAATCACATAGTGAAAAACGTCAATAAAACCGATATTGATCTTTCCTTCGAACGTGGAAACTACTTGGACGCGATAGTTTTATTAAACGACGAAAAAGAAAAAAGGAACATCATCGCCTATTATCCGGTGCAGTTTGGCGGGAAAAAATGGTTTGTTCTGATCTCTTCTCCTTATAGTGACGTTATTTTACCCGTACGCAAAACGTTTGCTTATACTTTATTCAGCGCGATTATGCTCATACTGATTGCTGTTATTGCCAGCATTTCTTTCGCTTTTTGGGAAGGCAAAAGACTGCGTTTGAACGAAGAGCAAAAAAGACTGAAGGAACGACAGGATTGGGAAGAAAAACTCCTGCGGGAAAAAAGAACCATTGATGGAATTATTGAAGGTTCACCCATTCCCACGTTTGTTATCAACAAAGAACATAAGATAATTTTGTGGAACCGTGCCTGCGTGGAGCTTACCGGTTACTCGGCGGAAGAAATGGTGGGGACGGATAAACATTACATGCCTTTCTATTCTGTCAAGAGACCGGTGATTGCCGATTTGATAATAGATTGTGACGTTGAAAGGTTGAGCAAATACTACGGCACGAAAAAAATAAAAAAATCGGATAAAGTAATCGGCGCTTATGAAGCGAATGATTATTTTGAAAATCTGGGTGGCCGAAGCCGCTATTTGTATTTTTTGGCGGCTCCTATTTATGACGAAAAGGGAGAAATCATCGCGGCCATTGAAACGCTGCAGGATGTTTCTCACGGTGAGGAGCTGAGCCGAAGTCTGCGTGAATACGCGGAAACGCTGCAGAATGAATTGACGGAAAATATTGAACTGAGAAGAGAGATTGAAAACTTGTATAACTATTTGCAATCCATCATAAAAAGTCTGCCGGATAAAATTTATGAAATGGATGAAAATGGAATGATCAATTACATGAGCCGTGGCAGGATAAGAGATGGTGGTTCATCATCCCGGGAATTAAAAGGTGTCCATTTTCTGGAATTTGTCGCTCCCGATAACAAGGAAGTTGTTCTGTCGATGTGGGAATTAGCTAAAAAAGGTATTTATAAACCTTATGAGATAGAGGCCACGACAAAAGATGGACGGAAAATAAATCTATTGATAACCACTTCTCCTGTAGTAGGCACCAATCGTTATATCGTAGTTCAACGAGATATTACTGAATTTAAAAATTTGGAAAAAAAGCTTTATGAAAGCGAAAAACTGGTTGCTTTAGGACAGTTGTCCGCGGGCATTGCGCATGAAGTGCGTAATCCCCTTTCTTCGATTAAGATGAGTTTGCAGATACTGGAGAAGCGGATAAATCCCACCGGCAATGATTTGAAGAGGTTTAAAATTGCCGAAAAAGAAGTGGAGCATCTGGAGGAGCTGGTCAATAATATATTGGTTTTTGCCAAGCCAATGGAACCTAAAAAAGCACCTGCCGATTTAGTCAGGGTGCTTGAGCATGCGCTGGCGATGGCGGAAAAAGGTATTGTGGATAAACAGATTGAATTACGGACAGAATTCGCTGATACCCTAACAGTAAATGTTGATGCGTCGATGATGGGCGAGGCATTTTTGAACATTATTCGCAACGCGGTAGAAGCGGTAAGGGAACGGGGCCACATTTCCATTGCCTTGTTTCGTACTGATGAAAATCAGCAGTCAGTCGTTGTGGAAATTAAAGATGATGGGTGTGGCATCGATGAGACGGATATGCCGCATGTATTTAATCCTTTCTTTACGATGAAAAAATATGGTACAGGTTTGGGACTTTCACAGGTAAAGAAAATTATCGACCTTCACCAGGGGACTATCGATATTACAAGCAAACTGAACGAAGGAACGACGGTACGTGTATCTCTGCCGATCGGAGGCGATCATTCATTGTAAAAAAGCCGAAATGAGCAGGTGATAAAGGTTGGTCATATGTCCAAAATTCTAGTCATTGACGATGACGCTTCGATTCGCGAAACACTGGATTTGTATCTAACAGAAGAAGGATACAATGTAGAAACCGCCGAAACAGGGACTGACGGCCTGAATAAATACGTAAAAGATCCCGCCGATGTAGTGATTTTGGATATCAGGCTTCCGGATGTCGATGGTTTTTCAGTTCTGGAAGATCTCAAAGAAGAAAATGAAAATATAAAGGTTATCATGATTACCGCTTTTCATGACATGGAAACGACAATAAATGCGATGAAGGGCGGGGCGTTTGATTATATACATAAACCGGTAAATGTTGATGAACTGGATATCGCCATCAAAAAAGCATTGAAATCGGTGGAGATGGAGAAGAAAATTGCCGGGCTTCTGACAGAGCCGTCACGCAGTTTTCGTGTCGGCGACATTATCGGCACCGGCAATAAAATGCGTGAAATTTTTAAGACCATCGGCATTGTTTCCCAGAGTCGCACAACTGTTTTGATTCAAGGAGAAAGCGGAACGGGTAAGGAGTTAATTGCCAAAGTTATTCATAATAATACTTCGCCGGACGAGCCTTTTATCGCCGTCAATTGTTCGGCGATTGTTGAAACGCTACTGGAGTCGGAATTATTTGGTCATGAAAAAGGATCTTTTACCGGCGCCATTTCACGCAAGTTGGGGAAATTTGAACTCGCTCGTTATGGCACTGTTTTTCTGGATGAAATAAGCGAAATGTCGATTAATTTGCAGTCAAAACTTTTACGTGTTTTACAGGAAATGGAATTCGATAGAGTGGGCGGAAAGGATAAAGTAAAAGTTAATGCCCGGATTATGGCGGCGACCAATAAGGATTTAAAAGTACTCGTAAAAGAAGGAAAATTCCGTGACGATTTGTATTACCGCTTAAACATTGTATCCATTACCATCCCGCCGCTCCGAGAACGCCGCCAGGATATTCCTCCTTTGATTGATTATTTGTTGGCAAAGATTAATATGGATTTGCACAAGAAGGTAATTGGTGTTTCTGATGAAGTCATGGAAATATTCATGAATTATAATTGGCCGGGCAATGTACGCGAATTAGAAAATTTACTGGTGCGCGCATGCGTGGTCGCGCAGGGACAGGTTTTGGGAAAAAATGATTTTCCCGAGCTGGGCAAAGATGAAGCCGGCAGCGCGAAACAGGAAGAAGCGGCGGATGTGTTTACGCCGGATGAACCGGGCAAACTTTTCACGCTGGACGAAGTGGAAGAACGCTACATCAGAAAAATCCTCAAAGAGAACGACAAAAAAAACAAAGGCGAAATCTGCGAAATATTGGGAGTGTCGCGGCCTACACTTGAAAGGAAGTTGGAGAAGTATGGGATCACCTTTGAGCGGGAGTAAAATTCCTCCCCTTTATTGATTGATAACAATAGATAAATGTTAGCGCAATAACTGCCAGCTTTTAAAGCTTGCAAGGTTTTAAAGAGTTGGCTCTTCCATTTCAAGTCGATTAGGATTAAATCATGCCTGAAATTATCATCAAGGGTAAGTCACAACTATTCTTCTCCGACAACGATCCCGAAAAGACTTGGAGACTTAAAGAGAAGATTGTTGCAGTTGTTGAATCACATATTCAGAGCCGGGACGATTTGTATACGTTTTCTTCACAGCGAATACGTAACGCAGTAGGTGACCTAGAGGATGTTGATGTGGCATTTACAAATTTCTCAAATCCAACAGACGTCTTTGAATTCATTCAGGTTAGAGATCGTAAGAACACCGCGGGGAGACCTTGGATTGAGCAGATATTAGGGCAAAGGAAATCTCTTGGAATAAATGGTGGCATAATGGTTTCGACGAGTCAATTTTCTGCACAGGCTATACGCTTGGCAGAACATAATAATGTTTTGCTTAGATTATTGCTCCCTGAGGTGAACGAGAATATAAGAAGGTGGTACAAGCCAGATTCCATTGGCATTCGAAATCCGATAATAAAAATAAACAAAGCAAATATCCTTGCGAGAACAGACAAAAAGATACTTAGCTTTGAAGCAGATGCTATGAAAACCACCGAAAATAATATTCTTGTGCCCACCGCAACGCTGGGAGAATATGAAGTAATTTCGTTGTCGCGAGTGTTTGACGTAGATATAATTCAACATGAGGAGCGTAACGAAGAACTTCTTTCTAAAATACCGACGGATGGCATATTTCACAAGTCAGCAGCCGCAATTGAATACAAGAAACCGCGTTTATATCTAAAGGTAAAATCAACGGACATAAATTTGCCGGACCAAAACAATGTTTTGCCAATTGGAGCTATAGTTTTCTTTATAGATGTAAATCACCAACATTCTGATTTCCCAATTGCATACAGGTATAAATATATAGATGCTTTCAACAATGAGATGCTTGCTCAAATAATAGTTGCTGCGACAAACATAGAAGATCAACGCCATTATATTTGTTTATTGAAACATAATGTTGATGGCGAAAATATGAGTTTGGGTGGTGCTTTCTTTCAGTAATAATTAAAAGAGGCGAATCGTTTAAATAGTTAAAGGACACATGAAAATCAACAGTGCTGAATTCATTAAAGGCGCGACGCAGGTTTCTCGATGTCCGTCGCCGATACTTCCGGGTTTCGTTTTTTAGGAAATCGAAATTAAACGAATAAAGCTTGATTAATTGGCGGTGAAACAATAAAATAATCAATAATTAAGATAGTACTGGCAAAAAAAGAAGATACTTTCCAGTATATTTAGAAAGGAGATAAAATGGGTCAACAAGCTCGCATCACTGTCAAAGATGAACAGCTAAAAAGTTTTTGTGTCAAAAACCATATCCGCAAACTGTCCTTTTTTGGCTCGGTTTTACGTGATGATTTCCGTCCTGACAGCGATGTCGATGTGCTGGTAGAATTTTATCATGGGCATCAGATCGGACTTTTGAAAATTGCAGCGATGGAACAAGAGCTTTCCGAAATTATCGGGCGCAAGGTTGATATGCGGACGCCTGCCGATTTGAGCCGCTATTTCCGGCAAGAGGTTGTTGATACCGCAGCTGTACAATATGCTGAAACATGATCTGATCAGAGTGCGGCATATGATAGACGCGGCCGGAGAAGCTTTATCTTTCGCGCGCGGCAAGTTGCGGGAAGATTTTCATAAAGACAGGATGCTGCTTCTTTCGTTAATCAAAGAAATTGAAATAATCGGGGAAGCATCATCGAAAATCACCGATGAATTCAGGCAAAAGCATCCGGAAGTTCCCTGGACGCATATTGTGGCGATGAGAAACAGGCTGATTCATGCCTATTTTGACATCGATGCTGATCGGGTCTGGGATACTATCAATGGCGACTTGCCGTCTTTGTTAAATCAGCTGAAAAAAATAGTTGCGTAAAAGTAAAACTCTTTTATGAAAATTACCAAAGCTGAATTCATAAAAAGCGCGACGCAGGTTTCTCAGTATCCGCTGCCGACCTTACCGGAAATTGCCTTTGCCGGGCGCTCCAACGTCGGTAAGTCTTCGCTGATTAACGCGCTTCTGGGGCGCAAAAATCTGGCCAAGACCAGCAACACGCCGGGACGCACGCAGCTGATTAATTTTTTTACAATAAACGACAAAATATCATTTGTTGATTTGCCCGGCTACGGTTTTGCCAAAGTGGCGCGTTCTGTCAAAGAAAATTGGGGAGAAATGATTGAAGCTTATCTGCGCCAGCGTACCAACCTTGCCTTGGTTGTTTTAATTCTCGATATCCGGCGTGTTCCCAATGAAGATGATTTGTCACTCAGAGATTGGCTGGATCATTATCGGATACCTTATTTGTATGTTTTAACCAAAAGCGATAAGCTGTCGAATAACCAGTCCGTAAAACAAAAACGGATAATCGAAAAAATCCTTAATGCTTCCAAAGAAGAGAAACTGATTCTTTTTTCCGCCAAAACCCAAAAAGGCAAAGACGATTTGTGGAAGATTTTGGGAAAATACTCAAATAATCCAAAAGACGTGATATGCCAGTGATTGCTTATTAATAACCATTATTTGCCGATATTGTTTTCCCCGCAATGTTTTTTGTCAGCTAAAAGGGAAAATTTTTCTTGACCAAGAGTCAAAAATTTTTTATACGAATTAAGCTCTAAATGAAGATGTTAATGCACAAGCTTTCTTGATTAGGTTAATTAGTTATGTTTGCCCCACAATTTGTTTCTTTTACCTCGTTACAAAACATTTTAAAAATATTTTCCCCCAGAGAGTATTTAAGGAGTTCCCAGTGCTGAAAGATGATCAAAAAATTGGCGCAGTAATGGTTGTTGGTTCGGGAATCGCCGGCATTCAGGCGTCTCTCGATTTGGCCAATTCCGGAATGAAAGTGTATCTCGTCGAAAACGGTATCAGTATCGGCGGGGTTATGGCTCAGTTGGATAAAACATTTCCCACCAATGATTGTTCCGCCTGTATTTTATCGCCCAAACTCGTGGAAGTCGGCCGTCACCCCAACGTGGAAATTTTGACGCGCCGAACCGTCGAATCGGTGGAAGGCGAACCGGGCAAATTCAAAGTTAAAATGACCAGCGCGCCGCGCTATGTGAATCTCGATAAATGTACGGGATGCGGTGATTGCGCCAAGGTCTGCCCCGTAAACGTAAAAGCCGAATTCAACGGCAATCTGAGCGAGAGACAGGCGATCTACCGTCATTTCCCGCAGGCTATTCCCAGCGGTTTCGCGATTGATAAATTAGGAACCTCTCCGTGTAAGGCGAATTGCCCGACGCATATCAGCGTGCAGGGTTATGTGGCGCTGATTGCCAAAGGAAAATTCAAAGAAGCTCTCAAATTAATAAAACAGGATAATCCCTTCCCGATTGTCTGCGGACGCGTCTGTAACCATCCGTGCGAAACTGCCTGTATGCGCGGCAAGGTGGATGAGCCAATTGATATCATGCATCTGAAACGCTTTGTTGCTGATTTGGATTTAAACAACGAGACGCGTTACCTGCCCGAGAAAAAAGAAAACAAAGGCAAAAAAGTCGCGGTAGTTGGCGCGGGGCCATCAGGCCTTACCTGCGCTTATTATCTGGCCATTGAAGGTTACGATGTTGACGTATTTGAAGCCCTGCCGGTGGCGGGCGGCTGGATGGCCGTGGGTATTCCTGAGTACCGTTTGCCCAAAGGTGTTCTCAACGCGGAAATTCAGGTTATTAAAGATCTCGGTGTGAAAATTCATCTGAATACCCGTGTCGGCAAAGACATTCCCTTTGATAAACTGAAAAAAGATTACAACGCCGTTTTTATCGGTTGTGGCACAATGAAGAGCAGCAAGCTCAATATTCCCGGCGAAGATATGCAGGGCGTGGTTCACGGCGTTGATTACCTGATGAAAGTGAATCTAGGCGCAAAGGTCAAGCTGGGTGACAAAGTAGCTGTTATCGGCGGCGGTAACGTCGCGATGGACGCTGTCCGCGTAGCAGTCAGAACCGGCTCGAAAGAAGTATTCATTCTGTATCGCCGGACCCGCGCCGAAATGCCGGCTTCTCCGGAAGAAATCGAAGAAGCGCTGGAAGAAGGAATTGAAATGAAATTCCTCGTGGCCCCGAAACGTGTGGTGGGCAAAGATGGAAAAGTAACTGGAATTGAGTGCACTCGTATGGAACTGGGTGAGCCGGATGCCAGCGGACGCCGCCGTCCCGTGGAAATCAAAGGTTCCGAATTCATCGTCGAGTGCGACGCCGTTGTTCCGGCTATCGGCCAGGAAGCGGATCTGTCGTTCATCACAAAGGAAAGCGGCGTAGCGATTAATAAATGGAAAAATCTGGATTATGACCCTGTCACTTACGCGACAAACGTTGCCGGTATTTTTACCGGCGGTGACGTTTCCACCGGCCCGCAGACTGTTGTAAAAGCAGTTTATTCCGGTAAGGAAGCGGCTAAGTCCATCGACCGCTATTTGCAAGGCATGGATATGAAAGCCGGCCGCGAGAAAGACTGGACAAAAGATTTGGCGGATAAAGCGGACGTATCGAATGTCCCTAAAGTTCCTCGTGAAAAATATCCGCACATGAAACCCGAAGACCGCGTTACTAATTTCAAGGAAGTTGGTATTGGTTTCAGCGAGGCGCAGGCCATCGCGGAAGCGATGCGTTGCCTCAATTGCGGCATCTGCTCGGAATGTTATCAGTGCGTGGAAGCCTGTATCGCCAAGGCGATTGATCACGACATGAAACCGACAGAGGAGATAATTGAAGTCGGCGCCGTGATTGCCTCGCCCGGTTTTGAAATTTTCGACGCGCGCCTGCGCGGAGAATACGGCTACGGTATTTACAAAAATGTTATTTCGGCAATTCAGTTTGAAAGAATTCTCTCCGCGTCGGGTCCCTTCTTCGGCCATGTGCAGAGAATCTCCGACGGCAAAGAACCGAAAAAGATTGCTTTTATTCAATGCGTCGGTTCGCGCGATGTTTCCTGTGACAACAGCTGGTGTTCGTCCGTGTGCTGTATGTATGCCACCAAAGAAGCGATTATCGGCAAGGAACACGCCAAAGAACTGGAGCCGACTATTTTCTATATGGATATCCGCGCCCACGGCAAGGACTTTGACCGTTTTGTTAACCGTGCCAAGGAAGAATACGGCATCCGTTATATCCGTTCGATGCCTTCGACGATTAAAGAATTGCAACAGACAAACAATCTGCTCATTAAATATGTAAATCAGGATGGAACGCTTACGGAAGAAGAATTCGATATGGTTGTTCTTTCCGTTGGTCTGATGCCGCCCAAGGAAGCGAAGAAACTGGCGGCGAGTATCGGCATTGAGCTGGAAGAACATGGCTTCTGCAAGACATCGCGGGAAAATCCCGTCCAGACATCTCGCCCCGGTGTGTTTGTCTGTGGCGCTTTCGGCGGTCCAAAAGATATTCCGGAAACAGTTATGGAAGCTTCGGCCGCGGCCGCCTGCGCGGAAGGCTTACTCGCCTCCCGTCGGGGCACTATGATTACGCCGCCTGAACTGCCGGAAGAGAAAGATATGCGCGGTCAGGGTGTACGCACGGGCGTGTTTGTCTGCCATTGTGGTATTAATATCGGTGGCGTGGTCAACGTACCAGAGGTGCGCGATTACGCGGCAACATTGCCCACGGTTGTATATTCCGCTGATAACTTATTTACCTGCTCGCAGGATACGGCAGTAAAAATGGCGGAGGTAATAAAGGAGAAAAATTTGACGCGCGTGGTTGTGGCGTCTTGTTCGCCGCGCACACACGAAGGTCTCTTCCAGGAAAACTGTGAAAAGGCCGGATTGAACAGGTATCTGTTCGAAATGGCCAACATCCGCGATCAGGATTCCTGGGTGCACATGAACGAACCTGAAAAAGCCACACAAAAAGCAAAAGATTTGCTGCGCATGGCTGTGGCGAAGGCTCAATATTTGAAGCCGTTAAAACCGGGTCAGCTGGCAGTTAATCACCATGCATTGGTTATCGGCGGCGGTTTGGCCGGCATTACGGCAGCTCTTTCTTTAGCCAATCAAGGATTTGCATCCTTTATTGTGGAAAAGGAAGAGCGACTGGGTGGCAACTACAATCATTTATATAAAACACTGGAAGGATTGGATACAAAAGCTCACCTGAAGAAACTTTTAGAAACAGTTTACAACAATCCTTTGATTACGGTTGTAACTTCAGCCAAGATAAAAAAGATTGAAGGGTTTATCGGTAATTACAAAACAACTGTTGAAGCCAAAGATGGCGAGAAAGTTTTCGAGCATGGTGTGGTACTCGTAGCGACAGGCGCTTACGAAAACAAACCCAAAGAATATCTCTACGGCCAGAATGATAAAGTCAAAACTCAGCGTGAACTGGAAAAACTGATTTATGAAAAAGACCCGAAACTGGCGGGTGTGAAGAACGTGGTTATGATCCAGTGCGTGGGCAGCCGCGACAAGGAAAGGCCTTACTGCAGCCGTTATTGCTGTTCGGAAGCCGTCAAAAACGCTCTGGAACTCAAAGCAGCCGATCCGTCACGCGATATCACGATAATCTACCGCGACATCCGCACTTTCGCTTTCAAAGAAGATTATTATAAGAAAGCGCGTGAAGCGAATATCAAATTTATTGTTTACGAAGAAGACAGAAAACCGCAGGTTGTCGCCTCCGGTGATAAGGTTGAAGTGAAGGTATTTGATCCGATTCTCAACGGTCAGGTAACGCTCCCTGCGGATATCGTGGCGCTAAGTGTTGGTGTTGTGCCGAATCCGGAAAATGCGGCTATTGGCCAGATGCTGAAAGTTCCCACCAACCAGGATGGTTTCTTCCTCGAGGCGCACGTCAAGCTGCGCCCCGTTGATTTTGCGACCGACGGCGTGTTTATGTGCGGTATGGCGCATTCACCCAAGTTTAGCGATGAATCAGTAACTCAGGCCAACGCCGCCGTATCGCGCGCCTGCACGATTCTGACACTGGATTATATCGAGGCGGAAGGCAAAACAGCTTATGTAAATAAGGAACGTTGTTCGGCCTGCGGTCTTTGTGAAATTAATTGTCCCTACAGCGCTATTGCGGTGGATGCGAACGAAGGCTGCGCCGTTGTCAATACTGTATTGTGCAAGGGCTGCGGCGTTTGCACGGCTTCCTGCCGTATGAACGCGGTTGATTTAAACGGCTTCAATAATGAGGAAGTGCTGGCGCAGATCTATAATATCAATAATTAAGGCGAACGGCTGAACAGGCCGCCTTGCCGCGAGAAGGAGTATATATGGCTGAAAATACAGCAAAGAAAGATTGGGAACCGAAATTCGTTGCCATTGTCTGTAACTGGTGTACATACGCGGGCGCCGATCTGGCGGGTATCAGCAGAATTCAGTATCCGACCAATGTGCGTATTATCCGCGTCCCCTGCACGGGAAGAATCAATCCTTTTTATATTGTGAAAGCCCTGCAGTCCGGAGCAGACGGCGTTTTGGTTTCGGGGTGACACCCGGGTGAATGCCACTATATCTCAGGAAATCTGGTGGCACGGCGCAAGTTTGCGACGTTAAAAAGTTTCCTGAATTACATCGGTGTGGAAGCGGATCGGACTATCTTTACCTGGGTTTCCGCCTCGGAAGGTGACAGATGGGCACAGGTCATCAAAGGCGCTACAGAGAAAATAAAGGCCTTGGGACCGGCGAATAAAATGATTAAACAAATAGGATAGGTTCATTTATATAAGAGCATAAAAACAAATGGGGAAATCATCACTGTGGAAAACATCGAAACAAAATTACGGGAAGAAACGCAAAGGCTTCTTTTAGAAAAGAAGGCCGATGTGATTGTGGGTTACGAAAAAGGCACGCTTCCGCTGACGGCAACACCTTGTTTTATTACGAAACCGGAAGAAGCCGAAAAGCTTGTCTGGAACAATCTCTGCACGCAGAACCTGGCTAAGTTTGTGCATGATTTGATCACGGCTCACAAAAACTCGCAAAAACGGGTGAAACCGGAGGACAGAAAGAAAAAAGTGATCGGGGTTATCGCCCGCGGCTGCACTACGCGTTCCATTATCATTCATCTTCAGGAAAGGCAATATGACCGCAGCGAGGTTTACATTATTGGTGTTCCCTGCGATGGTTATGTGGAAGGAAAGAAATTGAAGACTGCTATCGGCGGCGCGGATATTATAGAGGGAAGCATTGATGCGGGACAGATTAAGATGAAAACATCCGACGGTGACAAGACCATCGCGCTTAAAGACGTTCTTTCCAACAGCTGCCGCACCTGCCATTTCAATAACCCCATTATTTTTGATACTATGGTTGGCTCACCGGCAGCAGCTATGAATCCCGACGCCGAGTACGAGGAAGTAAAAGAATTCGAAGCCAAACCAATCGAAGAGCGTTGGGCTTACTTTACCAAAGAAATGGAAAAGTGTATTCGCTGCAATGCCTGCCGGCAGGCCTGCCCGTCATGTTATTGTCCAACGTGCTTTGCCGAGCAGAGCCAGCCGCAGTGGGTGGGAATCGGCGAAGACGCGACGGACACTCAGGTGTTTCAGTTCATGCGCCTGTATCATATGGTGGGGCGCTGTGTTGATTGCGGTTCCTGCGTGGCTGTTTGCCCGATGGGCGTTGATCTGCGCAAATTCCTGAAAAAAATTGATAAGGATTGCTGGGAGATGTTTGGCAACCGTGCCGGTTCATCCATGGAAGATATGCCGCCGCTGGGAAAACATAGCGAAAATGACAAACTGGATTTTATTTATAACCCATAATTAATTGTTAAATTACGGAGTTTACATGCAAACTTTTCTGGAAGAAGTAAACGAGAAAATCAACGGAGTGCCCATTCAGCGCTGTTATCATTGCCGCAAATGCACGGCAGGATGCCCTGCGACGCCGTATATGGAATATAACCCTAACAGGGTTATAAAAATGATTCAGAACGGCCAGCGCGAGGAAGTGCTGAATAGTTCCACCATCTGGCTTTGCATGTCGTGTGAAACATGTATCACGCGTTGTCCCAACGAAGTGGATATTGCCAGAATGATGGACGTACTCAGACAGATGGCGATTGAATCCGGAATTGGCGCGAGAGAGAAGAACGTGCTGAAGTTCCACGAAGCGTTTTTATCCGGCATTAAGATGGGCGGCCGGATTAACGAGCCAATGATGATGGTTCAGTATAAACTAAAATCGGGTGATTTATTTTCGGATGTCACCCTGGCCCCGGGCATGTTTCTGAAAGGGAAACTTGCGCTTATTTCTCCGCGCACGAAGGATTTAAAGTCGGTAAAAGCTATTTTTGAAAAAACAGGGCATTCTTAAGAGGTAAAAATTTTTAGAAGTCCAATATATGCAAATGGACGGCTTTAAGAAAAAGCTCCAGATGCAAGGCGCGCGAGGCTTGAGGAATGAGGCCTACTTTTATGTAGGTCGCAATGACGCAAGACGAAGCGCAACGCCGCAGATGGATTTTTTATAAAGCCGAATTAAGGAGGTTGGAGTTGAAAGTTTCCTACTACCCCGGATGTTCGCTGCACGCGACGGGAAAAGAATATGATCAGTCGATGAAAGCGGTCAGCCGCGCGCTGGGTATCGAACTGAAAGAGGTTAATGATTGGTCCTGTTGTGGAGCAACGTCCGCGCACAACACGAATTTTGATTTGTCCGTGGCTCTGCCGGCGCGTAATCTTATTGCGGCGCAAAAAGACGCGATGGACGTGATGGTTCCCTGCGCCGCCTGCTTTAATCGTTTCAAAACCGCCGATCATTATCTTAAAACCGATAAGGAACTTAAGAAGCGCGTGGAAAACGCTGTGGGCGCTAAATATCAGGGTGGGATCAGTATCCGAAATCCGATTGACGTGATTTATAATGAAATAGGCATTGATACGCTTGCCTCTAAAGTGGTTAATCCTCTCACGGGTCTTAAACCTGTATCTTATTACGGCTGCCTTCTGCTGCGTCCGCCGGAAATATGTCAATTTGAAGATTACGAAAATCCGTTCATGCTGGACAAAATGATAGCGTCTATCGGCGCCGACGTGAAAAACTGGTCGTACAAAACGGATTGCTGCGGTGGATCGCTGGCCATAAGCAAAACGAAAATCGTTGTGGATATGTGTGATAAGTTGATGAGCGGTGCTAGAGAGGCGGGTGCTAATTGCGTGGTTACTGCTTGTCCTCTGTGCATGGCTAATCTGGATATGCGGCCCAGCAGAAATCTGAAGCTGCCGATATTTTATTTTACGGAATTAATTTCTCTAGCTTTGAATTTGCCGGGGGCGAAAGAAACATTTAAATCGCATATTTTCGATCCTCAGCCTCTTTTAAGACGAGTAAATTTAATATAAAGCCGGAATTTTTTGGCCGGAAAGTTGAATTTAATTAAGTGCAGAAAAAAATAAATTAGGAAAAATTATGGAAAAACGTTTGATCAAAAAAGACGCCCTTTCGGGTATTGCCAAGAAAATGACTGAAGATTTCATGGTTTGGGCGCCGGTGAAAAAAGAAGACAATGTTTTTATTGCTCCGCTGGGCAATAAAGACGAACCGTTCTTTTCTTATTTGAATTCCAAAAATGCGCCGAAAAATGTTTTTTTTCCGCACACGGAAACGATGATGAAATACACACGCACGGAGAAGGGCATGGCTTTTTCATCGGAAGTGAAGAAAGCGGATAAATCTATTTTGTTCGGCGTGCGCCCGTGCGACGCACATAGCTTTGTCCTGCTGGATAAGCTTTTCGATCAGGAAAAATATAAGGATGAATATTATATAGCCAAAAGGCAAAATACGACGGTAATAACGCTTGCCTGCGTGACGCCTCCTTATACAAGTTGTTTCTGCACGTCAGTGGATGGCCAGCCGGTTTCTTCCGACGGCGCGGACATTTTGTTGACTGATATTGGCGGTGATTATCTGGTGGAATTTATTACGCCCAAAGGTGAGGCGCTGGCTAAATATTTCGGCGAAGCAAAAGCCGATGCTTCTGCTGAAGCAAGGAAAAATGAAATTGCCGCCAAAGCCAAAGAAGCGATCAAATCGAAAATTCCCGCGCACGAAGTAAAACCGATTCTCGATGTCAATTTTGACAATCCCTTTTGGGATACCATTCACCGCAAATGTCTGGCTTGCGGCACCTGCACTTATTTATGCCCAACATGTCACTGTTTTGATATCAGTGATGAAGTTAAAGGTTCAGACGGTGTGCGTATCCGTTCCTGGGATTCGTGCATGTTTCCTCTTTTTACCAAGGAGACATCGGGCCACAATCCGCGCCCCTCGCAAAAAGAAAGGTGGCGTCAGCGTACCATGCACAAGTTCAAATATTATGTGGACATGTTCAACGCGATTTCCTGTGTTGGTTGCGGCCGGTGCGTCATGTACTGTCCGGTGAATATTGATATACGTAAAATTGTGGAAGATATTTCTAAATTAGAATCAGGGAGTTAGTAATGCAAAACCCGTATATTCCTTATCCCGTTGTGGTGGATAAAATCATTACCGAAGTTGATACAAAAGATATCAAAACATTTCGTTTTAAATTTGTTAACCCGGAAGATGAGAAAAAATACGCCTACATTCCCGGCCAATTTGGCGAGCTTTCTATTTTCGGCAAGGGAGAATGTCCCATAGGAATCGCTTCTTCTCCAACGCAGAAAGGTTATGTCGAATTTACCGTGCAGAAAGCCGGCGTCGTGACAACCGCGCTGCATGAAATGGAAGAAGGCACAATCATGGGCATTCGCGGGCCTCTGGGTAATTCCTGGCCGCTCGATTATCTGGCGGGCAAGAATATTGTTGTGGTTGGCGGTGGATTTGCTTTTACTACATTGCGTTCCCTGATTAATTACATGCTTCATGAGGATAACCGCAAGCGTTTTGGAAATATTACCGTCATTTACGGTGCCAGAAATCCCGGTCTGCTTCTTTATAAAGATGAGTTGGCCGAATGGGGAAAAAGAACTGATTTGAATCTGAATGTTACGGTGGATAAAGGCGACGCCACTTGGAAAGGTAAAGAAGGTTTTGTCCCCGCGGTTTGCAAGGAAGTCGCTCCCAGCAAGGAAAACGCGGTTGCTGTTATTTGCGGCCCCCCGGTGATGATTCGTTTTACTCTACCGGTGTTTTTTGAATTGGGCTTCTCCAAAGAAAATATTATCACCTCGCTGGAAATGCGCATGAAATGCGGTATCGGCAAGTGTGGCCGCTGCAACGTAGGCAGTAAATATGTTTGCAAAGACGGGCCGGTATTTTCTCTGGCGGAGCTGGATAAGCTGACGCCCGAATATTAGCCTCCTTATAATATTCCTGGAAATTTCGGTTCCTCTGCCGCTTGGAGGTGTGCGAAGAAGTATCCATTGACGGGTTTTGGCGAGTTTGAATTTGCGGTTTGCTTTTTTATGTGCTAGCAAGTGTAAAAATTGTTTTAAGCGTATGGTGAAATATTAGATGTCACAAGCAGTTACCCCATATCTGGAGATGTCACAGGCGATTGTCGAAGCGGGCGGTGAAGCGCTGAAGAAGTGCTATCAGTGTGGCACCTGTTCCGGCACCTGTCCCTGGACGCCCATCACTCACTTCAATATTCGCAAATTAGTGCGTTACGGTCAGCTGGGTTTTGACGGGATTGAAGATTTTATGTGGGGTTGTTCCACCTGCAAGTTCTGCGTAGATCGTTGTCCCCGCGGCGTGGAAATTATCGATATTGTCACTGCTATCCGTAATGTATACAGCGGCGGGGGAATGCTGCCGCAGAGTCTGCGCGCTTTTGTCGGATCTCTTTCTGCACGAGGTAACCCCTGGTCGGGCGATCAAACAAAGAGAAACGATTGGGCCAAAGAAAAATATCCTCTTTATAAAAGAGAGATGGAATATCTTTTCTGGACCTGCTGTACCGTATGTTACGATCCGCGCAATACGAGACTGGCCAGAGCCACCGCTGCATTGTTGAATCAGGCGGCCTTGAGTTGGGGGATACCCTTAACAGATGTTAATTGCTGCGGAGAGAGCGTGAGAAAGGTCGGTGATCTGGAGCTTTTCGAGCGGCTTAAAAAAGTAAATTTGAACTATTTCCAAGCAAACAGCGTTGCCAAGATGATTACCGTATCTCCCCATTGTCTGGTAACATTTAAAAAAGAATACGGCGAAGATTACGATATAGTGCATTTCAGCGAGCTTCTTGCTCTCTTGATTAAAGAAGGGAAACTTAAACCGAAGAAAGATTTCGGCGGCATCAAGGTGACTTACCATGATCCCTGTTATCTTGGACGGCATAGCGGAATCTATGACGCGCCGCGTGACGTGATTAAAGCGTTGCCCGGTGTCGAACTGGTGGAAATGAAAAGAAACCGCGAACAAAGCATGTGCTGTGGCGGCGGCGGCGGTGGATTGTGGATGGAAAAAATAAAAGGCGAGCGTCTGAGCGATTTGCGTGTTGAAGAAGCGTTGGCTACAGGGGCTAATGTTTTGGCGACAGCCTGTCCTTACTGCATCACTATGTTTGAAGACAGCATCCGCACGCTTAATGTTGATGATAAAATTAAAGTCAAAGACGTAACGGAACTTTTCCTGGAAAGTATGGAAATCAATATTGATGAACCGGTCGGGGATGCGTGTGCAATTGTTTAATAAAGTTAAAAGTAATAGGAACCAATAGCGGAAAACTATTATGAGCAGAATAGGCGTTTTTGTTTGCCATTGCGGTTTGAATATAGCCAAAACAATCCGGGTTAGCGAATTGGCGGAATTCGCCTCGACCCTGCCGGATGTTGTTGTCGCGCGTGATTATAAGTTCATGTGTTCCACTCCCGGCCAGGAAATGATTGCCAATGATATCAAGGAACATCGTCTGGACCGTGTGATTGTAACGGCTTGTTCTCCGCTGATGCACGAACACACTTTTCGCAAGGTTATAGAAAAAGCTGGTTTAAACCAGTATATGCTGACCATTGTCAACATACGCGAACAGGTTTCGTGGGTGACCAGCGATATTGAAGAAGGAACATCAAAAGCAAAGGCCCTTTTGAACGGCGCAGTTTATCGCGCGCGGCTTCTGGCGCCTCTTTCTTCCCGCGTTATCGATGTCAATCCTGACGTGATGATTGTCGGCGGCGGTATTGCGGGTATCCAGGCTGCCCTGGAACTGGCCAACACCGGCAAGAAAGTTTATCTGGTGGAAAAAAATTCCACCATCGGCGGCCACATGGCGCAGTTTGATAAAACCTTTCCCACGCTGGACTGCTCTGCCTGTATTCTTACCCCCAAGATGGACGCTGTTTTGCAGCATCCAAATATTACGTTGATGACCTATTGTGAAATTAGTGAAGTCAAAGGTTTTGTGGGTAATTTTGATATAAAAATCCGGCAGAAGTCCCGCTATGTTGACCACGATAAATGCAATGCATGCTTGGCCTGCACGGAAAAATGTCCCGGTAAGGGAATTGCCGAGTGGGATGAGGGGTTGGTCAAACGCAAGGCTATTCATATTCCTTTTCCGCAGGCCGTGCCGCAAAAACCGGTTATCGACCAGGATGCCTGCACTTATTTTCTGAAAGGCAAGTGCCGCCTGTGTGAAAAAGTCTGTGAGCAGAAAGCGATTGATTTTGAACAGCAAGACACTTTTATTGATGTTAAGGTCGGCGCGGTCATTGTCGCTACCGGCTATAATTTGATGGATACCATGCCTCTTGTTCAGTACGGTTACGGTAAATACCCCGGCGTGTACAGTGCGCTCGAAGTGGAACGATTATTTAATTCCGCCGGTCCTACCGGCGGCAAAGTGACACTGCGGGATGGTAAAGAACCGCAGGCCATCGCTATTTTGCATTGCATTGGCAGTCGTGATAAAAATAATTACGAGCATTGCAGCCGCGTCTGTTGCATGTATTCACTCAAGTTCGCCCACCTGTTCAAGGAAAAAACATCCGCCGATGTTTATCAGTTTTATATCGATATCCGCGCGGCGGGTAAAGGTTATGAAGAATTTTACAACCGCATCATTGAGGAAGATGTTAAATTTATTCGCGGCAAAGGTACGCGCGTGGCGGAAAACGGTGATGAGCCGGGGCGTCTGATTGTTGAGGCGGAAGACACCATTACCGGAAAATTTGTTCAGTTGCCGGTGGATATGGTTGTGCTCTCTCCGGCAATGATTCCGCGGGAAGATTCCAAAAATATCGCAAGGCTTTTTAATCTGAGTACGGATAAATATGGATTTTTCATGGAGCGGCATCCAAAGCTCGCGCCTTTATCTACCATGTCTGAAGGGGTTTTTATTGCCGGTGTTTGCCAGAACCCGAAAGACATTCCCGACACGGTGGCGCAGGCCAACGGGGCGGCGGCGGAAGCACTGACGATTGTTTCCAGGGAAAAGATGGAGCTCGAAGCCACAACGGCAATGGTTAATCCGGCCTCATGTTGCGGCTGTCAGAACTGTGTGCGCGTGTGTCCTTACGGAGCCCCGTCTTTTAATTATGACAAAGGTGTATCTGAAATTAACGAAGCGCTCTGTAAAGGCTGCGGTCTGTGCGCCTCTGTTTGCCCGACCTCGGCGATTATCGCGCGGCACTTTACTAATGAGCAGGTATTGGCTGAGATAGAAGGCTTAATGGAGTTTTAATATTACGTTCTTGTCATCGCGAGGAGCATAGCGACGCGGCGATCTCTTAAAGATTTAGATTGCTTCGCTTCGCTCGCAATGACAATTTAAAATTGGAATAAGGATTTCGGAAGAAAGGTTTTTATGTCATTTAAGCCAAAAATACTGGGCATCGCCTGTAACTGGTGTACTTATACCGGCGCTGATTTGGCAGGAACAACCCGCCTGCATTATCCGCAGAATCTCCGGGTGGTTCGGGTTATGTGTTCCAGCCGCATTAATCCTTCGTTTATTTTCCGCGCGTTTCAGCTCGGCGCGGACGGTGTGCTGGTGGGCGGTTGTCATCCCGGTGACTGCCACTATAATACGGGAAATCTTTACGCTAGAAGAAGACTGGCCGTGACAAAAAAAATCCTGGAGTTTGCGGGATTGGAGCCGGGAAGATTCCGTGTGGAATGGATTTCCGCTTCGGAGGGCAATAAGTTCGCGGAAGTGGTGGAGGAATTTACCGCGCAGATAAAAGAGCTTGGTCCTCAACAAAAGCTAAAGATAGATGAGCTTCGGGAGAAGGCATGACTGATTTCAAGCAGATTGAAAACAACTTAAAAAAAGAAGCAAAAAGATTGCTGGAAGCGGGCGAAGTAACCGTAGTGCTTGCTTACGGGAGGGGCTATGATGAAAAGCACTCCATGCCTTTTGCCGCGAAAACATCCGCCGATGTTGAGAAGCTTGTCTTTAACGAATACTGCAATTTTAATATGGCCAGGTATTTAATGCGCTATCCTTGTGGAACGAAAATAGCTATTGCTGCCAAAGCCGCGGACAGCCGCGCCATTGTTCAGCTTATTCAGGAAGAAAAAGTCCGCCGCGAGGATTTGATTATTCTGGGCATTCCCGCCTACGGCATGAAAAATCAGAAAACGGATGAAGTTGTTGATAGTAAAACTACCTGTGGTCTGTATAATCCGCCGCTCTACAATATCTTGCTGGGCGAAGAAGTGCACGGGCAACCTGTTGTTTCTCCCTATGAAGTGCTTGCCGAATACGAAGCGATGGACAAGGAAGCGCGCTGGGCATTCTGGAAGAAAGAATTTGATAAATGCATCCGCTGTTACGCCTGCCGCAAGGCCTGCCCGATGTGTTACTGTGACCCCTGTTTTATCGACCAGAGTAAACCCCGCTGGGCGGATAAGGCTCCTCAGTCACCCGGCAATATGATGTATCATCTGACCAGATTCCATCACCTGGCCGGCCGCTGCATTGACTGCGGTGAATGTTCACGCGCCTGTCCCGTGGATATTCCTTTGTATCTTTTCCATAAAAAAGTAGCCAAGGAATGTGAGGAAATGTTCGGACAGGCAGCGGGAATGAAACTGGAGGATAAGCCGGTGCTGGTTGATTTCCGCGTTGAGGATTCCGACAAGATTCTGGAATAAGGAGAAGTTTGTGCTGAAGAAAATTTCCATAAATAAGATATCCGAACTGGCCGCCGCGTTAATGGGTAAAGGATTACTGCTGGCGCCGGTGAAGGAAAACTCCGGGTACAATTTTGCAGAAATCAAGAATCCCAACCAGGTTGATTTGGATTTTCACAACACAATAGCCAGCCCGAAAGCGGCCTTTTTTCCTCACAAAGAAGACTTTATCAAATATGAAACAGGCAAGCCCATTGGTGCCGCTTCTGTCATTGGGTTGAGTCTGCCGCCGACATTTCTTTTTGGGGTGCGGCCGTGTGACGTGAAAAGTTTTGGAATAATGGATATACATTTCAACGCGTCGGGAATTATCGATCCCTACTGGAAGCAAAGAAGAGAGGTGACGACAATCTTTGGTTACGCCTTTGATTTGGAAAAGCCGGCGGAAACAGAAGAATTTTATCAGACATTGGGAATTGGCGCGGCTGATCCCGAAGGCAGCGATGTTTTCATGATTAAAAAGGGAGACGACCTGCTGCTTGATAGTGTTACCGCTAAAGGAGAAAAACTTCTTGCTGAACTGAAAAATTTCGCTGAAGGTAAGGTGACGGATAAAAAATATTACGATGAATATATCAAAAAAGGACGCGAATATAAAACGCGCAGTATGTGCCTGGAGCCGGAAGCGATTACCAAAAAACTGGAAGACCTTTTTCATAATACTGATTTTTGGATGGGAGTTTCTTCTGCTTGCCTGAGTTGCGGTATTTGTACATTTGTCTGTCCGACATGCTATTGTTTTGATATCTGCGACGACACGCTATTTGGCCAGGGCACGCGCCGCCGCGTTTGGGATGCCTGCATGTTCACGGATTTCACTCTGGAGGCCAGCGGCCATAATCCACGCACCCATGTTTATCAGCGGCTGCGTCAGAAAGTCTGTCACAAATATTCGTTTCATGTGCGTAAATACGGCGTGATTTCCTGCGTGGGCTGCGGCCGCTGCACGAAACATTGCCCGGTGAATATAGATATCTATTCCATTATAGAAGACGCGATGAAGGCGTGATAAAAAAGAGGATTGAAGCGTAAATGATTAATAAAAACCCATATATACCCGCGCCGGTGGAGATAACGAAGATTATCGATGAGGTGGATACGCACGACATCAAAACGTTTCGTCTTGCTTTTTTGAACAAAGAGGATGAGGCTAATTTTAAATATCTTCCGGGACAATTCGCTGAGCTTTCTATTTACGGCAAGGGTGAATCGCCCATCGGAATTGCTTCTTCTCCCACCCAAACCGGATATATTGAATTTACCGTGCAGAGAGCAGGAGCTGTTGTTCCAGGCCTTGTCACTTCCGCGCTGCATGATTTGGACGAAGGGGCGAAAATTGGCATCAGAGGACCGTTGGGCAATTCCTGGCCGATTGAATTTCTGGAGAAAAAAAATATTGTTGTTGTGGGCGGCGGATTTGCCTTTACCACACTCAGATCGCTCATCAACTATATGCTGCATGATGATAACCGCAAACGTTTCGGCGAAGTCACTGTTATTTACGGCGCGAGAAACCCGGGGCTGCTTTTGTATAAGGATGAACTTGCCGCCTGGGAAAAAAGAGACGATATAAAATCAATCATTACCGTGGATAAAGGCGATGAAGCGTGGAGGGGCAGGGAAGGTTTTGTTCCCGCCGTTTGCAAAGAAACTGCTCCTTCGCCGAAAAACGCTGTGGCGGTAATCTGCGGCCCGCCAGTGATGATTAAATTCACCCTACCGGTATTTTTTGAGCTGGGCTTTTCCAAAGAAAACATTCTGACATCGCTGGAGATGCGCATGAAATGCGGCATCGGTAAATGTGGTCGCTGCAATGTGGGTTACAAATATGTCTGTTCCGACGGGCCGGTTTTTTCCTTAGCTGAGCTTGACAATCTGCCGCGTGATTTTTGAGGGCTTATCAGAACTTTTTCAAATAAAAAGAGACAGACACTTACAAGCGTTGTCGCGTTGTTACCGCGAAGCGGTATTATTCCCGTTTCTGGGTAGTCTTCAATAAGAACATACAGCCATTCATCATATGTTTTCCGTGAAAAAGTAACTCTGCCTCTTGAAACAAGAGGATGAAAATTCAATATGTAAATATTAGCAGTCCGCGTTTTAGAGGTGCCCTAATAAATAAGAACTCCCTAAGTTTTTTTCACGAACATACCGGCTTGCGCCCATGATTCTACCACCAGCTTTTTTTCATTTTTTGTTTCATTTTCGTAAATGGATAAAACCTTTTCTCCGGAATGTTTTGCGCTGAGTATTGATAATCCGGCAAGTGATCCGGTGGCAATAGCAGGGGAGATGCCCTCTCCGAACAGGTTCACAAAGCCGGCCGCCTCGCCGGCAAGTAAAACGCGTTTCTCCCCCAAAAAGAAATTATTTTTTGCCGGCATATCTGAAATAACACAACCGCTTTTTTTCTCGATTTTATCTATTCTTAAATCAAAAAAGCCGGCCAAATAATCAGTCGATTCTTTGAGGATCTGCTGAGCTGATTGCGTGGAATGACAGTTAATCCCGTAGACAATGTAATCGTCTTTAATATGCAGCCAGGTGTAGAAAGAGTGCAAATCAGAATCGAAAAACATGTAGTAATATGCGGGATCGAGGTCAACTGTGCCTGTACAATAAATCTGTATGCAGGGTAAATAATGGACTTTTTTTTCAAAAGCCGGAGCAATTAATTTGCGCACCGTAGAGCGTCCACCATCGCATCCTATCAAGTAAGAGGCATTAATTACGACATGTTTTTTCTCCGAATCCAGTATAGTTGCCACTACAGCATCTTCTGTTTGAGACAATCCAACCAAACGATGTGATTCCCAAACATCAGCCCCTGATTGTTTAACTAGCCAATAATCGAAGGAAGAGCGCCAGACATTCCAAACCTCCGGTTTTTCAAGCGGCAAGGGTAATAAAACTTTACCTTCTTTGGAGAAATAGATTCCCTTGAGGGCTTTTGGCTCGGAGAAAACATCTGGGGGCAGGGGACCGAATTTTTCGAGTACCAGATCCTGCGAGCGATCCATAATAAGTCCCGAACACATTTTGTATCTCGGCAGTTTTTTTTCTTCTATCACAAGTACTTTATAGCCGTTTTTCACCAGCTCGTTTGCGGCTGACGTTCCCGCCGGGCCAGAACCAACGATAATAACGTCATAAAAAGCGAATTTTTCATTTTTTTGCATCGACATAGTAAAACCTCGTGTTAAAATAATTTGACGGACTATTTGTTTTTTTGAACAGAAAATTTTTTCTATTACGTTATTCACCTTCGTAGAGCATGGTGATTGGAGGCTTATCGAAGTTCGTAGCCACAAAACACAACATGTTTGTTACATCATCAATCTTTTTTGTTTTATCAACAGGGAGATTTTTGTTATCTTGGGCGAACCAGCGGAGCGTAAGGTTGTTGAAAATTCCTATAAGCATGTTTCTGAATACGCGAGGATTTATATCCGGACTGAAGCAACCCTGAGAACTGCCTTCTTTAATGATTTCCTCGAAAATTTGGAAAAAATTCAAAAAATGCTTAAATTGGTCAGTTTTGTAAAATTGCGGGGTAAACTGGATTTGCATCAGAAATGTTTTTAGAAAATTTTGATTACTGGAGAAATTATAAAAATAGTACTTGATGAAGCGTCGTAATCTCCTCATCGGGTTTTTGATTTCAAATAATTCGGGGATGTTCTCAGTTAGACGCTGTAAGTGTCTTTCGGGGATGGAAAGCATTAGCTTCTCTTTGTTTCCGAAGTATTCATAAACAGTGCCCTCCGACACGCCGGCTATTTTAGCAATTTCCGTTACCCGCGCCTTATAAATGCTTTTTTCCGCAAAAACCTGTTCCGCTGCATTGAGTATCTTGTCAATCTTGCTTTCATTGAGCATTGGTCTAGGCTTTAACATACTCATAATTAAACCCATTATATCTCCTAGGTCGGGCAGGAGTGAATCGATCTCGTTTGCGGCAAGACAGGATACTACTTCACACCCTAACAATGCTATTATTATGTCACGCAGCAGGTGCGTGTCCAGATCTTGTCGAAACGCGCCTTCCGCTACGCCTTGTTCAAGACAGGACAAAAGAATGTTCGCATATTTGTAAAACGCTTTATAGCCTTGGCTGTGGTAAAAATCAGCCGAGGACAAACAATCAAGGTGTAGGATTTTAGCGTATTTGGGATTAGTATCGCAGTACCAGAGATAGAACCAGATAATTTTTCTCAATTGACTTTCACGATCCCATATCCCTTGAAGATGTTCGTTTAGCAAAGAATAAAACTCGTTCTCACGTTCGATGGGGAGAGAGAAGATAAGGTCTTCTTTCCCTTTAAAGTAATGGTAAATAAAGGAGTCGGATAAGCCCGCGGCTTTGGCAATTTCCGCAATGGTGGCTTCACGGAGTCCTTTTTCAGAAACCACATCTTCCGCTGCGGCTATAATTTTTTGCCGCTTCTCTGAGAAATTTGCCTTTCCGTACTGAGGCAGAGATTTTTTGTCTTTTTTTTCTTTTGTTTGCTCGTTATTCATTTTTTCAAGAGGGAACGTCAGTAATGTTTTGTTTTTTCGGGGGTAACATATCCAAAATCAATTAAATTTTGAGCACACAATAACACTAAATTCCTTTTTCCGGTTTTTATGGGAAATTTGATTGATTGTTATGTGGTTTTTACAAAATTTCATTTTATAGTCAATAGGTCTTGATAACAGTTAATTTTTTGAACATGTATATTATACGTAAAAAATATATGTAAAAGAAGATATTTGTCAAGGAATAAATTTTATGAGTAATATTAAAAATACTACTAAATAAATATTTGGATAGAAAAATATTTATATATATTTGCTAATTATATCAGCTAGTTATATTTATAATAAAAATTTGAGAATAATTCAAAAAACACTTGACAATATATTTTATTCTGTTAATAAGAAAAACCAATTATGTAATTTCATAAAATTTTAGAGTTTTACTTTTTTGTAAATACATGAACTTACAAAAGATATCCCGGTTAAAAAAGCGCAAAAGCATATATAAAAGCATAAAAATAAAGGATTTTTTTATATCTCAACGTGTTGGTTTATGCTGAGGATAATGATAGACAGAAAATGAGTTAATTTTTAGCTTTGCGCTGGGAAAAGCATTTTTCTAAGGGAAAAGAAGGAAGATCACGGAAAGGTTAAATAAGTTGAGATCCATTTAATAAAGCGTAAATTAAGCCATTATCATGAATTTATGGAGGGTTTGAGTATGGCGGTCAAATTAATTGAGGAGTTATGTAGTATTTGTAGCCAATGCATCCTTGTGTGCAAGGATGATGCTATAAAAGGTTGGGATTTCCCCGTAATTGATCATGAGAAATGCACAGAGTGTTACCGTTGTGTTCTTTATTGTCCAACCCAAGCGATGGTCAAGGAGGATTAGTTATGGATAGAGCAAAGTTTGACGTAGTGATTATAGGCGCTGGCGCGGGCGGTCTTTCGGCAGGCGCTTTTTTGTCCAGGGCGGGCTACAAGGTTTTGGTAACTGAACAGTTGCCGTTTGTTGGTGGGCGTGGTTCCAGCCTTGAGTATAAAGGATTCCAAGTCTCCACCGGAGTAGGCGCGTGGCTTCTTCCCTTAAAGGATATTGTTTTCGACCCTTTGGGAGCGCCTTTCGACTCTTTAATCAGGATTCCTGAAGTTAATACACCTTATTACATTAAGGGAAAATGTTACGATATTCCCTACAGAGGGAAGCTGAGAGCCGCGTTGAAAATTGCCGCCGGTGATAAGGAAGCAGACAATGTTATGAGGGCACTGAAGAAAGCGTTCACTTGGGAGCTGCCTTCCGACAAGATTTCCCTGCGCGACTGGTTGCTGCAATATACGAAAAGCGAGGAAGCCATTGGTGTGGTCAATGCAAACTGGCAGGTGACGGAGACCGGAGCCGGCGGAACACTGGAACTCTTCAAGAAAATGGGCTCAATAAATTTTGGTTATGCCATCAACGGAAACCGGAGCATGTGGGAGGTTATAGCGGATGTAATTAGAGCTAATGGCGGAGAGGTTTGGACCAGGGCGCGGGCGACCAAGATTCTTATTGAGGATGAAACAGTAAAAGGGGTTCTTGTTACCAAGAACTTGCTCAAAAAGGGTGAAGCTCAGGTTCAAATTGATGCCCAAGCGGTCATATGCAATGCCGGACCCTACACCACCCTCAAACTGGGAGGCGAGCAGAATTTCTGCCAAAGTCACATCAAAGACGTAAAGGAAACGCTAAAAACTTTCCCCTGGCTTGCTTTTCAGGTATCCAGCAGCGCACCCATATTGCCCTCGAGCGGTATCGGGTTTGTTTCCGGTTCCCGTATTATAAATTGGTTGCTTTCTCCCACGCTTCTTTGTCCTGAGCTTGCTCCCAAAGGCAAACACATCACTTACGTGGGCGCCTGGATACCGGCCAACCCGCCGTGGAATTTTTCCAAGTATTTGGAAATGGCCATACAGGATGTTCGGGAGATTGCGCCGGACTATGATAAATACGTGGAGGAGATTCTGCACGTGGCCTATTTTATCCGTCAGGACTGGCCGATGTACCGCAGTTATGACGGGTATTCTTTATCATCTACGAAAACATCTGTAATCAATCTTTATAATATCGGCGACGCGGTCTTTCCGCGAGGGTATTCCGGCCAGCCCGGTGCCGCACAGAGCGGTAAAGATGTGGCGGAAGATATTCAGAAGCGGATAAGGCCTTCTGCGCGATAAGTGAGAGAGGAAGAATTTGTGTGATATCCGGTAGAAGATATATGGAGTGGCGGCAGCAGGATTGGTAACAAAGTAATAAAACCGTGTTGATGAAGGCAGATACTGAGAGAAAAAGTAGAAGATAACAGGGAAATTGTAGAGTTTAGTGATGACTACTAATATAACCATTATTTATGGAGGGTTTGAGTATGGCGGTCAAATTAATTGAGGAGTTATGTAGTATTTGTAGCCAATGCATCCTTGTGTGCAAGGATGATGCTATAAAAGGTTGGGATTTCCCCGTAATTGATCATGAGAAATGCACAGAGTGTTACCGTTGTGTTCTTTATTGTCCAACCCAAGCGATGGTCAAGGAGGATTAGTTATGGATAGAGCAAAGTTTGACGTAGTGATTATAGGCGCTGGCGCGGGCGGTCTTTCGGCAGGCGCTTTTTTGTCCAGGGCGGGCTACAAGGTTTTGGTAACTGAACAGTTGCCGTTTGTTGGTGGGCGTGGTTCCAGCCTTGAGTATAAAGGATTCCAAGTCTCCACCGGAGTAGGCGCGTGGCTTCTTCCCTTAAAGGATATTGTTTTCGACCCTTTGGGAGCGCCTTTCGACTCTTTAATCAGGATTCCTGAAGTTAATACACCTTATTACATTAAGGGAAAATGTTACGATATTCCCTACAGAGGGAAGCTGAGAGCCGCGTTGAAAATTGCCGCCGGTGATAAGGAAGCAGACAATGTTATGAGGGCACTGAAGAAAGCGTTCACTTGGGAGCTGCCTTCCGACAAGATTTCCCTGCGCGACTGGTTGCTGCAATATACGAAAAGCGAGGAAGCCATTGGTGTGGTCAATGCAAACTGGCAGGTGACGGAGACCGGAGCCGGCGGAACACTGGAACTCTTCAAGAAAATGGGCTCAATAAATTTTGGTTATGCCATCAACGGAAACCGGAGCATGTGGGAGGTTATAGCGGATGTAATTAGAGCTAATGGCGGAGAGGTTTGGACCAGGGCGCGGGCGACCAAGATTCTTATTGAGGATGAAACAGTAAAAGGGGTTCTTGTTACCAAGAACTTGCTCAAAAAGGGTGAAGCTCAGGTTCAAATTGATGCCCAAGCGGTCATATGCAATGCCGGACCCTACACCACCCTCAAACTGGGAGGCGAGCAGAATTTCTGCCAAAGTCACATCAAAGACGTAAAGGAAACGCTAAAAACTTTCCCCTGGCTTGCTTTTCAGGTATCCAGCAGCGCACCCATATTGCCCTCGAGCGGTATCGGGTTTGTTTCCGGTTCCCGTATTATAAATTGGTTGCTTTCTCCCACGCTTCTTTGTCCTGAGCTTGCTCCCAAAGGCAAACACATCACTTACGTGGGCGCCTGGATACCGGCCAACCCGCCGTGGAATTTTTCCAAGTATTTGGAAATGGCCATACAGGATGTTCGGGAGATTGCGCCGGACTATGATAAATACGTGGAGGAGATTCTGCACGTGGCCTATTTTATCCGTCAGGACTGGCCGATGTACCGCAGTTATGACGGGTATTCTTTATCATCTACGAAAACATCTGTAATTAATCTTTATAACGCGGGTGACGCAGTCTTTCCGCGAGGATGGTCCGGCCAGCCCGGTGCCGCCATGAGCGGCCGAAGAGTGGCGGAAGATATTCAGAAGCGGATAAGGCCTTCTGCGCGATAAGTGAGCGAGGAAGAAAAGGTTAGGAGATGCTTGGAGAGGCAGGCAAAAAGGACAAAATGGATTTTAATGCGTGGGTACATGTCTGACAATGAAGTGATCCTGAAGAGGCGTAAGTTGGATGCTTTAAATTGTTTGCCGGACATAAAATAGAAAAGGAGGGAAAAGTTATGCAGAAACACAAGGCAAGTTGGATGTATTCTTGGGCGGCATGCCTTCTTGGATTCCTGGCGGTTTTGATATTTTCCTCGCCGGGTTTAGCGAAGGAGGAAGAAGTTGTCAAAGTAGGTGTGGTGGCCGCAATTAAGCATATGATGGGGCAACAGACCTGGGCCGGTGCGGAAATGGCTGCTGAAGAGATAAATGCTGCCGGCGGCATCAAAGTAGGCGGTAAAACTTATAAGATTGAACTGGTAAAGGCGGATTCTAATGAATGGGCCAGCATTTCCGATGCAGTTGGGGCCATGGAGCGTGTTATCACTTTGGACAAGGTAAAGATGGTTATGGGTGGCTACCGTTCGGAAGCCGTTTTGGCCATGCAGGACGTGGCTGCTGAATACAAGACTATTTACTTCAGCATCGGGGCGGGTCATTCACAGATTGCCCTCCGTCTTGTCCAGGATTATGAAAAATATAAATACTGGTTTCGTGGAGGAAAGCCGCAGTCGTTGTATGGAGGCATTGTAGGTATTGCAGTGGTTGATATGGTGGCCAACAAATTCAAAAAAGAGTTAGGAATTGAAAAACCGAAAGTGGCCATGATTGCTGAAAAAGTTTTGTGGGCTGACGAAACGTTGAAATTCATGAAAATGATGTGTGAAAAAAAATTGGGTCTTGAGGTTGTTTACGTCACGCAACCCTCTAACGCGAGTAATGATCTCCGGGTAGAACTCAATGCCGCCAAGGCTTCGGGAGCCCATATCCTCATTCATTTGGTTTCTGGTCCCGTTGGTGTGGCATTCGGACGTCAGTGGGGCAGTCTGAAGATTCCCCTTGCTGCGGTGGGATATAACGCGGAAGCTATGAAAAAGGAATACTGGAAGACGACCGAAGGTCTTTGTGAGTATGAAGCTTTGGTGGACTATGTGTCCAGCGCTGCCGTTAATGAAAGAAGCGTAAAATTCTGGAAAAATTATGAGAAAAAATACAATGATTATCCCATGGAATGTGCTCTTTCTTATAACCACTTGTACCAGTGGAAGGAATCAGTTGAAAAGGCCGGAACTTTTGATGCCGATAAAGTCATTGTCGAACTCTTGAAAAACAGGTTTGAAGGTCCCGGTGGTGTATATCGTTATGAACCCAAAGACGCTAAATTCCCGCATGACCTTGTATGGGCGCCGGATGGAGCTAGCACTTACGGTATTCAGTGGCGCAAAGGCGAGAAGAAAACAATCTGGCCTGATGGGAATGCTTTGACCTGGTTTGGAGATCCGAGATGGAAAGGTATCCGGTTTAAGGGAACCGTGGATTATGCGTTCCCGCCGTGGGTTGTCGATTACTGGAAGAAAAATAAGTAATTTTTGAATCGTTTTGAGCCCGCTACTCCGGAAAGATTAGGTTTCCGGAGTGGCGGGCGGTTCAGACGCCGGTTGCTGGGGTAAGCTTTTGGCCGGCTCTGCGGGTGGGGTTAGATTTAAAGAAATCGGAGGTAAACTAATTGTGCTGTTTGCTATTTTTTTAAATGGTCTGCTGTACGGAGGGACCTACGCTCTTTTAGCCGTGGGCTTTGCGTTGGTTTTTGGAGTAGCAAAAATCGTTAATATGGCCCACACGGGTTTCTATATGATGTCTGCCTATCTTATTTTCATTGGAGTATCCATACTAGGTTATCCGTTAATAGTTGCGGCGCTTCTGACTGTGGTGGGTGCCGGTCTCATCGGCGTTATCGCTTACCGGCTATTCCTGGATAGAATCAAGGAGCATGAAACTGCTGTCATGATTGTCAGTGTGGGTCTGGCGCTTCTTATTCAGGAACTTTTGCTACTGTTCTTTGGCGGTCATTACAAGGCTATACCACCTTTTATCCACGGGTTTATCACTATAAGCGATCAACAAGTTTCATATCAGTCTATTCTAGCCATTGTTGTCAGTGCGGTTGCCCTGTTTGTTGTATGGTTTCTGCTGTCGAAAACCATGCTTGGTATTGCCATCCGGGCTGCAGCGGAAGACCGGGAAGCGGCAAGCCTTATGGGATTCAACGTGGGACGGATCAGCATGATTATAATGGGTATATCCGTCGTCTTGGCCGCGGTAGCCAGTTCCGTTGCGGCATCAATTTTTACGATTTTCCCCACGATGTGGTTGCACCCTCTGGTGATTGTACTGGCGGCGGTTATCTTGGGCGGTCTGGGAAGCATTAAAGGCAGTGTGATCGGGGCGCTTATTCTCGGATTTGCGGAAAGTATAGTGGTGTTGACAGTGCCCAAAGGAGGATATCTGGGTGGCGTTGTTTCTCTGTGCATTATGATTGTAATTCTTATGATAAGGCCTGAAGGACTTTTTGGTATTTCCTTCGAAGAAGAGAGGCTGTGATGATCAATTATTTTCGTTTATGGTATCGCTATTTTCAAGTGGAAGTTTTGTCAATCCCTAGTAGGGTCATCGCTTTGATTTTTTTTATTGTTATTGGCGCGTTGCCTTTTTTTACACAATCTCCGCAGGTGCTGCGTATTCTGATTTTAGCCGGTATTTACGCCATCTACGCGGTTAGCTGGGACTTGCTTGCGGGGCATACCGGACAGATCAGTCTTGGTCATGGATTGTTTTTCGCTGTTACCGGGTATATAGCCGCTTTGCTCAATTTACATCTGGGATTTGGGCCATGGCTTACTATACCCATAGGTGCTCTGTGTGCTGTGGTGGTAGGGCTGATTGTGGGCATTCCCGCGTTGCGTTTGAGGGGATTTTACCTGGCTTTGGTTACGCTGGCTTTCCCCATCATTTTGACGGGCATTATATTCATATATCCCGATTTCACGGGAGGCGAACTGGGACTTTTTGGCATTTCTCGGTTGTCGCCATCTCGATTAACCGATACATATATTGTTTATGTCGTTATGCTTGTCTCTGTTTTTATTATGTACAAGCTTACTGATGCCACGAGCAAATTTGTGCGTACGGGTCTGGTTTTTCAGGCGATACGCGAAGATGAAATCTCTGCCCGAAAGTCCGGAATCAACACGGTCAGGTACAAATTACTGGCTTATTCGGTGAGCGCTTTCTTCGCGGGGATAGCAGGTGGTATGTACGCCCATTTTCTCAAAATCATGGGACCGTCTACTTTGGAATTGACTTTTTCATTCCAGGCTGTATTGTGGGCGATCTTCGGGGGCATGGGTACTATCTACGGGGCCGTGGTGGGAGTTTATACACTGTTTCCCTTTATGGAAGTTCTTCGATTTTTTCCCTTGGGTGACGAAATCCGTGGTGTTCTTTTCGCCTTGGTTCTCATTATAATTTTACTTTTCATGCCCGAAGGAATAGGTGTGTGGGTCAGGGACAAAATCGAGATCACCTGTCCCCGCTGCAAAGAAATCAATATCGCCCGTCGCAAGCGTTGTCGAATCTGTAATGCTCAGCTGCGTCTGGATGACCAATCTTCATAGCTCAAGGAGGTAGTGATTAAATGTTGTACGAAGAAAAACCGTGGCTCAAAAACTATCCTCCGGGAGTTCCTCACAAACTGGATATTCCCATGGATACCGTAGGCGAGGCATTCGATCGCTCTACGGAGCGTTGGGCCAACCAAGATGCAATTGTTTTTTATGGGAAAACTATTAAATACAAAGAATTAAGAGACAAAGTGGACCGTTTTGCCACGGCCCTTTCCAAAATGGGTGTCAGGAAAGGTGATGTGGTGGCCTTTCTTCTCCTCAACTCACCGGAACATATAATTGCTTTTTTTGCCGTGCTTAAGCTGGGGGCCATTGTAACCCCAATCAGTCCTGTATATGTTTCCAGTGAAATCAAACATCAAATCGAAGATTCAGGTGCCCAAACTTTGATTTGCCAAGATTTCCTCTATCAAAACGTGGAACGAACGGGTATTTCATTCAAAAACATCATTCTGACAAATATTACTGAATCGCTTCCCAGGTTGAAACGTATTTTCGGGAAGAGCATCGTCAGAAAAGATTATGAAAAAATGGCAGCGCAGACAAAGATGTCTCTCAAGAACTTGGATTTCCATATGATGAAGGACCTCATAGAAGAAAATCCGCCGGAACCACCCTCTGTGAAAATTAATGTCATGGAAGACGTCGCTACGCTCCCGTTCACAGGAGGGACCACGGGTGTCCCCAAAGGTGTTATGATTACCCATCACAATCTCATTTCTCACAATTGGCAATATTTCAGCTTCTATCCTTTTATTGAGGCGGGAAAGGAGGTCCTCGTGGCGTACATGCCTTTTTATCACGCCGGAGGGCAGACCATGGTTATTCAGGGAGTATTCCGGGGGTATAAGCTTGTAGTTCTCACGACACCTGAGCCTGATGATATCCTCCATTCCTGTGTGCTTCATGACGCTACTTTTTTTCAAGGGACACCGGCAATATATGAAGTTTTTAAGGATTATAAAAAAGCAAGAATAGTGCATTGGCGGAAACTTAAGATTATTACCAGCGGCGCCGATACTCTAAATGAAAGCACAGCGCTGGATTGGAAAGATAAGACAGGGACTGAACTTCACGATATCTATGGTTTAACCGAGCTGACATGTCTCAGCCATGGTAGTCCCTTGGGGAAAAATAAAATCGGGTCCATCGGCATTCCTTTCCCCAATCTGGATGCAGCTATATTGGATGCGGAAAAGGATGAATTTGTACCGGTAGGAGAAATGGGTGAAATTGCCGTTTCTGGACCATCTGTTACCACCGGCTACTGGAAACAGCCTAGCGCCACTGCTGAGTGCAGGGTGACCCTTGGTGGCAAGACATGGTGGCGCACCGGCGATTTGGGAAGGATGGAAGAGGACGGATATTTCTATATTTATGACAGGAAGCGTGATCTTATTAAGTACAAAGGCTTACGAGTATATGCCCGGGAAGTGGAAGAAGTTCTTAAGACTAACCCGAAGATTAAGGAAGCAGGGGTTGTTGGTGTTCCGGATGTGAAGGTAGGGCAACTAGTCAAGGCTTTTGTGGTACTGGAATCCGAAGCTCGAGGCATGATTTCGGAGCAAGATATTATGGATTACTGTAGAAAAAATTTAGCGCCATATAAGGTCCCGAAAATTGTTGAATTCGTCGGTGAAATTCCCAAGACCGACGTGGGAAAGGTGTCGAGAAGAGAACTTAAAGAAGGACAGGAGTTATAGACATGGGAACACCGTTGCTTAGAGTTGAAGACGTAGGTAAAAATTTTGGAGGTTTGAGTGCCCTCAGCGATATTACTTTCGATATCGGCGATGATGAGATGGTTGGTCTAATCGGTCCTAACGGTGCCGGCAAATCTACACTTATTCGAATTATTACAAGTGTTCTCAAGCCTACTTACGGCACCGTCAAATTTAAAAGTCGAGATATCACGGGATTGCCCATTTCGGATATTGTCAATATGGGAATTGCATCGACCGCCCAGATTGTTAAACCTTTCCGGAGGCTTCCGGTTATTTCCAACGCCATGGTGTCGTGTCTTTGTCCGCGAATCAGGCGCACGGGAGATTGGGTGAAATCTGTTGAGCTTAGAGCTAGGGACGCGCTAGAGTTTTGCGGTATTGCGGACTTGGCTTTGGAGAGCGCGTCGGTACTGTCTCACGGTGACCTCAAGCGACTGGAATTGGCCAGAGCTATTGCTACCGAACCGGAGTTGCTTTTACTTGATGAGCCCTTTGGTGGCTTGAACCAAGCGGAGACTACTCTTATCGCCAAATCACTCAGGCGATTGCATAAGGGAGGACGTTTCGGCCGTTTGCACAGCGAAGGACCAAGCATGCTTATTGTCGAACACAAACTGGCCGATCTTATGAAAATTGTGGACCGGGTGATTGTCATTGATCTGGGTAGGATCATCGCCGTGGGCACCCCCGAAGAAATTGTGAGGAACCGGGAGGTTGTCAAGGCATATATCGGAAAGGAGGAAGGGCAACTTGTATCTTGAAGTTAAAAACCTCAGTGTTTATTATGATACCGCCGTTGTGCTGAATGACGTTAGCCTATACGTGAACAAAGGAGAATTTGCAGCAATGGTTGGGCCTAACGGCGCAGGGAAAAGCACGTGTTTAAAGGCCATGGCTGGTTTAATCCAATGGCAAATTGATACTCTCAAGGGCACAAGACTTGGGAAAATCACCTTGAAAGGAAGCGTAAAATTTAATGGAGAAGAATTGATCAGTCTTCCGGCGCATGAAATCGCCAAACGAGGATTGATTTTGTGTCCCGAAAGAGGGAAACCGTTTCGGGAGATGACGGTTATAGAAAATCTTAAGGCCGGCGCAGTACTCAACCAAAAGAATATGAAGGAAAATATCGAGAAATGTTTTAGGCTGTTTCCCATATTAGAGAAGCGTAAAGATCAAGTTTCCGGAACTCTCTCCGGTGGGGAAATTACGATGCTCGCCATAGCGCGTTCTCTCATGGCCGATTTAAAGTTACTTTTGATTGACGAACCGTCTGTTGGTTTGGCACCTAAGGTCAAGGCGGACTTATTCGATCGTATCAAAAGCGTAAACGAGATGGGAATAACTATTCTGCTTGTCGAACAAGATGTAAGCTTCGCGTTTGATCTTTCCGAGCGAAATTATGTCATTTCTCGAGGAAAACTGGTAGCCGAAGGCACCTCGAAGGAGCTCATGGCTGACGAGTTAATGAGGAAGACCTATCTGGGAATGTAAAAAAGTTGTTCTAAAAAAATAATATCATAAAGAGCTATGTTATTTTAATTCAGGACTTCTTCGGCAGATTTGCCCAAAGGTTTAATTTCCATCTAAAAGCATAAATTAAACGGATGGAAATAAAAAAAATTTATAGTTTTTAGGAAAGGCATAGGCGCATGAATAAAATTTTTTCTCTGGAAAATAAAATTGCTTTGGTAACCGGCGCCAGCAGAGGTCTGGGTAGGGATGTATGTATTGCGTTTAGCGAGGCCGGTGCAGACATCATAGCCGTGAGCAGAAATGAAGAATTGCTCAAAAGTCTTTGTGAAGAGATTCGTGGCAGGGGTCGTAAGGCTCTTCCCGTGGTTGCCGATATAGGCAAGGCTGTCGATGTCATGAATGTGGTCGAAAAGAGCATGAATGAATTCGGCAGAATAGACATTTTGGTCAATAATGCGGGAATCTCAGGCCCCCAGAAGCTGTTCAAGGATATTGAAGAGTCCGAGTGGATGGATGTTTTCAGAACAAATCTCAACGGGACCCTTCTCTGCACCAAGTATGTCGGCAAGGAAATGATTCAAAAAAACAGGGGTAATATTATTAATATTTCTTCTGTACTGGGGACTATCGGAACATATTTTACGTGTCCCTACAGCGTTGCCAAAGCGGGTATCATCCAATTTACAAGAAATGTTGCGCTGGAATGGTCTCGCTACAGCATCAGAGTGAACTGCATATCACCTGGTATGCTTAAGACAGACATGATGAATCAAACTCTCAGCGATGAAAAAATGACCGCCGTGCTTCTGAAAAATACGCCTCTGAGGAAAGTTGGGCAAACAGGTGATGTGGTAGGCGCGGCCATTTTCTTGGCTTCGGAAGCGTCGGGCCATATAACGGGAGAAAATATTTCCATAGATGGCGGGTTTGCCATGAGTAAAGCTTAGGGTTTATATTAACCCGGGGGGAATATCTCAATAAGAGACCGAGAAAAGTTAATTTTTGCTCAAGTCTTGAGGGGCAGTTTAAAAGAACCGGAAATATTTTTCTTTGCTCTCAATCCCATTATCGGTACTGTTCTTGAGAGAAGATTTACAGTTTCGTAATTAGAATATAAAGGAACCAGGAGGAAAAATCATGGAAAAATATGATGTAGTAATTATTGGCGGTGGCCATAACGGACTTATTGTTGCTGCGTATTTGGCCAAAGCCAAGGTAAATGTTTGCGTGGTGGAATTGCAGGATATGGTGGGCGGATGTGTGGTTACGCGGGAAATTAATACGCCGGGGTTTAAGCATGATATCGCGGGGATTATGCATGTGACCATTCAAGCCAGCCCGATGTTACATCAGGATGAATTGGGACTGAAGTCGAAATATGGCCTTAAGTATATTTCCCCTGATGTTCCCGGTGCCATTGTGTTTAGCGATGACACCGCTCTTGTTATATACAAAGATATCCAGAAAATGTACGAATCTATCAAACAGTTTTCCGTCAAAGATGCCGATGCCTATCTCAGGTTCTGCGATTATATGAAAAAAATAACGGCACCGATAGGAATAGGCATGTTTACCGCGCCGCCCCGTTTCGGCGCCATGATGTCTTTCCTTGATTCCAGCGAGGAAGGACGGGAATACATTCGTTTTATCTTCTCCAGCGTTCATGATATTGCTGAAGAATGGTTTGAAAGCAAGCAGATGAAAAGTGCCTTTGTCCGATGGTCTTCTGAAGAAATGGTTGGGCCGCGCGAGAAAGGGACAGGGTTATACGCAGCAGGCTGGCCTCTTTTTCATACCTGGGGTTTTGCCATGCCTGTCGGGGGGTCCGGCGCATTAAGTGAGGCCTTGGCGGCCTGTATAAAAGATAATGGTGGCACAATTAAACTTAACTCAGCTGTTGAAAAAGTCATCGTAAAGAATGGCACTGCTACGGGTGTTATTCTTAAAAACGGTGAAGAGATCGCTGCAAAAAAAGCTGTTGTTTCCAATGTCAATGTCAAACAACTTTTCCTGCAGATGCTTAGTGACCAAGAAATCTCTTCGGTTTTTCAAGATAAGATAAGGAAGATAAAACCGGCTTCTTTTGCCCCTCTGTCACAATTCATTGATCTGAACGAAGCTCCTAATTTTAAAGCGGGTGGAGACACTAATAAAGTACCCTTTGTTGAAATTGCTCCGTTCGGTGAAGAACTGCTGAGGTCATTTGATGATTATTCCTATGGTGTGCCAAACGGCGGTATGCCCGTTATAGGTCTCGCTACCAGAATTGATCCTACCCGCGCGCCTGCCGGGAAGCACACGCTTTACCTGTACCACTATGAGCCGTACCATTTGCGTGATGGCGGGGCTGCTGCCTGGGATAAAGTAAAAGAAAAAATTGCCGATGATGTTCTGGAGACACTCAGTAAGCGTTGCACTAATTTGGACTCCAGCAATATTATTAGCAGGCGGATATTCAGTCCGCTGGATTATGAACGGATGAACCCCGCGCTTGTTGAAGGTGATATTGGTCATATAGGTTCATTTTTGAGCCAATTATTTGGCAACCGACCACTCCCTGGCTGGGGGCAGTATAAAACGCCCATTCAGAAACTCTATCTTTGTGGCGCCAGCACTCATCCGGGAGTTGGTATTACAGGAGGTGGAAGAGCGGCCGCCAAGGTTGTTATGGAAGAGCTGGGGATTGATTTTAAGAAAACGATTGCCAGATAATCATTAACATCCGGGGTAAAAAACTTAGGCCGGGAGAATATGAATCGGGAATAAATGGCAGGGAGAGAATAGTTGTAATATTTTTTCCCTGCTGATAAAATAACGCATTATACGGGGACGGGTTATGAACAGCTAGTTACCGTGTTAAGAAGTTTATAGAAAGGTGAAATCCGAAAATAAATATATGAAAAATGTTGTCACAATTAGAAATGAAAACGGAGACGAGGCGGCGTCGGTTTATTCCGTCAAACGTGTTGGTGATAAGTTAGTCATGGACGGGAAAGCTTTGGGCACAATGCAGATGGATATGATTCTTACCGTAGAAGATGCGTGCAAGGCAGTGAAAATGGCGCTTTCTTGGGAGGTTATATCTTTTATTATCCTTCTGCCGTTTTATGTTTTAAAAAACAAAATTTCCGGAAAGAAAAAAGATAAAGCTGGATTTTAGTCAAAGTTCCAGTTGCAGAAAGATTGCCCGGCACAAAAAGTAAAAGCCGAATCCTACCAGAAATATTCCGGCAATCAGTGATATAAAGCGTATAACTTTTTCGGCGATGATTTTTTTCCCCCAGTGCAGCGCGGCTGATAAAAATAAAACCCATAAAAAACATCCCAGTAAAATGGAAAGGCAGGAGAGAAAAGCGTTCATACTGGTGGCGGGAGTTGCTTGCCCCGCCACCAGTGCGCCGAAGACGCCCGTCCACCAAACGATTGTCATCGGAGAGAAAAATGCCAGCACATAACCCGCCGTGTAAGAGTTTTTAAACAGGCGGTGCGGCTGTTTTGTATTGGTCAAAGATTTACCGCAATATTCCTTTATGCTTGTTGCCCCTAGATAAACCAAAACAATGCTTCCCGCGACGCCCAAAAATATCTTCATCAAAGGAATATTTAAAAAAGAGATCAGACCGAAAAAAATCAGCGTCAGGTAAGTGGCATCAGCGCTCATCGCTCCCGCGCCGGTAAGGAAAGCCTGCTTGAATCCTGATTTCAAACCGCGTTTGATAATTTCCAGATTAACCGGCCCGATCGGCGCGGCCAAGCTTAGTCCCAAAAGTATGTTTTGCAGCAGAGTGTATTTTTCCAAATGCAGTTCACTTTTTTAATCTGTCTTCACCAAGCGGCAAAAGCCGCCATCACCATTTTAATGTGCAGCGTATAACACGGCAACATTTTATAAACAATATTGATGATAAAAGGTAAAGTAATTTAACCGATACCGACAAATATTGGACTGATAACTAATTGATTATGAAAAGTACGAAAGCGACGATTATTACTTGAAGGACGAGCTGCAAAGTTGATCTGAAATACGAGCACTCCGCTTCGTCTTTTGATTATTCGGCGCACAGAGTATCTTACGTCGCGTAGTACATCCCTTTGTCATCAACTGCAACTTCATTATTCTTCATCAGTCTGTCCAAATGCTTCGCGATCATAGCCTTCTCCCAGTAAATAACGAAAATGTTGGGATGTGCGGGGTAGATGAGCTTTTTTGCCGCCAGTTCGTCAATCGTGCAGTGTCTTTTTCTGAGCGCGGCGAGAATCCTTTTGTCCCGCTTGTAGATGCGTTCTCTATACTCGCTGAATGCTTCGCGGATATGGGGCGTTGTCAAAACCTCCTTGTTGTGCCCTGAAACGACCTTGTCCGGCTTCATATCGATGATTCTGTTTATGGAAGCAATAAAGTAATCCAAAGGCGTGGAATTGTCGCCGTACCATGGCCCAACCTTTGTAAGGCATATGTCTCCGCAAAAAAGGAGGCCTTCGTCCGGGAAAAAGAACGTAAGGTGACCTGAAGTGTGGCCGGGCATATGCATTACGTAAATTTTCGTTTTTCCGGTATTTATAATGTCACCTTCGTCAATTGTTCCGTCGACGCGCCATTCTTCTAAAAATGAAGGTTTCAGATGAACAAACTGCTGTGCCGGATCCTCCCCTTGCATGTACTTCTCCCAGTTCTCGATGGGAGCGATCTTTTTATGGTCTCTAAAATTCTCCTGTTCCAGGGGATGAGTAACAATTCGGGCATTGACGAAGAGGTCATTGTCCCAAACATGGTCAAGGTGACAGTGGGAATTGATGAGGATATCGACATCTTCCGGCCTGGCCTGTTCGGTAATTTTTCCCGCGCCGCTGTCGATCATGACACGTATGTCATCATCGATGAGTACAGCGTTAGATTTACCGTATCCTTCTTCAGTGAAAAAAATATATATCCTGTTATTTATCTTCTGAATCATGGCAACTGCGTTGATTGGACTGAATACCACCCGGCTTGAAACAAGTTTCTGAGAATATCGGCATATTGTTTCCTACAGCATAACGAAAAATCAGCTTAAACGTAAGCAATCGGCTGAATTGATTTAACTATTATCGCTAGTAATGTAGCATAAAACAGCAATATTGGGGAAAATATTTTCAAGAAATATGGGATATCATGGTTGCGCGGAAGCAATAATATTAGTCACGATTTTATTGACACAAGATATTGTTTTGCTTATACTTCTGCCGGATATCATATGAAGAGAATATTAACGGACAAGGAAAGCAATTCGCTGGAGAAGCGCATTGCCGAAGTGGAAAAAAAAACAGGCGCGCAAATTGTGCTCGCGGTTGTCGGGCGCAGCGATTCTTACGCTGAAATCCCCTGGAAGGTTTTTGCGCTGGCCGTTTCGATGACCGGCCTTTTTATTTATGCGTTTAATTTGCTGTGGCCGGGACGTTGTTCTTCCGCCACTGTTCATGCAAATAATCAATACATTTATGCAGAAACAGGGGCTGTCTCTATAGGACTATTCGGCGACTTTTAAATTGCCGTTGAAGGATGCGCAACCATTATCCTCATATAATGCGTGGCTGGAGCGTTGCCGGTATTCCGAAAGTAGAAACGCTCAAGCAAATCGGCCTGTGGAATTTCCTCAACGAGGAGACAAAAACAAGAATTACTAAGATGAATGGGCAATAAAACTAATGTCATCAATCCAACTCCGCTAAGTTTTACACCTACTAACAAACAAGCATGGTAGATAATATTTTTAATAATTTACATTTGAAATGTTTAGCGCCAAGGATCACGGAAAGGGCGTGTACACGCCCTTTCCGTGAAGGGTGGGATTATGTATTCCTTGTTATGTTTTAAGTAACTAACTTAAAGTGATTTTTGTAAAAAAATACTTTATTTCATCATCCCTAAAAGTTCAAAAATAAAATATGTTAATTTTCTTTTGGGATTAGCTTACATTCTGCAATTTCTTTTTCCCCTATTTCAGGAGAAACAACTGTAAGATGAGGACGGCCGACAAGAATACCTATCCCAATTGTTAGTTTTACGTAATAGACTTGCCCAGACTTGATATCAAGCGTAACGGAGCTTTCCGTTTCTGTTGCAGCAGAAAAATCAACTTCCCCGGGTTTTGCAAAATATGTAAAATAACCTCCCTGATAAATCTTAGACAGAGGGGTCTTGCCTTTGTCTGTATAAAGAGTGGGAGATACGCCACCTCCTGCGAAGCTCGATGGCCTGTACACATTAACCACACCTGTATTCTCTGGAATTTTTTCGACTTTTTGATAAACAGGGCCAAGGGTAGCGCAACCAGTAAGACCAAGTGAAAAAATGACGAATGCAACTAAGAAAAATTTTCTATACGATGTTTCCATTTTGTCCCTCCTATTTTTTAGTAAATTCACTGCATTTTAATTTTTAGCAGAAACTCTCTGTCGTTATACATCTGCGCTTCAATATTATCCCTAACGTTAAGCAATCCCGTTTTTCTTACTTCAGAGAAAGTTGGACCATGATAGAATATATTGCGTGTCTTTTCAAAAGCACTCACTGCAGAATAACTCTTGATAACTTCATTTTTCTTTATAATGTCAATCTTTCCAGCCACGATAAGAGTATCTTTCCCAATTGGAAAGCCTACAAATAATAATGGATTATAAAGATTGGCAAAATGTATATTGCTGTTTCCATAATCTACATGATATTGATATTTTATTATTAGCAAAGGGTTTTTTGAGGAATCGTTACTTATTGTTCTCGGCAAATATTCTTCATTTCCATCGTAATCTATCTTTCCATTAACTACCGGCGATATGTTTTCTATCTTTGCATATTGCGGTGTAATATTCATTGTTGGTGCACATGAAATGACAAAAATAATCGTTGACAATAAAAAGAAATATCGGGAAATATTTCGTAACATTATGTTACCTCCTATTTTTTCAAGTATTTGAGTAATATAAATGTGCACATTTATGATCAGTCCTTGAAAAAGCAATTTTCAAAATCTGACCCCAAATTATTTTTTCCTATCGCTGCATGATAAGCAAAACGCCGATGATGATGGCGAAGATGGCCATGATCATGCCGAGTCCGGAAAAACTGAGAGCCAGCACCTGTATCAGCCCGTAGACGATGAGCCAGATTCCCAGCAATAGCATACCGAGATTTTTAGGTAGATTCATTGTAATACTCCTTTCGACAAACGAGTTAAGAGTGTTTTTAATGAATTGATACGTTTGGGAATTTTATATGCCTGAATTGGCGAAATGTCAATCATATTAGGCTGATTTTTTAAGGGCAGATTTCAATGAATGCGCGCGAAAGTCTGCGTTTTTTATTATCGCTATTTGTTGAGGTATAAAGTGCCGAGGCAACCCTGTCAATTATCGAAAGCTTATTAGATTGCTTTGCTTCCCCTTTGCTGTGTTCAGGGCTTCGGCTCACCGCAATGGGTGTAATGGCAAGTGAGGTGCTTTTTAAAGGTTTGGGTGGGTGTCAACTGAAGGTCTGCAATTAAGTATATCGCGGGTGATTAACCACTTTTCCTTTGGCACGTATTGGGAGGTGCTGATTTCATAATTAGAACTAAAAAGGTTATACTGCTTGGAAATAAACTCTTTCAACATGATGTCGGATAATTCACGCTCTTTTTTGTCCTTGTCGAGATAGTTTTCCAGCGTAGCCGCTTTGATTATTATCTCAATTTTTCTGGAACGCTTGTTTGGGTTTTCCGGGTCATCTTCGAGCTTCCAATCGATATCTATTAAACAATCATTTTTGAAAAAACGGGAAGTTATCCAGGCGTTCTCAGGGAAAATCGTCTTTATAAGCCTGGTCCAATAATCTAAAATATCTTCTGTCATTTCAACTTGCCTTTGAGTTTGCAATTCTGAAAACAAACATTATGCTGTGCTTTTAGCAGCCTCTTCCGCCGGTGAAGGCTCGACAATATCTGATCCCGCGTTCGGAGCGTCCGTTTTTATATTAGCTTTCTGCTGTTTGGCCATCATGCGCTTTTCCGCTTTCTCCATTTGTTTCTGCTGCCTGGCCTTTTCTCTCGCATGTTTACCAAAATTATACATGGACTTTGCCATTTTTAAGTTCCTCTTTAATTTTTCTTTTCAGCGTTACTCAAGATGCTGAAAATGAAGAGGCGCTCCACAACAAATATCGTTATGAAGCGCCTCTTTTTTTCAATCGTGGTTTGCTTAGCAGACCGTCACGTTTTCCGCCGCCGGGCCTTTTTTGCCCTGAACAACATCAAATCTTACAGCCTGGCCTTCGGTCAAAGTCTTGAAACCGCTGGACTGAATAGCGCTAAAGTGGACGAAAATGTCCCCGCCATCACTCTTTTCGATAAATCCAAAACCTTTACTTTCATTAAACCATTTTACTTTACCTTCTGACATAACTAGTATCCTCCTTTCTCACAAATTTACCCAAAGTCGAATTACCAATATGGCAGAAATAAAAAAGCCGCCAACTCTCTTAAAGAGCATGGTGGCCGCCTTTGCACTTCAAATGGTTTTAACTCAACTTTAACTGTACCGTACTACCTACAATGACCATCACCCGGTACAAGATATGGTGGGGACACTACGCTAATGCCCGCGCAAAGTCAAGGTATATTTTCTTTGTATTTCAATGATTTATTTATTTGACATAAGGGGCTGTTCTGCTTATACTTCTCGACAATCAATGTAATTATATGTTGTGCCCCGGTGTTGCCAAAATGATAACCGGAAGGGTAAATTGATGAAGAGAATATTAACGGACAAGGAAAGCAATTCGCTGGAGAAGCGCATTGCCGAAGTGGAAAAAAAACAGGCGCGCAAATTGTGCTCGCGGTTGTCGGGCGCAGCGATTCTTACGCTGAAATCCCCTGGAAGGTTTTTGCGCTGGCCGTTTCGATGACCGGCCTTTTTATTTATGCGTTTAATTTG